>ERZ767114.46-NODE-46-length-100514-cov-4.598315_pt1 | contig 100514 bp, 98 predicted proteins | sample MGYA00374952_ERZ767114 | MGnify/ENA primary metagenome ERZ767114 (study PRJEB28939, sample SAMN06267156) | marine metagenome | isolation source: Columbia River Estuary | place: USA:Columbia River Estuary, USA | collected 2012-05-05 ... | reverse complement strand
GATTATTTGTGAAACGTTTCATTTCAAAATCAAAAGGGCTGTTGTCCTTGAATAAACTTCCTGTTAAAGAATAATCGTGATATTTATATTCTAATACAGTACCTAAAAATACTGCGGAGCCTCGCATAATTTTTTCTAGTCTATAGCCAAAAAAAGGTAAACCCTGTAAATTTCCTAATTGAAGTCCAAATTTTGTTTTTGCCCCTATTCTAAATGTGCCAAATTCTAAATGAGATTGTTGAACAAATTTTATGTTTTGTCTTATAATAATTCCCGAAGAAAATGAGGTTTGTGCATTAATATGAAAAGCCTGGGGAATAGAAAAAGACCATGAGAGTTCCTCTAGATTTAAAACAAGTATATGATATGTGTTTTGCATTTTTTTTGCTAAAGAAGCTTCTGCTCCAGAAACTCCAAAAGTAACACCCCATCCAAAACCAAAATCAGAGTTTTTATAACGCTCTTTCGAAAATCTTAAAAACAACCAACCGCTGTATGGGTAATCCATATCTTTTTTGTCAATTGTCTTATGTAAAGAAGGTGTGTTTATTTCTTGACCTAAAGTCCAATGCTTGGATATAAAATGTTTTTTATTCGTAGAATCTGATTTCACTTTTCTATGAAAACCATATTCTAAAAATATCCCGCTGCTATAATATCTATCACTTCCAAAATACAAATCATTATCTACATTAAACCCTAGATAACTCTGTGCAGCTAAACTGCCATAAAGAGATCCAAAAAAGAGGATAAGAAAATGTTTTTTAGTCAATACATTTATCAAGGATCAATCTTTGTTTTTTAGAATTAACAATGGAATAGTACAATAAAAGTCTTTTTTGAAAACAATGTCGGTTTCCCATAATTTCTCAAAAAAACCTCTTTCTCGCTTAAAAACAATTAACATATCGGGTTGATTTGCCTGAAAATGCTCTAAGACTCCCTGGTAAACAGTAGCGTTTTCAGAAAAAAGCATTTGATCTGATCTTTGCATTAGCTCATCATTAAGTTGGTGGTTTCGATTTGCAAAACCAGGAACCTTAACCAATAATAATTTAAGTGAAGCCAAAAAAGAATCCTGAAAATATATTAATGCGTTTAATGTACTTGAGGTTTTTACTTCACCTGTCCTAAAGGCTAAAAGCATCTTTTTTGATGGTGTAAACGTTTTGTCTAATGGTGCTATAATTACAGGTATTTCGGTTCTTTTGATCATACTCCCGGCAATTTTTCCAAGAAAAACAGCTTCGTTAATTTCATTATTTAAAGGCCCAGTAACAATTAAATCTAGTCCTAACTCTTGATCTAATTTTCTTATAGTTCCGACTAAATCACGCTCACTACTTACAATCTTAACTTGATCTTTTTTAGTAGTAATACTAGCTACCATTTTTTTTATTCTTTGAATGTTTTTAATCTCTAAGCGAGAATTAACATTCGATAAGATTGTTAGAGAAGAATGTGCCGGATATGCATCAATTACAAAGATATTGCAATTAAAGTGTGATGCTAAATCAATGGCGTAAGATAAGGTAGTCTTAGCATACTTAGAGACTCCAACAGGTACTAGGATGTTTTGCATGATGAATTTTACTCAAAAATACTAAGTCTAAAATTACAATGATTAATTAAACTAAAAAAACACTGTTTTTATCTTTCATTGGCATAAAATATTTTTAGAACCCCTATAGATTGTCTACTTTTACAACATTATGAAAGCTTACGTAAAACAATATAAAGAGGACACATATGGTGTATTGGAATTTGGAAATTCTGCAGGAAATTCACTTTCTACCCCTATATTGAACGAATTTAAAACTCATTTAATTGCCTTAGAAAAAGATCCTACAGTTAAGGTAATCATAATTCAAAGTTATGGAATACGTGCTTTTTGTGGTGGTGCTTCCCTTGCAGAAATGAAAACCTTAAAAACATTAAAAGAGGCAACAAAATTTTTTATGGGAATTGCCGATTTGATCAACACAATTCGCTCATTAAGTAAATTTGTTGTAGCACGTGTGCAAGGAAAAGTGGTAGGTGGTGGAGTTGGATTAGTGGCTGCGTGTGATTATGTTGTTGCCAATTCTAAAGCAGAAATAAAACTTTCTGAGTTATCAATTGGCATAGGGCCTTTCGTTATAGAACCTGTTGTTTCAAGAAAAATTGGGATAACTGCCTTTTCACAACTTTCATTAGACGCACACACATGGAAAAGTGCTGAGTGGTCCTTTGAAAAAGGACTGTATACTTCCATTTGCTCCAATAGTAGTGAAGATCTTAACCAAACAGTTAAATTTCATGTGGGGCGTTTGGCCAATTATTCTCAAAAGGCGATGAAAACATTACGAAAGCTCCACTGGAAAGAGACTGACCATTGGGAGACACTACTCACTAAGAATGCAATAATTACAGCTGAATTAGTCCTAGAATCAACGACACAAAATATTCTTAAAACATTGTAATCCATATGAATAACAAAATTAGAGTCTCTAAGGAGTTTAAGTTTGAAACGGGACATGCTTTGTATGGCTACGACGGCCTTTGCAAAAATGTGCATGGCCATAGCTATAAACTTACTGTTACCCTTATAGGAATTCCTGTTTCAGATAATAAACATGTTAAATTCGGGATGGTTATGGATTTTAGTGATTTAAAGAAAATTGTAAATGAATGTGTAGTGGCTCTATTTGATCATGCAACCGTTCTTAATATCGATTCCCCTCACAAAGAATTAGCGGAGGCTATGGCATCTAGAGGGCATAAAATAGTTCGTGTCAGTTATCAGCCCACTAGTGAAATGATGATAATTGATTTTGCTAAAAAAATTGCATCTGCTTTACCAAAAAACATAACATTACATCACCTCATGTTAAGAGAAACTGAAACTTCTTTTGCAGAATGGTATGCATCAGATCAGTAGGATTTGATTAAAACCCTAAAGCGTCTAAATCTGCTTTTTGTTTAAGTTTTTTCTTTTTTTTAGAATCGATAATATCATCGCAGTCAACAGAAATACTTTGTTTTTCTGGTGGAATAAACTCTCCTTCGGAAACTCCTAAGTCAGAGTTTTGATACAAGGCTTTCATATAGCTTCCCCAAATTGGAAGCGCCATTGTTGCTCCTTGTCCAAAACCTATTTCTTCAAAATGTATGGAGCGGTCATCTCCTCCAACCCAAACCCCTGTTGCTAAATTAGGCACCATTCCCATAAACCAACCATCACTCTGATTTTGAGTAGTTCCTGTTTTTCCTGCAATAGGGTTATCAAAAACATAGGGATAGCCCGTTACTATTTTTTCATAGATATAATTTGTCTTTTCAAGCCCCGCATGGCGAAGACGAGCGCCTGAACCATACTTGGTAACCCCTTGCATCAAATTAACGGTTACATAAGCAACCTCTTCACTTAAAACATCTCGTGTTTCGGGAACGACCTCAAATAAAGCACTTCCATTTTTATCTTCTATCCTTGTAATCATAACTGGTTTAACATAAATTCCCCGGTTTGCAAAAGTGCTATATGCCCCAACCATTTCAAAAAGACTAATGTCTGGCGTTCCAAGTGCTATAGATGGAACTGCAGGGAGTCTTGATGTAATTCCCATTTTCCTAGCCAAGTTAATAACAGGTAGAGGGCCTACAAGATCCATCAGGCGTGCGCTGACCGTATTAATGGAATTAGCTAAAGCATTTTTTAATGTTCGTGTCTGACCATATTTGTTTCCTGAATTTTTTGGACACCACGCGTCTATATTTCCGTGCTTCATGGGATCAATACAATATAAAGCATCTGGCAATGAATCACAGGGAGATAGTTTTAGTTGATCAATAGCTGTAGCATATAAAAAAGGCTTAAATGTTGAGCCAATTTGTCTGCGTCCTTGTTTGACTTGATCATACTGAAAATATTTGTAATTAAATCCTCCAACCCACGCTTTTACGTGACCTGACTCAGGCTCCATTGACATCATTGCTGCTTTTAAAAAGTATTTGTAATATCGGATTGAATCCATTGGTGACATAATGGTATCTCTTTCTCCTTTCCAGCTAAAAATCCGCATTGGAACCTTTACATAAAATGATTTTTTTATTTCTTCTTCTGGAATATCTGCTAGTCTCATTTTTCGCCAACGTTCAGTGCGGTATGCAGTTCGAAGCATAAGTGTGTCGATTTCTCCGCTTCTTAAATCTAAAAAAGGAGCTGTTGGGTTTCTGTCTTTATCATTTTGAAGGAAAAACTCTCTTTGTAAATTTTTCATGTGTGCTGAAACTGCTTCCTCACCAGCTAGTTGCATACGAGAATCTATAGTAGTAAAAATTCGAAGGCCATCTCCATATAAATCATGCTTACTTCCATCTGGTTTTGGATTTTCACGAATCCAACCATTCATAAATTCTTTTAAATATGCTCTAAAATAGGTTGCCAAACCTTCTCTATGAGATTGTGGTGTATAAGTTATTACTAGGGGTAATTTAGAAAGAGAGTCCCTTACTCTATCGGTGATCACTTTATTACGGACCATTTGCTGAAATACTATATTTCTTCTCTTCCTTACCAATTCCGATCTTCTAATCGGATTGTAATAAGAAGAGTTTTTAAGCATTCCAACTAAGGTGGCAGATTCTTCTATACTAAGGGTTTGAGGTGTTTTATCAAAAAATATTTTTGCCGCAGATTGAACCCCATCTGCTTGATAACCGAAATCATAATTATTTAAATACATTGCCAGTATTTCCTTTTTAGTATATCGTTGTTCTAATTGCACAGAAATTACCCATTCTTGTGCCTTTTGAAGTACTGTTTTTAATATATTTCGGGAACGCTCACCAACAAAAATTTGTCGGGCGAGTTGCTGAGTGATTGTGCTCGCACCCCCTCGTTTACCCATATAAATAAAAGCTCTAAGAGTTCCTCTCCAGTCAATCCCTGAGTGCTCGTAAAATCGTTCGTCCTCAGTAGCAATTAAGGCCTCTATGATATTTGTGGGTAGTTCTTCATAGCTAATAGGGGTTCGATTATCTTTTAAATAATACTTCCCTAAAATTTCTCCATCTGATGAGATAATTTGAGAAGCTAAATTCGTTCTAGGGTTTTCTAGCTGTCGTAAATCTGGCATAGGTCCGTATAACCCAAGAGCTGCTCCACCGAAAAGAAGGAATAAGCAGAGAACGCCTATTAAGAAAACCCCCCAAATAAATAGAATAGGTTTGTTGTAAATCCCTTTTTTTATGTGTTTTTTATTTTTACTCATTTTGGATCTTCTATAGATATTCCAACTGAAACAATTCCTTTTAGTTCTGACACTCCATTTGCACTTCCGTTTTCCCGAATGGCCTGAGAAATTTCTATTTGAACAGGTCTTTCAGTTGGTATTTTAATGCCTTTTTTCCACCATAACTTACTCTCTTTTAATTCTGTAAATCCGATTCCCAACCATGAACCATCCTTGGCTGCCATTGCATATTCTAAAGTGTCTTGAAGCACTTGTTGATCTCCTGCTTTTAGAGAAGCAATCAGAAAGATATTTGAAAATTTATATTCTGTATTATTTCTTATTCGGATAAATAAATTTTGTGGACTCTCTTTAAGGGCTGAAGATGGAATTTTAAAAACAACTGGTCTTGGAGAAAGACCTTCTTTTGCGACAGATTCATAATGAGTAAAACCTCCTTGAGATGTGCAAGAAATTGAGACTGTCAAAACGAAAGCAATTACTATTTTATTTAGATTCATCATGAAATTTAAAGATAAAGGGGATTCAAACAATGACAACTTAATTAAATCTTAAATTACTGTTTAAATTTAAGGACTTTTGAACGCCCCTTTTTAAAAATTTTATTGCTATTGTGGAGACCTTTTCGAAGTTCTCGTTGATCTTCAGCTGGAAGAGTCGAAATTTCCTTACAGCTTATGGAGCAACACCCATTCATTTTTTCTTGGCAAGCGACACATTGGATAAAAAGTAAATGACATGCTTCATTGATACAGTTTACATGTGAATCACAAGGAACACCACATTGGTGACATTGGGCTATCACATCTTCCGAAATACGTTCGCTACGACGTTCATCAAAAACAAAGTTTTTACCAATAAATTTATTTTCAAGCGATTGGGCTTTAACCTGTCTTACATATTCTATAATGCCTCCTTCTAATTGATATACTTCTTTAAATCCTTTATGTTTAAAATATGCAGAAGCCTTTTCACATCGTATTCCTCCAGTACAATACATAACTATTTTCCCATCTTCTTTATGCGCCTCCAATTCTTCTTCAATTATGGGTAACGAATCACGAAAAGTGTCAACGTCTGGGGTAATTGCCTTATCAAAATGACCAATTTCGCTTTCATAATGATTCCGCATGTCAACACAAAGAGTGTTTTTGTCATTTAACAAGTCATTAAATTCTTTAGCATTAACATGAATTCCTCTTTGGGTAACATCAAATTTTTCGTCTTTCAATCCATCTGAAACAATTTTGTTCCGAACTTTAACTGTAAGTTTTAAAAACGATTTATTATCTTGTTCAATCGCTATGTTTAATCGTACCCCTTCTAAAAAAGTGATTGCATCCAATGAAGCTTTGAAAGCATCAAATTGTTTTGCAGGAACTGAAAGTTGAGCGTTTATACCTTCATTGGCGACATAAATTCTGCCTAAAACTTCCAAAGGATTCCAATTAATGAATAAAAAATCTCTGAATAATTGTGGATTTCCTAGATGGGTATATTGATAAAAAGAGAGTGTTAACCTTTCTTGTCCAGCTTCTTCTATGAGGTGCGCACGCTCTTTTGAGCTTAAGGTATTGTACAGTTGCATGCTATACTTATTAAGATTAAAAGATGTTGCAAAGTTAATGAAATTAGATTAAAATAGCTCTATATGATTTGACTCAAGGAAAACTTTATCAACCTTCCAAATTAAAGCCGTTTATTTATTCTAAATGAGATTGTTTTTTACCCACCAATAGGAGTTTTTTTTGACGGCCATTTACATACCTAAATCCTTTTGTTCCAAAATAACCTGCCTCCTCTAACATAATTCTAACTTCCTTTTCCCAAGTTGGGATATAAACCCTGGCATTAAGTTCAATTGCATAAACAGTATCAAATTTAAGGGGATGATCCCCTGAGCCTGGTACACCATCTTGCGCATCCCACATTCCAATAGTAGTTCCCGCAGAGTGCCCAAAAAGTCCTAAAGGGTGAGTGTAGATTTGTGGAATTAATCCAGCAGCTTTACTATCAGATAGCGCATTTTTTAAAATTTCATTTCCTGTTTTTCCTACTACAAAATTTTGAGTCAAATAATCTTGTACAGCATTCCCTTCAGCTAAAGCATTTTTTAAAAAAAGGGGCGCTTTTGTCTCTTCTGGTTTTAAAACATAAGCTAATTCTTGACAATCTGTATTTAACGTAAGGTAGCTAATTCCAAAATCACAATGTAGAAGATCTCCTGGATAAATTATATCGTATTTGGATTCTCCATCAAAGGCATATAAATCACTTTTCCCTGAGCGTTGGATATCTACAGTGGGATGAAACCATGTTTTCAGCCCCAACTTTTGCACTTTTTCTCGAAGCCACCACACCACCTCTTCTGTAGTTGTAGTGCCGGGTGTAATAACCGCTGAAGAAAATGCCTCTGCAATAATATTGTGGGTAATTTCTACTAATTGACTGAAAAGAGTCATCTCCAAAGTGGTACGGGTTTCAATCCATCGTACTGCTAATTTTTCTGCAGAGACAACGCGATTATGATAAGCTTTTGGAAGAGCTTTCATCATGCCATCATAATCTGTTTTTACCAAACCATCAGCTAAACCATATGCTTCTGAGGTGTTGATTCCAATTCTTTTTGGATTTTTACTTGTAATATAATCAGATAATGCTTCCCACTGGTTGGGTTGTTTCTCTTTATCCCAAATAGACCTTATATTATTTCCAAAATTATAGCGGGTAATCGCTACTGCATCTAATTCTTTTTTAGTTTTTGAAAAAACTATGATAGTTCTTCTTCTGGCATTAAGCCATGTAGGAGGTAATAGTGTTTTTACAACAGGGTCTTCGTTGTATTCTCGAGTAATTAGAACCCAAAGATCAAGGTTTTGCTCCTCCATAAGTTTTGGCAACAGGTTTTCAATTCTGTCTTTCTGAATCTCATTAATAAGAGATGCACGATCTCTAAGGGTTAAAATAGTTTGACTGAAAAGTGATTGAGTAACAAACACAAATAATAAAATATGATATTTCATAATGGAAGGTTCTTTAAAGTTTAAACCTACGAAAAATTGTTAATAATGCATAGATATACGGCTTGGAAGGAAATAAAAGAAAATGTATTTTAGCTAAAAAGCAAGCTATGTCAGATCAAAAAAGTGCTAAACAAAAAGCCCTTCAACTTACCTTAGACAAATTAGATAAAACCTATGGAAAAGGTGCGGTTATGAAAATGGGAGATCAAGCAATTGTTGAAGTTGAATCTATCTCCTCTGGATCTATTGGACTTGATATTGCTTTAGGTGTTGGTGGTTATCCCCGTGGACGTGTTATCGAAATTTATGGTCCCGAATCTTCTGGTAAAACAACGCTTACCCTTCATGCAATCGCAGAATGTCAAAAAGCAGGTGGTATTGCCGCATTTATTGATGCTGAACATGCTTTTGATCGTTTTTATGCTGAAAATTTGGGTATTGATGTCGGCGAACTCATCATTTCTCAGCCAGACCATGGTGAACAAGCTCTTGAAATTGCTGATAATCTCATTCGATCTGGAGCCATTGACATTGTCGTAATTGACTCCGTAGCAGCCTTAACGCCAAAAAGTGAAATTGAAGGGGAAATGGGTGACTCTAAAATGGGGCTGCATGCACGTTTAATGTCCCAAGCTTTACGAAAGCTAACTGCTTCAATTAGTAAAACTAATTGTACTGTGTTTTTCATCAACCAATTGCGCGAAAAAATTGGTGTAATGTTTGGAAACCCAGAAACAACTACCGGTGGTAATGCCTTAAAATTTTATGCTTCTGTTCGTCTAGATATCCGTAGATCAACACAAATTAAAAATATTGAGTCTGAAGTGTTGGGAAACAAAACCCGTGTGAAAGTGGTTAAAAATAAAGTGGCTCCACCATTTCGTACTACTGAATTTGACATCATCTATGGAGAAGGTATTTCGAAAATTGGAGAAATAATTGATTTGGGTGTAAATTATGAAATCATCAAAAAAAGTGGATCATGGTTCAGTTATGGGGACACGAAAATTGGTCAAGGTAGAGATTCCGTTAAAACACTTTTAATTGATAATCCTGAATTGATGGAAGAGTTAGAACAAAAAATAATGGCCACTTTAAAAGCTGTTGACGCCTAATTTAAGTGCTTTTTCCATAGTTCAATTGCATTTTTTATATTCTCTTTTGGGTCATTAAGCAATTCTTTTTTTATGGCTTGATATGCTTGTTTTTGTAGTGCTGGAATATCTGATTCTGATAACTTTACTACGGGAATAACAGAAAGTGCCTTAACGCGTAATTCGCCCGGGTATCCATAGTTGGTATTCCAAGGGAATTTTCGCTTACAATCTAAAAAAGCCATCGGAAAGATTGGAATCTGATGTTCGATAGCAAGCTTAAAAGCTCCTTTTTTAAAAGGATTTAATATTATACTTTCGTCCGTGTAATCTTTTTCTGGAAAAATGCAAATACTGTAGCCTTTATCAATTACTTTTTGGGCACGGCCATATACCCCATAGCGACTTTTAGAGCTGCTTCGATCTACCATTATGGCTGCACGTTTATATATATAACCGAAAATAGGTATTTGGACCAATTCCTTTTTTCCCACAAAAACAAAAGGTGTTTTTCTTAATCTTAAAATAACCATTACGTCAATAACACTAGTATGGTTTGCAATCAGCATAAAGCTTTTACCTTCTTCAGGGAAAGCTGTTGATTTTTTAACCCAACACCCTGTGCCAAATAATACAAATGGCGCCCAAATATTTCGGGCAATCCAAAACAAATATTTATACCCATTCGGAATTGCTAAAAAAAAAGCAAGTGGGAAGAATAATACAATAACGGGTATTGCTGTAAGCACATAAAACCAAATTCTCCATAAAACCAATAATATCTTATTCACCATTCAAAGATACTTTTTTCAAAATATACTTTTTATTTATGTCATTTTAAAATCTCTTTCTTTAACCTAAGGTCAACAAAAATTCACACCACATTGTTGCGCTGATCTTTTAGTAATAGTACCTTTGTGGAAATAGTATAAAAATGGCGCGTATTTTAACAGGTGTTCAGTCAACTGGAACTCCCCACTTAGGAAATTTATTAGGCGCGGTACTTCCCGCAATTGAATTGGCCGAATCTAGTAAAGACGATTCCTTTTTATTTATCGCAGATCTTCATTCACTCACACAAATAAAGAAGGGAGAAACTCTTCGTGAAAACACTTTTGCAACTGCTGCCACTTGGATGGCATGTGGATTAAACATTGACAATACACACTTTTATCGCCAAAGTGATGTAAGTGAGGTAACCGAATTAGCCTGGTATTTGAGTTGTTTTTTTCCCTATAAACGCTTAACATTAGCCCATTCTTTTAAAGATAAATCTGAGCAGCTTGCAGACGTCAATGCAGGTTTGTTTTCTTATCCCATGCTTATGGCTGCTGATATCTTATTGTATAATGCAGAAATTGTTCCTGTAGGAAAAGATCAATTACAGCATCTTGAAATTACGCGAGATGTGGCAGCAAAATTTAATCATCAAATGGGAGATACTTTTGTCTTACCACAAGCAAAAATTCAAGAAAACAGTCAGTTTGTTCCAGGTACCGATGGTGAAAAAATGAGTAAATCGAAAGAAAATACAATCAATGTGTTTTTACCTGAAAAAGAGTTAAAAAAACAAGTAATGAGCATTAAAACGAATAGTATTCCTGTTAAAGACTCAAAAGATCCTGAAACATGTAATATATTTGCCATATACTCTTTATTGGCTTCTCCGACTTCTGTTCAGGCTTTGCACGATAAATATTTATCTGGAGGAATGGGATATGGTTACGTCAAACAACTTCTCTTAGATTTAATTTTAGAACGCTTTGAAACTGAGAGATCACAATTTAATTACTATTATGAGCATCCTGAAGAAGTTCATATAGCTCTTGCAAAAGGAGCGGAAAAAGCGCGGAAGGTTGCAAATGAAGTATTGCTTAGTGTTCGGGATAAGGTGGGCTATTAAATCATTACAAGTTTTTGCGAAAAATACTATTACCTAGCCCTTCTGTCCATTCGTTCTTATCCATGTAGTTTAATTTTACTATTTTTGATTCAATGCAATTATCTGTATACATAGAAGAACTTCTTTATAAATATGAATGTGTAACCATTCCTCATTTTGGTGCCTTTTTAACAAGACATTTACCGGCTCAAGTAAGTTTAAGCGGAGCCTTTTTTCCTCCGCGCAAAGAAGTTACTTTTAATCAGCTTTTAACGACTAACGATGGGATTTTAGCACATCATTATGCACAAAAAGAATCGGTGTCTTATGAGCATGCGTTGCGTCTAATTGAAAAAGAAGTAAGTAATTGGAAAAAACGCATGAAAACACAAACCCTCCATTTTACTGGAGTAGGAGAAATACAATTAAACCTTGATCGTAAAATAACTTTTAGCCCATTGGGAAGTGTTAATTTTAATATCAACTCCTTTGGATTGTCTTCTTTTCATCGTAAACCAATACTCAAAGTTATTGTAGAACCAAAAATAATTTCTCTAATGGAAGATAAAAATAAAAACGATTTAATGTTTACGCCCGAAAACGATGGGACAAAAAAATCAGGAATCCTTCGATATGTGGCTGTAGGAATAATTGGAATTGCTTTAGTAGGTGCATCCTATTATTTTGGAGATCAATATGTTTCGAATCAGCGTTTAGTAGCTCAAGAAAAGGCTCAAAAACAAATTGAAAAAAATGTGCAAGAAGCTACTTTTGATTTAGGGTCTCTTGACGCGATAGAAGTGAGTATAACTTCTGAATTAGCTCCTGAAGAAGTTGTTTTAGACCAAGTATATTATAGTATTATCGCAGGATCTTTTCGCTCTCTAGAAAATGCTGAAAACAAAATTAAATCATTAAAGGAGGAAGGTTATGAAACTGCTGAACTTGCACAAGTAAACCCTGAGGGTTTATACAGGGCTTCTTATGGCCGATTTGCCACTAAAAAGGAAGCTATTAACTTATTGTATTTTTTAAAATACACTCTTAAAGAGGATGCCTGGTATTTAGAAGAAAAATAAATCACATCTTATAGATCCAGCCTTTGGGGTCTAAAGCGTTTACATTGCTAAAAATACTAAATTGTAATTGTGTTTTCCCTGTCTGTTTATTGGTAAATACTTCTCCTATAGTTTGTTTAGCTTGAACTTTATCTCCCTTTTTTACATACAATTTTCCTAGGTTTTTATATACAGAAATGTAATTTCCGTGTCTAATTAAAACAGAGGGGTTACTTCCTCTAAAAGTTACCACAGACATTACGACACCTTCGAAAACAGTGCGAACTTGGGAAGAGGGTTCAGTTGCAATGGTAACACCATTGCTTTGTATGGTTGTTGTTTTCACAACTGCATGTGGTTGGCGACCAAAACGTTGCGTAACCACGCCCTTTTCTAAAGGCCAAGGCAAGCGTCCTTTATTTGCTTGAAAATTAGCTGAAATTAGTCGAGCTTCTGGTGTAAGTTCAAACGTTATATTCCCTTTCTTTCCTGCGGCTTTATTGGAAGCTAGAATAGCTTCCCGGATTAAGCGATCAATCTCCTTATTTATGGCCGTGGTCTGCTTTTCTTTTTTAGATATTTGAGTGTTTAATGACTTTTCTTTTCGCCTTAGAGTTTTAATTAGGGCCTCTTGCTCTTTACGTTCTTTTGAAAGTTGTTCCTGTATTGCCCTATTGTCTTCAACAAGGCTGATTTTTTTTGTCTTTTCTTCTATTAAAGTTTTGTTTAGTTTTTGAAGCAGCTGTGTTTTGTCTCCAATTGCAATGCCTTGTTTTCTTCGATAGCTTGCATATTGTTTTAAGTATTGAACTCTTTTATAGGCCTGTAAAAAGTTTTCAGATGAAAACAAGAACATTAATCGATTTTGTAAGGATTTAGCAGCGTAAGACTTTTGAATCATTTTGGTATAGTCCTTTTTTAAAGCCTTTAATTCATTTCGCTGCTTGCCAATGTTACGTTCGTTTAGACTTATGCGTCTTGTTAAAAGATTGGCCTGTTCATTTGTGACTTTAATTAATTCTGATCGGACGTTTAACTTAACCTGCAAGTCCTCTGCTTCTGTAAGGGCATTTTTGCGTGTTTTAGTGTTAGTAAAAAGCAGAGCGTTGATTTGCTTAATTTCTTTTTTTAGACGAAGGCGCAGCACCTCTAATTCTTGTTGTCTTTTGTTGGAATTTTGAGCCAGAACAGCTTCTGAAATAAATAAAAAAAGAGCGATAAACATAAAGGCTCTTTTCATCTTATAATTTTATTTTTGAATATCCTTGTGGTATTTCAAAAGGGAAATTTAGAGCATTTGGAAAATCAGTCCTAGTAAATTCTATATGTAAGCGCTGAAAATTTTTCCCATCAAAAAGACTTATCTCAATGTTTTGAGGAAGAGTTTCTCCGTTTATACGACTGTGGTTTAAATATTTTATGGTCAATGTTCGTGATGTGCCAGGAATAAGTAATCGCTGTTCTTTTAATAAAAAGCTAGTAGGGTCATAAAATAGAGTTGGTGTAATTCCCAAGCGTTTTCCTTGAGGTAGTAAAATATAATATTGTGGATTTGAGATTTGCTTCCATCGCCCTTCTGATGGGTTTGCGAAAGGTTTTCCAAGTAATAGATTTTCTACATCAATATAACTAAAAGAAGAGTTAAGTGGGATATTAATAATATCAAAATCACCTTCAAAATAATTTTTTTGGAATTTTTCATAAAAAGAAATTCCTTCTGGAGTAATCATCAGTTTTGCTATAGGAATGATCATAGTGGCGCTTAGCCATACTTTTTTTTTATTCTCTAATCTTAATTGTATTATTAATTGCTGCTTCCGTTTTCCATCGTCATAAGTTGCTCTAATTCGAGAACGAAGCTTATCGATCTTAGGATATTTAGCTTTAGTTTTTGAAACCAATGCAGCAATATCTACATTTTTAATAGGTTTATTTGTGGGCAGTACAGCTACTGTTTTACAGGCCGAAAAAAATAATATTATGCCTAAAATAAAAACATGGTGATGAAGCTTTTGAGTCATAATTAATGTAATTCCGAGTAATCCCCTAGACTTACAAAGGTAGGGTTTCCATTATAACGGACATGATTCCCAATCATTGCTTTGTCACATTGAATATTTTCTAGGTGAGTATGGCTTTGAATCAATGCGTTTTTAAGTTGGCTATTAATGATTTTTGTGCCTTCCCCTAAAGAAACTCCAGGACCAATTGTACTGTTTTTTATGTGTACATTTTTTCCAATAAAGCATGGTGGAATAATTGTACTGTTATCAATAATCGCTGTAGAATCAAGCAAATTTTCCCCTTCAGCCTCTTTAAAAGCTAGCATTGCTGAATTTGTTTCTAAAGTAACTTTAGGATTTCCACAATCCATCCAAGCTTTTACAGTTCCTGTCTTAAATATTTTTCCACTTTGCATCATTGCTAAAATACCTTGATTGATTTGATATTCTTCTCCGGGTTGAAGACGTTTTTTTACGACCTCTTCTAGCGCTTTTTTTAAAAATTCAATTTGCTTGAAATAATAGATGCCAATTACTGCTAAATCAGACACAAAATCTGTTGGCTTTTCAACCAAATTTATAATGGTATTTTCTGAGTTCAGTTCAACTACTCCGAAGGCTTCTGGTTTGACAACTTGTTTGACCCAAATAACTGCATCAGCGTCAGGGTTCAGGGAAAAATCTGCCCGAATAAGTGTATCTGCATATGCTACTACAGTGCGGCCCTCTAAGATTTCAGCGGCACACATTATAGCATGTCCAGTTCCTAAGGGTTGCAATTGCCTGAAAATGTGAGGTGTTGCCCCTAATGATTCTGCTAGAGCAATTAAAGAAGTTTCTACTTCGTCTCCAAAAAAAGCTAGATCACCAAGAATAAAACCTATATCTGTAATGGGGCTGTCAACAACTTTTGCAATTTCACGAACTAATTGATGAACGATTGGGGATCCCGCTACTTGAAGAAGTGGCTTTGGAGTAGTTAAACTATGTGGACGAAGTCTAGACCCTCGCCCTGCCATGGGTACAATAATTTTCATCTTCTATTTATTTTCCTGTACTTCCAAAACCACCCTTTCCCCGATTTGTTTCAGAAAGAATATTAGTGAGTTTCCATTCTATTTGCTCATAGCGAGCTAAAATAAGTTGAGCAATTCTTTCGCCAGGCTCAATTGTAAATGGATCATTGGATAGGTTCACTAAAATAACCCCTATCTCTCCCCGGTAATCAGCATCTATTGTCCCTGGCGCATTGAGTACTGAAACTCCATGCTTGGCTGCCAATCCGCTTCTAGGTCTTACTTGTGCTTCAAAGCCCTCAGGTAAGGCAATTTTTAACCCTGTCCCTATAACTTTGCGCTCTAAAGGATTAAGAACAAGTGGCGCCTCTAAGACCGCTTTTAAATCAGCGCCTGCCGAACAAATAGTGGCGTAACTTGGCAATTCATATGGGCTCTCGTTTTGAACTTGAACTTGGATCATTGGTGTTGTTTTATGTATCATAAAAATACAAAAACTAGATGGCTACTTCTTTTGGTTTACAAAAATTCTTTCCTTGCTTTTTCAACTAAAAACTATGTTTTGGGGAAACGCCTTTTAAGTTCTTTCTCTACTTGAAAAATCAAAAGAACAGGTGATCCTGTAACTAAAGAAATTCCAATCCACATTGCAAAAAAATGATCAATATTAATAAAGTATGCAAGAATTCCACCAAAAAATAAATAAACACCTAACTGCTGAATTTTTTTAGCTGATAAAGTTTGTGAAAAGTCCCATATCTCTTGGCTTCGAATAGATGTTGTAGTGCGGTAACCGTAAAGAAAGTTTATTTTTTTTGGAGGATATTTAAATTGAATGTAACCTGCAACATAAAAAATTAGTCCTGTTACTCCTAAAATTAAAGTTATAGAATTAATCTGATCATCGCTAAAAATCTTTGTTATCTGATTTATTGTCATTTTATGAAGAGGAGCAATTAAAATAGCGTATTCCCTCCCATCTTTGCTTAAAAAAATTATCCTTGTCTTTTATAAACTCTTCTAAAGGAGTATTTGCTGGAAGTACTGATAGCCACATTACAGGTAAGTCCTCTGGGTTTGAAGTGCATTCGAATGATTCACAAGGGTGGCGGTATTTGTAACGTGCATGTCCAGCTTCATGATAAAAAGTGTAAAGGCGCTGAACCACTGTAAAATCTTCCCAAAAAGATTCAATTATTTCAAAACTAACCGTGCCTGCATCACAAATATTATATGCTCTTCCAGCATGGTCTGACGTTACCCCTGACGCAAAGTCAGGCTCATTCCCAAAAAAAACATTAACGATACGTCCTGCTCCGGGGTCTGCTTTTCCAGAGCGAATTGCATCAGCGACAAATAATTTCCAATAATCCTCCAGTGAACTATCTTCTTTTAAATTCGCGTAAAATGGGTCTGTTATAATAGCTACTTCTTCCTCCTCCAAAGCTTCTGGCTCAATATCAGTAGAATCTTTTTCACAGGAAATAAAATTAAGTGTTAAAAGAAAAATTATTAGTGACCAAATTAATGATTTGTGTTTCATAGTAATCATTTTAAAAACATAAATATAAAAAAAGAAGCTTTTACTTAATTTTAAACCCGATTAAACATTCTTTTTGTTTTCTAATAAAAACATTTCTCGCGCTGGCTTTCTTCATAAAATAATAATGAAAAAACTTTGCAATGAAATAATTAAGTAGAAAAACCTCTAAATGACTTTATAATTTATATTAAGCTCATTTTTAAGTGTTAAGTGCTTCTGCACCTCCTACAATTTCTAGAATTTCATTTGTGATTGACGCCTGACGGGCTTTATTGTATGTCAATTTAAGCTGGTCTCGCATTTCTGTGGCATTGTCTGTTGCTTTGTGCATAGCTGTCATTCTAGCACCGTGTTCACTGGCAAAAGAATCTCTTAGGGCTTTGAAAAGCTGCATTTTTATGCTTTTGGGCAATAATTGATTAACAATTTCTTCTTGTGTTGGTTCAAAAATATAATCTGTTGAGCTTGTTTCAAGTTCTACTTTTTTTGAAATAATAGGAAGAAGTGTCTCTGTTGTAACTATTTGGGTGGCAGCATTTTTGAAGCGGTTATATAGAACAACTACCTTATCATATTCTTTCGCAGCAAAAGAATCCATAAAACTTTGAGCTATGTCACTACTTTTAGTAAAACTAAGATCATCAAAAATACTATTGTCATTAGAGGCTATTGTATTTGTTTTAGCTAAAATATCATTCCCTTTTTTACCTAAAGTCATTACTGAAACCTTTTCATTGGTTTGGTCATTGACATATTGTGTAACTGCCTTAATGATGTTAGAATTAAATCCTCCACATAATCCGCGGTTAGATGTAATGGCCACAACAAGGGTATTTTTTGTGGGTCGTTCTTGTGTGAAAGGATTTGGAGTGTCTCCGGAAATTGACCCACTTAAATTTTGAATAAGCTCTGTTAACTTGTCTGAATATGGCCGCATCGCAGTGATAGCATCTTGGGCTTTCTTTAATTTTGCTGCTGAAACCATTTTCATGGCAGATGTAATTTGCATTGTTGATGAGACTGATGCTATCCTATTCCGAATTTCTTTTAAATTAGCCATATCAGTTTATTCAAATTGAGCTGAAATTCTTTTAGCAACTGTGTTTAAGGTGTCCAAAACCTCGTCTGTTAGTTTTCCTGATTTGATGGTGTCTAATGTGTCACGATGTTTAACATTTAATTCCTCCAAATACGCTCTTTCAAAAGCTTTTACTTGATTTACCGGAACGTTGCGTAATAGATTTTTAGACCCCGCATAAATAATAGCTGTTTGATTTTCTACAGTAAAAGGATCATTTTGAGATTGCTTAAGTATTTCAACATTACGCCTTCCTTTTTCAATTACATTTAAGGTAACTGCGTCTAAATCAGAACCAAATTTTGCAAATGCTTCTAATTCACGAAACTGAGCTTGATCTAACTTTAGTGTTCCAGATACTTTTTTCATTGATTTAATCTGAGCATTACCTCCTACTCGAGATACTGAAATTCCCACATTAATTGCAGGGCGAACTCCAGAGTTAAATAAATCGGACTCGAGAAAAATTTGACCATCTGTAATTGAAATTACATTAGTTGGAATATATGCCGAAACATCTCCTGCTTGAGTTTCAATAATAGGAAGTGCCGTTAATGAACCTCCTCCTTTTACCTTTTCTTTTAAAGAAGAAGGAAGATCATTCATTTCTTTAGCAATATTATCATCTGCAATAACTTTTGCTGCACGCTCTAATAAACGAGAATGAAGATAAAAAACATCCCCAGGATAAGCTTCCCTTCCTGGAGGGCGGCGTAATAAAAGAGAAACTTCACGGTAAGCTACTGCTTGCTTTGAAAGGTCATCATAAATAATTAATGCAGGCCTTCCGGTGTCTCTGAAATACTCTCCAATTGCTGCTCCTGCGAAAGGGGCGTAAACCTGCATTGGTGCAGGATCAGATGCGTTTGCAGCTACAATAGTTGTGTAGGCCATTGCGCCTTTATCTTCTAATGTTTTTGCAATACCTGCAACTGTAGATGCTTTTTGACCAATAGCAACGTAAACACAATAAACAGGCTCACCCGCATCATAAAATTCTTTCTGGTTTAAAATTGTGTCAATACAAACAGTTGTTTTACCAGTTTGACGGTCACCAATAACCAATTCTCTTTGACCACGACCAACAGGAATCATAGCATCAATAGATTTAATGCCTGTTTGAAGAGGTTCATTTACCGGCTGTCGAAAAATTACCCCAGGTGCTTTTCGCTCTAAAGGCATTTCAAAAAGTTCTCCTTGTAAATCTCCTTTTCCATCAATAGGATTTCCTAATGTATTAACAACTCGACCCACAACACCTTCTCCAACTTTAATAGAGGCAATTCGTTGGGTTCTTTTTACGGTATCTCCTTCTTTAACACCTTTGGAAGGACCCAATAGTACAACTCCTACGTGATCTTCTTCTAGGTTAAGCACCATTCCTTCAAGGCCTTTATCAAAAGAAACTAATTCGCCATATTGTGCATTGGAAAGACCAAACACGCGGGCAATACCATCTCCCACCTCTAATACAGTTCCTACCTCATCCAAAGCGGATGCTGAGCTAAAACCGGATAATTGTTTTTTTAGTATTGCTGAAACTTCAGCGGGGTTTACATCTGCCATGATCGTTTATTTTAGATCGAATTCGTGTTTATTAATGTTTCTTTTATTGATTTTAACTGATGTGAAACGCTCGCATCATATTGTAAATCACCAATCTTTAAAATAAATCCACCTATAATTTCTGGATCGATTTTATTTTCAAGTTGAACGTTTTCTTTTGTTATTCCTTTTGCTTTCTCTAAAACCAGTTGTTTTAGTGAGGGAGTAAGCTTAATAGCAGTTGTAACGATAGCTGTCACTTCTCCTTGGGTTTGAGCATGAAGGCGAACATATTGTTCTCCAGTGGCCGCAAGTATCGCTAAACGATTTTTTGCTGCTAATAAAGAAAATAATTTAAATGTTTCAGGACTTGCCTGAGAAAATAATTCTTTCAACACAGCCTCTTTTCCAGCTACAGGAAGGATTGGATTTTCAAGCACTATTTGAACTTCGTTGTTCTCATGCAATAAAGAAATTAAGGCATGCATATCTTTAGCAACGGCTTTATCAGCTTTTGACTCTTGAGCATATGAAAGCATTGCTTTAGCATAACGAAGGGCAGCGCGTGTTCCTCTCATTTACTTAAGTTTAGTGTCTTGTAATAATTGATCTACTAACTCAAGTTGTCGATCTTTATTTTCCAATTCTTTTTGTAATACTTTTTCTGCAATCTCCATTGCTATAGAACCAACTTGCTCTTTGAGCTCTTTTACTGCCGCACGTTTTTCGCTTTGAATAGCATCTTGTGCTTGTGATAAGATTTTCTGAGCTTCTTCTTGGGCTTCTTCTTTAGCATTATTAATTAATTCAGAACGAGTGGTACGAGCTTCTTTGAGTAATGACTCTTTTTCTGCTCTTGCTTCTTTTAAAATCCGCTGATTGTCAGATTGTAAATTCTTCATCTCATCTCGAGCAGCTTCTGCTGAAGCTAGTGCATCTTTAATTGAATTTTCACGATCGTTAACAGCATCTAAAATTGGCTTCCACGCAAATTTTCGAAGCATGAATAACAAGCCCATGAAAATCAGAGATTGCCAAAAGAACAACCCTAAAGAAAATTCACTTATTAGTTTTTCCATAGTTTAAAATCTTAAGTTTAAAAACGCCCCGAAAGGCGAGTTTTATGATACTGCAAAAAGTGCAGCAAATCCAATTCCCTCTATTAGGGCAGCAGCAATTAACATCGCTGTTTGAATTTTACCATAAGCATCTGGCTGACGACCAATCGCCTCCATTGCAGAACCACCCACTCTACCGATACCGATACCTACGCCGATTACTACTAATCCGGCTCCAACCATTACTGGAATTTCCATAATTATAAATTTAAATTAAACATTCTTTTTTGACACATTATTGTGTTTACGTTAATGATGCTCATGTTCCTCTGCCGCAAAACCAAAGTAAAGCGCAGATAGCATCGTGAAAATATAAGCTTGCAATAAAGCCACTAATAATTCTATAATTGAGATTGCAAAAGCCAGTCCAAAAGACAATGGACTTCCCAACCAGCTTTTAAATATAAACATTAGTCCTATTAAACTCATCAAAACAATATGTCCTGCCTGCATATTTGCATACAGTCGAATTAATAAGGAAAAAGGCTTAATGAAGATTCCTAAAACCTCAATAGGAATCAAAATAATATATATTGGTATTTTGGCAAACCATTTCATTGAAGACCCTAAGGGATCAAATATGTGTAGCCAATAATCTTTTGTGCCAGTAAGGTTTGTAATTAAAAATGTTAGTAATGCTAGGCCAAATGTAACGGCTATGTTTCCAGTAACATTCACACCTAAAGGGGTTAAGCCAAGAATGTTTAAAAACCAGATAAAAAAGAAGACTGTTAATAAAAAACTCATATACTTTCCGTGCTTTTTATCCCCAATGTTAGGGCGTGCAATATCATCTCTAATATATAAAACTATTGGTTCAAAAAAACGTCCAATGCCACTTGGAACAGCTCCATTTGTATCATAAGATCTTGCTAAACTTCTAAACAAGAAGAACATTAATATTGCTATCAGAATCATACTTGCAACTCCCTTGGTAATTGATAGATCTAAAGGTGCTATGTTTTTAGCATGATGACTCTCATCATAGGAAATGATTCCAGAGGCATCCGTCCTGTATATTTTGCCGTGGTCTAATTTATAATATTTGTTTCCAGAGGCAACTAATTCTTCACCATGATGAAGTTTTGATGAAGAAAAAACATGTAATTCTTCATCCCATAAAATCACAGGAAGAGGAATTCCTATGTAAATATGTTTACCAGATTTATTTGTGTATGAAAACAAACTGAAATCATAGGTGTCCTGAAGGTGATGTGTAATGTATTCTTTAATTTCTGTTTTCAAATCCACTGAAGCTTCAGCATCTTTAGCTTGCACCGTGTTAACCGTAAAAAATATCACTGTAAATAAAGTGAAAATCGAATAAAATTTGTTTAGCACTAACGGCATAAAACTTGATTGTAAATGGTGTTTTTAAGCGCTGCAAATGTAAGGCTTTCCGATAAATAAAGAAATAATTGAAAGTTTTTTTAAAGTTCTTTTTTAAAATAATAAAAAAGAGAGTGTTTTTTATTTTAAAATCAGCGAAAACGTTTTGCTAAAACAATGATTTCCAAAAGAAGACCAGTTGCGTAAGGAACAAAAAATACAAAAAATTCAGATCGTGTTGTTATTCCATCAATTTTAAAGTAGGGGGCAAAAAAAAGAAAATATACCGATAACTTTAATGCGACTGTAAGTAAATAAAAAGTTGATAGGTTTTCTTTTTTAGAGTTGATCCCCCAGCTCAAAATAATTAATGCTATGATAGCCAAAAATGTATTTATCGAATAGCTTTGAATTAGAAAATCAGTGCGAATAGGCAATAAATTACTGTGAATAAAAAGCGCCAAAATCATTAAAACAAGTAAGGGAATGATGTAAAAAGTCTTTTTTAACATAATAATGCATCAAAGGTGTTTGGTTTGTTTGATGATCAAGTATATAATAACAACCAAACCAAAAACAGTTAATGCCAAAGTAAAAAGACTTTTTTGATTCACATAAAAAGTATCTAAGTATTGCCCTAGCCAGACCGCTCCATGCATAATAGCACCAATTTGAAAGGCTAAGCTAGAAAAAGTAAGCCACCGATTAGGCTGTTTTTTCACGAGAATCTGTTAATTTTTTTATTCCATCTTTTTCCGTGTGCATAGAGCAATTTGCATTAAATATTGCTCCCGAGTCTACAACTAGTTTTTGAACATGAACTTCGCCCTCCACGTTGCTTCCTGTTTTGAGAGTAAGGGTTCCTGAAACGGTTAAATTTCCTTTGAAAGATCCTTCAATGTCTGCATTTGTACAGATAATTTTTCCATTAACTGATGCCTCTTTTCCGATTATAACTTTTCCGATAGTCTCAACATCTCCTTCTAGTTTACCGTCAATTCGAATGTCCGTTTGAGCATTAATTGAACCTTTTAAAATAGTACTTTTATCTATTTTACTATACTGTCCATTTGTATCTAATCCTTTCATTTTAAGGTGTTTTTCCAATTTTTATTTTTAATGTATGTCCGATATTCGGACGCTAAAGTTACAAAATTATCTTTTGTATTTAGCCCCAAAAGAGTATCGATGCTATCTAACCCTTTCAATGATTTGATTTCTTGTAAATCCCTAATTCCGTGAATCACAATAAAATCATACTCTTCGTTATAAACATCTTGACTAACGTTCCACCTTTCTTTTATTTGAGCTATGGTTTCTTTTAGCCTTTTAAAAAAGGCCATTGCGCTTTCTTTATCCTCACTTAAAAAAGGAAAAATCCATTTATAATTTTTATACACTGGCCCTGATTCTTTTAAATCGTCTTGACTTATTATTTGTGCTAACAATTCTTTTGCATATATGCCCTCTGGGGCAGCGCTATAATTCGTTGCCACCTCTAATAATAACTCTTTCCAAGTATCAACTCCCTTAAGCCTTCCTAGGGCGTGTGCTTTAAGAAGTGCTATTTTTGGGGCTATTCTACTCCCGCTAATTACTACATCAAGAGCATTGATTTCAAACAAGACTTTTTTAAAGTCTTGTTTTTCAAATAGGGTTAAAACATTCTGGTATATTTTTTCTGGAGTTATAACCCCTGATGTGTCATAGTTTTCTGGATCTAAAAGAAGCATTGCAAAAGTGCTTTCAGGGTGCTTTTCTATTAATCTCTCTTTAAAAGTTAATGCTTTTTCAGGGAATTCGTTTTCATTCATTTTATATAAATGGTATAGAGCTTGAACGGCTATTCCTTTTGGAGGATCAATTGAAAGCAAGGTTTCTAATCTTGCTGCAGCTAATGGAAAGTCCCCAAATTTTTCTTTATAAATCAATCCTAGCTGGAGGTACGCTTTTTGATTTACCCTAATAATGCTGTCTTTAGTTTTAGGCTTTTGGGGCAGGGCTTCTAAATAACTTTCTGGTGTTTGTTGTATAAAAACTGCTTTTTTTAGCACCCTATCCTTAGTTTTTTTAGTTATATTTAAAGCGTTTTGAATTAGTGCGGCCTGGCGCCAATTATCAACATTAGGGCGATCTCCCCAATTGGCTTTATACATTTGTTGTCCCTTTAAAACAAGTCTAGTGTTATAGAAATAAAAAGCGTTTTTTACATTATTCTGAAACTGAAATTGTTTTTTTTTAGATTGCTTTTCTAAATTTTTCTCTTCTAATGCACGCTGCTCGTTAATATACTCTTCAAAAAACTGAAGCTGTTTCTTCTTTGAAAGAGACATTAAGGATATTAGGCTATCTGTTTGCTGAAGTGTTCTTTCATAAATAATAACTTCAGAAAGATTGTCGCGTTTTCTTTTTAGTTTTTTATAAGCAGCCGAATTCTCTTCATAAAGAGGGAGCAGTTTATCTAAATACGATCCTGTTTCAAGGTAGTTGCCTTTTTCAAAATTATATCCGGCTAAATCTTGATAATTTTCAATTTGTGTGAAGGAATCAATTGATGGTGATTGAAGTGACTTCTCAAAATAGACTAAGGCAGTGCTATCTTGATCTTCTTGTAAATATAAAGTCCCAATTGAACGATTCAATACGTGTTGATAGGGAAGGTTTTCAAAGTTTTTAATTAAATCATATAGTGTCTGGACACGATCTTCGAAAAGAGCTGAACTGTCTAAAAGAGTTTTTTTTATTTTTGCCTGTATTGAAAATTTGCGGGGTGCTTTTCTTTTTAAAGCAATTATTTCCTGATAAGCCCATAAGGCAGAATCTTTTTTGCCTAGACGTTCAAAAAGCTGGCCTGTTATAAATAGATAACGCGCTTTTAATTTTCTTTTGGGTGCTTTCAACGCAGCTCTTTTGATATAAAAACTTGCAGAATCTATTTCTTTTAAATTTATAAAAGCACTTGCTAGGGTAGCGTTAGCAACAGGGAAGTGTTTGTTTTGTGAAATAAGTCTCATAGCTAGAGGACGTAGATTCTTAATGGCTAATTGATAATTTTTAAGCCTGATGTTTGTTTTTTCACGCCATATTTTACCCTGTAGATAAACGTTTTGATTAGCGCCACTTTCCAAAAGAAAATTAAATGCCTCTAAGGCTGGGAAAAACCTCCTATCAAAATATCTTGCTTGCCCTAATAATAAATATGCCTCATCTATCTTACGATTGTATTGGAGGCCATTTATTTTAATGGAATGTTTTTGAATGGCTTTTACTGCTTTTTCTTCTGCGCGATCAAAACCTGGAACAATAGTTGGCTCGTCAATGTTTTCTCCATTTAAATTTATTGGCTCTATGGGGAGCAAAGCATAAAAATTATCTTCAAAAGCTTCTGATAAAATCTCTCCCCCAATTGAAAAAGCTTCTTTCCCATTAAACAAGACGTTATACTTTGTGACAAGGGTGTGATATTCTTGATTCAGCAATCTTTTTTTAGATGTGCTACAAGAAACTAAAATCAATATAAAAGTAAGTGATAGCCAAAAAAAGGGCCGCAATGTTGTCATCTCTTCTACTTGTAAGATAATAACTTGAAAACAAAGGTTTTAGTATATAATACTATGAAGATTAATTAGAAAAATATTGCTCTAATTCTTTTAAGGTAGAAGACGTCTTTTTGATATCTTTTAAAACAGTTCCTCTGTCTAATAAAACAATTCTGTCACAAACTTCCGTAACATGCGTTAAATCATGGCTAGAAATCAAAAAAGTTGTCCCATTATTCATTGCCTCTTCTTTAATTAGGCTTTTTAATCTTATTTGAGTGGTCGGATCTAAATTAGCGAACGGTTCGTCTAAAACAATTACCTCGGGCTGACCGATTAAAGCTCCTACTATTCCTGCTTTTTTTTGATTCCCTTTAGAAAAATCGCGGAGGTATTTTTTTTGATTTAAGATCTCTCCATTAAAAAAAGGTTCATATGCCTTTATCCAAGAGTCGACCTCTACTTGTGTTTTTCCTCTAAGGCTTCCCAAAAAATAAAAATATTCCTCAACAGTTAAATAACCTATTAAATAGCTTTCGTCAATAAATGCAGAAATGAAGGGTTTCCATGCCTCGCTCTGGTGAACCATTATGTTGTTGATTTCAACGGTTCCACTTGTTGCTTCTATTAAGTCCAATAAAAGACTAAAAAAAGTGGTTTTTCCGGCACCATTATTTCCAATTAATCCAAAAAGCTCTCCTTTAGGTATTTCTAGTTCTGAGAGATTTAATACTTTTTCTCCTCCGTACTCTTTTGTTAGTGAATAGGTTTTAATCATATCTTTTGTTTGTTAAATGCAGCTAAAGTTTCATATTTCTTTAATTGATAAATTTTTTCAATCCAGCCTAAAATTTGATTTCTAAAAATAAACCCTCCTAGACCTGAGATAATGAGTCCCATAATTCCAGCATTAAATCCTAAAAAGAAATATGGGATATAAAAAACAAGAACGGGAAGCACTAACTTGGGAATTGCAAAAATAAATTGCGTTAAATTAAATCCTTTGGTGTTTTCAAAAGCTTTCGCTTTAACATTTAGCTTAAGGGGGGTAGCATTATAGGCCCCAGAAAAAAGACTTATTAAAGCTCCCAGGCCAAAATTAAAAATACCACACCCTGTTATAAGTACCATCACTTTTTTACCAAAATAAAGGTAGGGCAGGGAGAGAATCATACTAATAACTACTGAAAACATGAGCAAATAAAGCTTTGATTTCAAGTATCTTTTGTAGTTGAGGTTTTGACTCATTAACATACTATAATATTCACTGTCCCATGCGGGAATATACTGTCCAAATGTGATGGTAAAGCCCCCTGTTATAAAAATTCCGGCAAAAATCAAAATGCCTGGACGCTCTAAATAAATTTCTTGTGTGAAAAAAATTAATCCATAAAACAAAAAAAAGACTGTTGCCAAAACAACTTGTCTAGCACGAATATTTCGAATAATTAAGCGAATATCATTTTTTAAAAGACCTCCCAGTGATCCCAAGCGATCTAAAAAAAACAGATTTGATCCTACAATTTTTTCTTTTTTTTTGCTTAGAGCTTTATCTAAATACAATTCTTTTTTTAAAAATATTGCTGTCAATTTTAATATAGCTAAAAAAAATATTAAAATTACTGTGATCCACATAGGTTCAATATATAGCTCTTCAAAACCTATTCCAATTGAGGAAATTACAGGAACATTCATGTGATATTCAAGGACATAGCCCCCTGATAAAAAAAGAAGAGTTCCTATGGCTACATTCTTTTTTTTATTAATTAAAAATCCCAGAAAATTATTAGTACCTGTTAATAATAACATCGCAAAAAACCAACTCCAAATAGAATATGTCGCTCCATTTTCAATACTCACAACAATACAAAAGGGAAGTAGTAAAAGAACCGAAAACCAGTTAAAAATTGAGGAAAAAGAGCGAAGTAAAACCCCTCTTATAATTCTTTTCTTGGAGATGGGCAGAATAAGAAGTGCTTTTACGTCGGTTACGGGTGGGTTTTGTAAAAAATAACGTGCCAATATATCTGCACCAAAATAAAAAATTATCCACTGGTTAACAATACTTACTGGATCTTGTTCTGGAAATTCTTTCCTTAGAAAAAAAAAGAGGCCAATCCCTAAAAACAAAAAAGCAACCAAAAAATATAGCGCTAAAAAACCAATTAAAATGCGTACCGCTAATTTAAGTTCCCACTGAGGTGCTCTAAAAAACTTCTTTTTTGAAAGACCAAGAGATTTTTGAAACGTGTATGACATTTAAATTTGTTTATGGATTTCCTTGTGGGCAATGATAATGATTTTTAAATTTGGAAAAAAATATGTCTACATTACATTCACTCAAAGTTTCTGCAATTGACCGCTTAACAGATAAATCTGTCGTTGTTTCTCTTGAGGTTCCTAAGAACCTGACCACTTCTTTCGTATTCAAAGCGGGTCAATACATTAGCCTTGAGGCGACTATAGATAAAATAGTTGTAAGACGTTCTTATTCGATTTGTTCTTCTCCACAATCAGGTAATCTTCAGGTGGGGGTCAAAGAGGTTCCTGGCGGAGTTTTTTCAACCTATGTTAATCAATCACTTTCAGTAGGGGATGAATTTAAAGTAGGGATTCCTGAAGGACGTTTTACGATAAAAGAGTCTAGACAAGCTAAAAATTTTGTGGGAATTGCCGCAGGTAGTGGAATTACTCCTATTATATCGCTCCTAAAATCGGTTCTTCTTGACGATCAAGACACCTCTTTTGTTTTATTGTATGGGAATAAAAGTCCTGAAGAAACAATGTTTTACCACGAACTTCTTTTACTTGAGAAAAAGTACCCAGATCGCTTTAAAATTAATTGGGTATTTAGCCAGAGTAATTTTGAGAATTCTCACTTTGGAAGAATTGATCCTTCGCTAATTAACTATTTAATTCGCGAAATAAAAGCACCTTCGAAGGCTTCTTTTTACCTCTGCGGACCTGAAGCAATGATAAATATGTCCTCAAAGGAATTGTTAGAAAAAGGTATTGCCAAAGAAAATCTATTTTTTGAATTGTTTTCCTCAAACACTAATAAAGCTATAGTAACAGAGGCTTCAAAAAAAGGATTATTGTCTTTAACCTGTGATGAAGTTACACACTCATTGGAATTAATTCCAGGAAAAACACTTTTAGATATCGCGCTTCAAGCAAAGTTAGACGTTCCCTATTCTTGTCAAGGAGGCGTATGTAGCACTTGTGTAGCAAGGGTAACTCAAGGGAAAGCTGGCATGGAAAGTAATCAAGTTTTAACTGATGAAGAGGTTGAAGATGGCCTTGTTTTAAGCTGTCAAGCTATTGCGCAAACAGAACATATTAGTCTTAATTATGATGATGTCTAATTTAATCCGTTTCTTTTTCTTAAAAAGAAATTAAACCATAGTCAAACAGTTTTAAGCTTATCGATGAAAAAATCACAACAATTATTATAGTATTTTTTATCTGACTATCCTTTATGGAATCAATAGCAATTCCTATAAAAAAGGCTACTGGAATAAAGCTTTCTAGCCACGATCCTTCGCCTTCACTTATTTTATAGTATCGGCAGAAAATACTGATTAATAAAAACATCAGCATAAACGAAAATATTCTTTGTGTATTATATCTTTGGGTTTTTCTTTTGTATTCAGAAGGCCTAAAAATAGTTGCTGTTAAAAGTGCAATTAATACCGTCAGACTCCAAACTAAATCATTTGATGAATATGTTCCGCTTACTGATACTTGGGTTTTTAAAAAATTTGTGTTATAAAAAAAAGATCCTGTGGCTAAATAAGAAATTAAACATAATAATTGCAGAGTTAAAATTATCCCTACAAAAAAGGCCACAATATTTTTAGTGCTTCTGTGTTTAGCTTCTTTTAAAATTAGTATAGTTGTAATAAAAAAAAGAGCGTAATAACTGTTAATAAAGCTAATAATAGTGTACAAAACACCTAATAAAAAAAAAGCTTTTGTTGGGGGTGCCGTTTTATAGTCTTTTGAAAAAAGAGTAATTGCAATTAAAATAACTGCTAAAACAATTGCCTTGTCTAAAATAAATCCCCCTTGATGATTAAATAAAAGGATACATATTGGAATTGATAGAAGATGAATAGAACCAAAAGATTGGTTTAATCGTCTTGATTCTGAAAAAGCAATTGTTAAAATAATACTGATAGAAAACAGGCTCATATAAATTGTTTTAACTATGGCCTGTGAATTAATGTTTCCTTCCGTAACGGAATACGTTACAAATGCGTTTGATAAAAAACATAAAAAAAAAGAGGCTATTAAAGACTCTATGCTTACCCTTTTAAATACATTTGTAAACATAATTAGTTTTGTTTTTTTAATCAATTTTTAAATATACTCATTTATGAAAGCTTTTTTTGAAGGTATTGCATGGTTATTTGAAGAAATTCTTTTTTTTCCTTATGCTTTTTTACGTCATCTTGAGGAAGCTAACTGGGCCCTTGCAAATAGTGTTAACTGGCTTTTTTTGATTGTTGGTTTTTCAGCCTTGATCTATTGGATCGTTCAGCTTAATTTGTTTGACAAGAGTGGTGAAGAGGATAAAGATCCTTCTGCACATTCTTTTTTATAAATCAAACCCAATGTCTTTTCGGTAATTGATTCCTTCAAAGCTTATCTTCTCTAAGATTTCGTAACAATCTTTTAATGCCTCTTGGTGCTTTATGCCAAAAGAGGTTACGGTGAGTACTCTGCCTCCTGAAGTCTTTATTTCTTTTCCTTGTTGGACAGTTCCCGCATGAAAAATCATTTTATCCTGCTGACCCTCTAACCCATAAATTATTTTTCCCTTTTCATAAGCTTCAGGATATCCGCCAGATGTAGCAACTATAGTTGCAGCGAAAGAAGGATTTACCTCTAAAGAAATTTCGTCTAGTTTTTCTTCATGAACCGCCTGAAAAATAGTTAATAAGTCATTTTTAATTCTTGGAAGGACAACCTCAGTTTCTGGATCACCTAAGCGAACATTATATTCTATTACTTTAGGCTCTTCTCCAACTTTAATTAGCCCGATAAACACAAACCCTTTGAAGGGCATCCCATCTTTTTGAAGACCTTCAATAGTCGGTTTTATGATTTGACGCTCTATTTTTTCTTTAAAGGCTTCAGTAACAAAAGGTACTGGAGAAACAGCGCCCATTCCACCAGTATTTAGCCCTGTGTCTCCCTCACCGATTCGCTTATAATCTTTGGCCATGGGAAGAGTGAGATAGGAAGAACCGTCCGTTAAAACAAAACAAGAAAGTTCTATTCCTGTTAGGAACTCCTCAATGACAACTTTGCTTGAGGCTTTTCCAAATTTTCGCTCTAAAAGCATTTGACGTAATTCTTTTTTAGCTTCTTCTAAATCATCAATAATCAAAACTCCTTTGCCTGCGGCAAGTCCATCTGCCTTTAGAACATAAGGGGGATTACTTTGTGTTAAAAAGGCTTCTCCTTCCTGTAAATTTTCTGCTGTAAATTCATCGTATGCTGCTGTGGGAATATTATGTCTTGACATAAATGCTTTTGCAAATGCTTTGCTGCCCTCAAGAATTGCTGCTTTTTTTTGTGGGCCAATTACTCCAACTTTTGCCAGGGCGGGATCATTTAGAAAGAAATCATGAATGCCATTAACTAAGGGTTCCTCTGGTCCTACAATTACAAGCTTAATCTCGTTTGCTATAACTGCTTTTTTAATTCCTTCAAAGTCATTAACCCCAACTGAAAGATTAGTGGCGCATTTTGATGTGCCTGCGTTTCCTGGAGCAGCAAAAAGCTGCCCGCACCTTGGACTTTGTTTTAATTTCCAACAAAGAGTGTGTTCTCGCCCCCCTGCTCCTATGACCAATACATTCATTTGTTTTTGTTTTTACAAAGATAATCAGTATCGCTTAATCTAAGTTATTCCGGTCTTTTTAATCTATAAAAAAGGATGACATCTGTTCTCTAATAATCTTTACAAATGGGTGATGCGCTTCACTTGGTTTTGGTCTTTTGTTTTTCCAAGAAGCTAATTCAGAAGAATTTATGATTGGAAAAAAAGGCTCCATTCCTTCTAAACGACTTTTTTGGTTTGGATGGTCTAGCCCGTCTGACAAAAAAAGCACAGGGGTATTAAAGGCAACTGCAGGAAGCGCTGAATGAATTCGAGATGTAATGACTAGTTGTGCGCTTGCAATTAGCTTTAGTTGATTTTCTGCAGCAATAATTCTAATGTTTTCTGATTTCTTTTTTTGGTCAATTAGTTGTGAGTGCCACGAAATCTTTTCATTAGAATCTGTCAGAAAACCATGAAGCTTTCTTATCGCTATTTTATATTGAAAATACTTTAAGGGAAATTTTAGTGCCTGTGTCAAAATGTTAAAAAAGTTGTTTGTTTGAGTCAAACTAAATTTTTTCGCTTCAGGCAATAAACGTTCCATAGGGCTTATCACAACAATACCTTTTCGTTTTGTTTGAGGAGTTATAAACAAGTTTCTTTTGAGTCCGAGGGTTAAACAGGCTGAAAAATATGTTTTTATACCCCTTTTTTCAAGTGTCTTTTGAGTATGTCTGTCTCTACAGCCTATGGGTTGGTGCGCTTTGAAATATTTAATTCCCTGGGGGGTTAACATCTCCTTTTGCGCTGATGGATTAAGATGAAAAGAAAGGAAAAGAGGAATTATTTTATTTGAAGGAGGCCAGTTCGAAGGAGCTTCCATAAACCAGCCGTTCATAACAAGTTTTACTGAAGGGCCGCTATAGGTGTTAAGTCGATCGCGATCTAGACCTAAAATATGGTCTGATGAAATCCATTGTTTAGCCGCAATACTTTGGATATAATCACCCAGATTATTAGAGTCTGGATAGGCTAAAATTGCAGGCTTAATTACTCTCATTTTTAGCTTGTTTTAAGTATTTTAAGAAAAGCTTTTTCGCGGCGTTTTAGTGGATATTCTTCTTTGATTTGCTTTCTAACATTAGCGCCGTCATGTTTCTTTTTACTTGTTAAAAATTTAATTGCTGTGGGGATTGCATCTTTAGCTTGGAAAACAAGTCCTGTTGTTCCTATGGCGTCTGGAATGCCAAAAACAGCTTTTCCTAAAGGAATACATTCACAAAGCATGGCCTCACACAAGACATTTGGAAGACCCTCTACTTTAGAACCTTGAAAATAAAATTGGTGTTTGCCATAGAGGGTTTTTAATTGATCTCGCGTTTGGGGGGCCAATAATTGAACGTTTCTTGGAAGTTTAATTTTTATTTCCTTTCTCGATTGAATCCCGGCTATTGTGAAATGAAAATCGGGCAGTGATCGGGCCAAATCAATAAACAAGGGAATCCCTTTTCTTTCAAAGGTTCGTGAGTCTGAAATATTAGCAACAGTAATCACGCTTTTTGGTTTTTTATCACTTTCTAATCTCCAAAAAGTATTGTCATATGCTGTTGGAACTTCCTGAATTGGTGTTCTAAGCTCTGGCATAAACGTTCTTATTCCAGAGCGTGTTCCCGAATCCTCTTTCGCTTTTGGACATCCATCCCTTAGAGTACTGTGGACAACCCATATCTGATCGCATTTTTTATAGTTTAATCTTGCCAAGGATTGACGTAGATTCTTTTTTAAAAAAATTCCGTAAAATAAAGATTTGCTTGAAACAGCATCAAAGCCACCAACAATAATTGTCGTTGGTTTTCCAAAAAGTTTTGCCCAAAATAAAGGAATGCTCGTATGATAATCATTAAACCAGCTAAAAAAAGCATCCGAAAAAAAAGTATAATAAAGCCCCATGAACAGCTCTCTTAATCGGTTAAACAAAAAACGAAATGGGTCGCTATAGGGGGGGGAATGAATTAAATAAACGTAATAACCCATCCTTTCTAAGAGTTCTACATCCTTCATTACGAATGTGTTTTTAACATTACAAACTAACGTAACTCGTCCTGCTTTCATGAATTAATGGTCTTTAAATCAAGTAGTGAATCAAGTTGATCTGCAATCTTTCGGTTGTCTGAAACTCTGGGGACTTTATTTTGGCCCCCTAACTTTCCTATACTTTTCATATAGCTTTTAAAGCCCCCTTTTGCAACTTGTCTAATAACAAGGGGTCTTAAGATTTTCCCTACAATTAAATCTTTATAATATATGTTTTTGCTAATCATTGCTTTGTCAACCTCAAAAGCAAATTGATCAAGATCTTCGGGCAGAACTTCAAATTCAATATACCACTCATGGAAAGGCAGTCCTTTTGTGGGTGAAATATGAGGGGCAACGGTAAACTCACGAATTAGGATTTCTTCTTTTGCTCCTGATACTACTTGCTGGAGCGCTTGCTCTACTTCGCTAACAATAACGTGTTCTCCAAAGGCAGAAATAAAGTGTTTAATTCTTCCGCTCACAATAACTCGATAAGGCTTAAGGCTAGTAAATTGAATCGTGTCGCCAATATTATATCGCCATAATCCTGCTGTCGTTGAAACAATCATAACATAATTTACTCCTGTTTTTACGCTTATTAAAGAAACCGTTTCTGGGTTTTTATCAAAAAAAGTGTCTGCTTTTATGAATTCATAATAAATTCCGTGGTTTAATAAAAGTAATAAGCCTCTATCGTCTTGATCATCTTGATAAGCAAAAAACCCTTCAGAAGCTGGATAAAATTCAATACTATCTAGGGTTCTGCCAATAAGTTTCTTGAAAATGGGCCTATAGGGCTCAAAGTTGACACCTCCGTATACAAAAAGAGAAAAGTTGGGAAATAAATCTCCAACTACTTTCCCCGTTTTTAAGGTAAGTCGTTCAAAATACATCTGTACCCATGAGGGGATTCCTCCTATGATAGTCATATCTTCGTTTACCGTTTCAGAAACAATTGCATCGACTTTAGTTTCCCAATCTTCAATACAATTTGTATCCCAACTGGGGAGACGATTTTTCAATAGATAGCTTGGTACATAATGAGCTACAATTCCCGAAAGACGTCCAAGAGCAACTCCTTTTTTGTCTTCTAAAACTGGACTCCCTTGTAAAAAAATAAGCTTCCCCATTACTGCTGAAGCTTTTCCTGATTTATAAATATAATTTAAAAGTGCTTCACGAGCCGCTCGAATATGTTGTGGCATTGATTCTTTAGAAATGGGAATATATTTTGCGCCTGAAGTTGTTCCGCTCGACTTTGCATAATAAAGTGGTCTGCCTGGCCAGAGAACATTGGCTTCTCCTTCCAAAACAGAATCTATGTAAGGTTTTAAATCCTCATAGTCACGAACAGGTACTCCTAAAGAAAACTCATTGGGGGTTAGAATTTTCTCGAAATGATGTTCTTTTCCAAAACGCGTTTTTATACCTTTTTGAAGAAGCAATTTAAACACTTTTTGTTGTGCTTCAAGAGGCTTTTCTATCCATTTTTTATTTTTCTGATGCGCGTAAGCTGCAAAGATTTTTGCTCCAATTGATTTCAGCATCAGTTTGAAAAATTAAAAAAATTGGAAGGGTTCATGGGGTAACCCTCCATCCATAATTCGAAATGCAAATGAAATCCTGTTGAAAATTCTCCAGTGTTTCCTGCACTTGCAATTACTTCGCCACCCGAAACGGCATCTCCCTGTTTTTTGTTCAAATCCGCATTGTGTTTATAAACGGACAACATGCCCGAAAGGTGTTCTAAAATGATCACATACCCTGTTTGAGAGGTCCACTCAGCAAAAATAACTGTTCCGTCTGCTATGGCCTTTATGGGGGTGTTCTCTTCTAAGACTATATCAACTGCGAAGTGTAGGTCTTCTGGACTAAAGGGTTGTGAAATTGGTCCTTTTGCTGGAGCAAGCAGTAGTGTGGTTATACCGCTTTCTCTTGTTTCATTAGGATTATATTTGTCTTCTTTTGCAACAAAAGCACGCAATAGAGAGTCTTCTATAATTGGAGGAGCAAAAGACGCGTTTAACTCTTGGTCGTTTAATCCATTTTCTATGGAAAGTTCTGGATCTTGAAATGTAATGTCTCCGTTAAGAACAGATCTTACCGCATTCAAATAATTAATGTTTTGATTGTAAAGGGTGATCAAAGAGTCTGTTGTAAATAGGTTTTGAATAGCTTTTTGCCGTAATTCTGAAGAATCATATCCTGGTATAATCGCCTTTAGGGGTGTATAGGCAATTGTAATAAAGGTGGCTGTGAAAATAGAGGCAATGATCAAAATCACAAGAATCATGAAGTTAAGTCTTGAAACACGAACCTGCGCTTGTTCTTCAAACGTTTCTTCATTGATAATTACCATCCGATAACGAATAAGTAATTTCTTTAAAAATCCTGCCCCTTTTTTTTCTTGGTTTGCCATATTCTTTTCAAAGATAAGGATTCCTTTGTGGGAGAAAAGAACTCCAATACATTTAGTGTGTAGTTGAAACTAAATAATTCTGTACATTTGTTTTAAAATTTTATATAAATGCTTTTTAACTTTACATTTTTAGGTATGATAGGAGGACCACAAGTAATCTTAATAATCGCAGTCGTTTTATTGTTGTTTGGTGGACGTAAAATTCCTGAGCTAATGAAAGGATTAGGTAGTGGAATTAAGGAGTTTAAAAACGCAACTAAAGAAGGTGAACAATCCGCTAAAGAAGAGGACAAAAAAGACTAGTCTATTTTCTCAAGTGTATTGATAATTGTGTTTAATTCAAACATATAGTCTCTTTTGCTTGCCGAAGGAGCGAATGTAAATCCCTCTATAACCATCCATTTTTTTTTAATACTGTCCCTTACCATATAATTAACAAATGGTCCGGCCATATAATCATTGGCAACTTCCCAGGTGCCTTTTGTTAAGTAACTCATTTTTCCATCAATTTTTGCCTTGTAAAAATACGGTTTAAATGCGCGTTCAGTAATTAAATGGGTTCCCTTAAGTCTCCCCGGAACATGTGCTTTTCCTATTGAGTCTCTGACATCTAGAATCCTACTACTAAAGCTTCCTTCAAGTGCATTTTCTGGAAGAGTGTATGCAATAATATTAAGATGTCCTTTTCTGATTTCTTTTTGGATCCAAACAAAATTTGTGGTATCTTTTACTGTTTTGTATGCTGATGGATAAGTAAGCGAAATTCCAAAACGTTCTGTCAAGGTTTTTTCTTTTGAAGATGCCTTTTTAATTCTTCTTAGCTTTTCTAAACGTTCGTTTTCGATAATACTTTGCTTAAGTAAGCGACTGTTTTCTTTGAAATAAAATGCTTGGCTTTCGCTGTCTAATCCAATAACTTTAGCAACGATTTGTGGCCGTGCGAATTGATTTTGACTCATTCTAAATCCTTCTAGAGAGTCTTTTCTAAACCAAATAATGTTTCTGTTTTGGCGTGCAAATCCAGTAAATGCCTTTGGGTTCATATATACTATTGAGAACTGGGGCTCGTCCAAAGGAAGTCCTTCATAAATTTCTTCAAGTGTTTCTCTTACCTGGTCACCCAAATTCCCTTGCCAATCTTTTGGAGGCATAATAACCGTAACATTATTTAAATTACCACTTGAAGAGGGAACAAAAGCTCTTTTTACATTAGAATTATTTGTGCAAGATATTATTCCTGCCAACAAAAGAATTGCCGCTGTTTTTTTCATAAATTATTTTTTAAGAGCTGCAATCCCTGGAAGTGTTTTGCCCTCTAGGCTTTCAAGCATAGCTCCACCTCCTGTGCTGATATAGCTCATTTTATTTTCAAAACCAAACAACTTAACTGCCGCGACAGAATCTCCGCCGCCTACAAGCGAAAAGGCACCCTCTTTTGTTGCTGCTGCAATAGAATTTCCTGCAGCGATAGTTCCTTTAGCAAAATTTGGAAACTCAAAAACGCCCATTGGTCCATTCCATAGTATGGTTTTACAGCCAAGAATTATATCATTAAAAAGGGTCTGACTTTTGGGGCCTGCGTCCATTGCTTCCCACCCTTCGGGTATTTCCATTACGTCAAACGTTTTTTGAGAAGCATTGTTGCTAAAATCATCTCCTGCTAATACATCTACTGGAAGATGAATCTTTACTCCCTTTTTTTTTGCTTTTTCTAATAACTCCAAAGCATATTCACAATAATCCGGCTCACAAATAGAATTTCCAACCTTTCCCCCCAATGCTTTAGTAAATGTATAAACCATCCCTCCACCTATAATTAAATGGTCTATTTTGTCCAAAAGGCTTTCAATGATTGTTATTTTAGAAGAAACTTTAGCGCCCCCTAAAATTGCCAAAATTGGAGATTCTCCCTTATCCATAACCTTTTCAATTGCTAATACTTCCTTTTCTAAAAGGCTTCCAAAACACTTTTCTTCTTTAAAAAATTGTGTGATAATCGTTGTGGATGCATGCGCACGGTGAGCGGTTCCAAAAGCATCATTAACATAAAAAGTGCCGAGCTTTGATAGCTTTTTTGAGAATGTCATGTCTCCTGACATTTCCTCCTCGTGGTACCTTAAGTTTTCCATTAGCAAAACGCCTCCTGGCAAAATTGCTTTGGTTGCAGCCTCCGCTTCATCTCCTATTGTTGTATTACAAAAATCAACAGGCAGCCCCAAAACAGATGAAACACTTTTTCGGATATGTGATAATGAGAGTTTTGGGTCGTTTCCCTTAGGACGCCCTAAGTGTGATAATAGAATACAGCTTCCTCCTTGAGATATAATGTATTGAATTGTTGGCTTTGCTGCCTGAATTCGCGTAAGGTCAGTAACTTCTTGAGAATCGTTTAAGGGTACATTAAAATCAACCCGTATTATTACTCTTTGATTTTTAAAGTTTTGCTGTTGTAATGTGCGCATTTATAAAATTTTTTTCAAAAATACAATATTGCTAATTGCCGCAGAATTTTTTTTTATAAAGATGTGGCTTCCAGCTCCATAAAAAACATCAGTAAGTGTATCTTTGAAAAATGATTTGGTCACATGTAATTGGACAAAAAAAACTAAAAAAACAACTAAAGCGCCTTCTAGAATCTAAGCAAGTTCCTCACGCTCAGATTTTTACAGGTGCTTCTGGGTATGGCGGTCTTCCATTAGCTTTAAGTTTTGCTCTTCAAATGTTACAAATAGATTTCTCTCATAAAATTAATAAGCCGCTTGGAGAAAAGATACAACATCCTGACTTACACTTTGTGTATCCAGTAGTGAAAAAAGGAAGTGAAAAAATTGTTTTGGCTAACGATTATGGCCAGGACTGGGCGGTGTTTCTTAATGATAATCCTTATGGGAATTATGCCAATTGGTTTGAGTCTATTAATGTCGGTAATAAACAAGGATTAATCGGTGTAAACGAGATAAATGCCTTACACAAAAAAATCTATCTTAAATCGTATTCTGGAGGAAATAAAGTTTGTGTTTTGTGGGGTGTCGAAAAGATGAATAAAGAGGCCTCAAATGCGTTTCTCAAACTATTAGAAGAACCTCCCGAAAAAACTTTTTTTATTCTTGTTGCTGAATCGAGTGATCAGTTATTAACTACACTTGTTTCAAGATGCCAATTAGTGACTCTGACCCCCATAAATGAAAACGAATTATTAGACACGTTAGAGGAAGACGTTCCAAACAGACAAAGCCTTGTAAAGCAGGCGGAGGGAGACTATCGGAAGCTTAAACTGCTTCTCGAAAACTTGCAGAACAAAGCAGTTGAGGCCTTACTGATTAAAGTACTTAGAACTTCTTTAAGGGTTCGTGGGGACAATGCTGCTGTTGTTGAGCTGATGTCTTGGGCGGGCGAAATAAGTGTTTTGGGGAGAGAAGAACAAAAGACATTTTTGCAATATGGTATCAGGTTTATAAGGGATGCCTTTTTATTGAATTATTCATTAAGTGATTTAGTACATTATAAGTCTGAAAATGGTTTTGATATAAATAAACTTGGCCCTTTTGTGAACAGTGAAAACATAAATGAACTAATCACTTTATTTGAAAAAAGTTATTATCACGTCTCACGAAATGCGAATGCAAAAATGATTTTTACCGAATTGAGCCTTCAATTAACAAGACTGTTGAAGAAGGCTAGTGAATAGTTTTTTTCTTGAAAACATAAATGTTTGAAGAGTGTTCACCATCAATCAAAGCCCTAAAAGTACATATAGTTCCAACTAGTAAACCCCTTAAAAAAGGAAGCTTTTTTCTTCTGTTTTTTTCTGAAAGATAAGAAATATAAAAAACGTCGAACCACAGTGGCTTTTGAGCAATAACAACAAAACCCAGGGGCTCTACCAGATCGATCAAGCCCTTATGCGTAAAATGCCAGAGATGCCTTGGAACATCTAAAGCTGCCCATTCTGAGCCATAGTATCTGGCGTCGTGGCTATTAAAATTTGGAACGGCAATTATCAGAAGTGCATCTGTCTCCATTAAAGCGCGTAATTCTTGAAGTGTTTTCTCTGGAGCCATTAGGTGCTCTAAAACATGCCACATTGTTGTAGCAGAATATCGCTTATTTGTGGGAAGATCTGCAACAGAAAGATAGGTGTTAAGGCCTTTTTTTGTGCACGCCTCAAGGCCTTTTTTATTAGGCTCAACCACGGTAATCTCAAATTTTTTATGTGCTAAATAAGCTGCAAAAACACCAACGCCACCTCCCACATCAAGAACATTCCCTTTTATTCGGGGCCTAATGAATCCTGCTTTGTAATACAGCATGCTTTTTTGAACTGTTTTGTATAGTAAATCTAAAAATGACTTTGTTTCCGTCTTGTGTGAATTATAATTGTCTGTTTCATAATAGCGCGAGAGAAGAATGTCTTTTGGAAGACTTGTTTCTGCATAATTACATTTTTCGCTCCATTTGATCTCAAAGGTTTCTTTTGAAACTAGGTGGTCTTTTGCCTTAAGTGGGTTTTCTTTCTTTGTCATGTGTTCCACGTGAAACATTTTATCTTCCCATCGAAACCAAAAGCACGCTTATGTCACTAGGGTTAATCCCGCTAATCCGCGAAGCTTGTGCTAGCGTGCTTGGCCGTAACTTGTTTAGCTTTTCTTTGGCCTCGAAAGAAAGAGAGGCTAAGATTTCAAAATTGAAGTCTTTAGGAATCTTTATGTTTTCTAAACGCTTTAATTTATCCGCATTGCGTCGCTCTTTCTCAATATAGCCCGCATATTTAATCTCAACTTCAGCCTGCTCAAAAACAGCGTCTGTAAGATCTTCCTGAGCTATATATCTCTTAATTTCAGGGAAATTGATTAATTCTTTTCTGGTAATGGCTGGTCTTGACAGTAATTTAGCAAACTTATCAGTCTGTTTAACAGTTTCTGAACCTCTGGACTCTAAAACAACATTTGCAACCTTAAGGTTATAACTGGTTTTTTTTAAAAAGGAAACAAGATTTTTGCGTTGCTGGTTTTTTAACTCTAGTTTTTTAAGCCGCTCGTCATCAACAAGGCCAATGGAGTGTGCTCTAGGGGTTAGGCGCTCGTCCGCATTGTCTTGTCGCAAAAGAGTTCTGTATTCCGCTCTGGAGGTAAACATTCGATAGGGTTCTTCAGCTCCCTTGAGAATTAAGTCGTCTATAAGAACTCCAATATATGCGTCTTCTCTCCCCAAAACAAAAGGAGGAAGCTCTTTGTTGTTTTGATGAGCATTAATCCCGGCAATAATTCCCTGAGCAGCCGCTTCTTCATATCCAGTTGTGCCATTAATCTGGCCCGCAAAAAAGAGATTTTGTACAGCTTTAGTTTCTAGACTATGGAACAGCTGTGTGGGCTGAAAATAGTCATACTCAATTGCATATCCGGGTCTAAAAAACTTAACGTTTTCAAAACCTGAGATAGTCTTAAGGGCTTTGTATTGTATGTCCTCTGGAAGAGAAGTAGAAAAGCCATTAACATAAACCTCAACAGTGTTCCATCCTTCGGGCTCAACAAATATTTGATGTTGAGATTTATCACTAAAACGGTCTATCTTATCTTCAATTGAAGGGCAATATCTTGGACCCGAGCTTTTAATAGCGCCATTAAACATGGGTGAACGATCAAAGCCAGAACGGAGAATATCATGAACCTCCAAATTCGTGTGAGTAATATGACAGCTTATCTGTTTAGACAAAGGTTTGGTTAGGTCCGAGAAAGAAAATTTTGAAGGATTTAAATCTCCTGGTTGCTCCGACATTTTCGAATAGTCCAAAGACCTTCCATCAACTCTTGGAGGTGTTCCTGTTTTCATTCGTCCAGAAATAAAACCATTGCGCTCCAAAACTGCCGTTAAGCCAACTGAAGCTGATTCTCCTGCTCGTCCACCGCCAAAGTTTTTTTCACCGATATGAATTAAGCCATTAAGAAAGGTTCCGTTTGTTAAAACCACCGATTTAGCGTAAACTTTAATACCAAGAGAAGTGATAACGCCAAGAATCTGTTGATTTACAACAATAAGGTCAACCACCATCTCTTGGTAAAAATCTAAATTAGGTGTTTTTTCAAGCATGGAACGCCACTCAAGGCTAAACATACCTCTGTCAGACTGAACCCTTGGGCTCCACATGGCAGGGCCCTTGGATTGATTGAGCATTTTATATTGAATCGCGCTTCTGTCTGAAACTATTCCGCTGTAGCCGCCTAAAGCGTCAATCTCTCTCACAATTTGTCCTTTTGCTATTCCCCCCATGGCAGGATTACAAGACATCTGGGCTATGGTTTGAAGATTCATCGTAATAAGAAGAGTAGAGGAACCTAGGTTTGCTGCCGCTGCCGCTGCTTCACAACCAGCATGCCCAGCACCGACGACAATAACATCATATTTAGAATCAAACATGGGAAGTAGGTTTCACGTGGAACATTTTAATAAACTTGTTTTCTTCAAGGCGCATTAAACTTTTGTCAGAATCGCATTTGTCATTAAAGCCCATGCAGTGTAAAACGCCGTGAGAAAGAACTCTAAGCATTTCATTTTCAATGGTTTGTGAATTCTCGGCGGCTGAACAGGAAACAGCCCAAGCAGAAACAAAAAACTCTGCCCTAAGAGCGCGCTTTAAAGTATAATCAAAACTTATTATATCTGTATGTGTAGTGTGGTTAAGGTGCTTAATGTTAAGTGCAAGCATTTCGTCTTTAGAAATAAAATTATATAAAAGTTTATCTATAGAATAACCATGGTCCGAAACAAATACCTGAAGGGCGTCTTGGATTAGTTTCATGTTGAGGTAATCTGGTATGTTATTCAGAGCTATAATATTACTGTTTTTTTGCAAATATACATGTTTTGAACAGGAGACTAATGTATATCGAGAAGAAGAGATTATCTTTGAGAAAAAAAAGAATGAGCACACGTGTGCGTTTTGCGCCAAGCCCAACAGGGCCTCTACATATTGGGGGACTAAGAACCGCTTTATTTAATTACTTGTTTGCCAAAAAAAGAGAGGGTACGTTTATACTCCGGATAGAAGACACAGATCAAAATAGGTATATAGAGGAAAGTGAAAACTATATACAGGAGGCATTGGAATGGTGTGGAATGTGCCCGGATGAAGGGCCAAAAAGCGGAGGTGAATTTGGACCATATCGTCAAAGTGAACGAAAAAATATTTATGCCGAGCACATACAGACCCTTTTAAAAAACGGCGCCGCTTATTACGCTTTTGACAGGGCTGAAAGTCTTAACGAGAAAAGAAAAGAAGCAGAAAAAAAAGGTGAGCCTTTTAAGTATGGTCATCAAAACAGGTTACAATTCAAAAACAGTCTGACATTAGCAGAGAAAGAAACGACAGAAGCGTTAAAAGATGACTTTGTAATAAGGCTTAAGGTAGAGTCAAATCAAACAATTATTGTTAAAGATCTAATAAGAGGTGTTATTAGAGTAAAAACCGACACGTTGGACGATAAAATTTTAATGAAAAGTGATGGAATGCCGACATATCACTTTGCCAATGTCGTTGACGATCACCTAATGAAAATTACATGTGTAATTCGTGGGGAAGAATGGTTGCCTTCACTACCCATGCATAAATTGATTTATACTGCTTTTGGATGGGAAACCCCTGAATTTATGCACCTGCCATTAATCCTTAAAACTGTCGGTAAGGGTAAATTGTCTAAAAGAGATGGTGATAAAGACGGCTATCCGGTTTTTCCGCTAAAATGGGGTAAGGAAACTCCTGGGTTTAGAGAAATGGGATTTTTGGCAAGTGGAATGGTAAATTACCTTGCATTACTGGGCTGGAATGAAGGAACAGATAAAGAAGTGTATTCATTAAAAGAATTAGAGAAAGCATTTAGCACAGAAGGTGTTCAAAAAGGTGGTGCTCGATTTGACTATGAAAAAGCAAAGTGGGTCAATCAGCAGCAATTACAAAGAATGAGTTTAGAAGAGGTTTGCTCGCTAAGTCGGGTAAAAGAACTATTGTCTACATTTGAAAAAAACAAACACCTCTCGCTAATTAAATTAGTTAAAGAGCGGTTAACAACTCTTGATGATATACAAAACGAATTAGCTTTTGTAAAAAGCATACATCCTTACGATGAGAAAGTGATTAATAAGATTGAAGACAAAAATCCTAAAACTATACTAGAGCAAATAAAGAAAACATTAATAGAGGATGATGATATTGATTCAGTTAAGGAACAGATAATATCATGGAGCAAAAAAAATGAAGTCTCTATGGGGTTATTAATGCAGTCGTTTAGATTAGCGCTAGTGGGAAGGCTTACGGGCCCAGACATCTTTGAGGTTTGTTCTGTTTTGGGGAAAAAAGTATCTTTAGAAAGAATAAACGATTTAATTGAACATTTAAACTTTAAACAAATATTATGAGCATAATTACATACTTACTTTTTGGCCTTGTTGCGCTGATTATATTTACTGGTTTCTTTGTAGTAAAACAACAGTCCGCAGCAATAGTAGAGCGATTTGGGAAGTTCTTGACGATTCGACAATCAGGACTACATTTCAAAATACCTTTAATAGATAGGATTGCAGGGCGAATTAGCCTTCGTATTTTACAGCTCGATGTAATTGTTGAAACAAAAACAAAAGATGATGTTTTTGTAAAACTTAAAGTTTCTGTTCAATATAAAATAATACAAGAAAAAGTGTATGAAGCTTTTTATAAGCTTGACTATCCTCAAGACCAGATAACGTCATACGTATTTGACGTGGTTAGGGCAGTTGTTCCTAAAATGAAATTAGATGATGTTTTTGAGAAAAAAAACGAAATTGCTGATGCTGTAAAAGGAGAGTTAAATGATGCAATGATAAACTATGGTTACGATATAATTAAAGCGCTTGTTACGGATATTGATCCTGACGCTGAAGTAAAAGCTGCAATGAATAAAATTAATGCTGCTGAACGAAAAAAAGTAGCGGCTCAATATGAAGGTGATGCAGAAAGAATCCTAATTGTAGAAAAAGCAAAGGCAGAGGCACAAAGCAAAAGACTTCAAGGACAAGGTATTGCCGATCAGCGAAGAGAAATAGCGCGAGGGCTGGAAGAATCCGTTGATGTATTAAATAACGTTGGTATAAATTCTCAAGAGGCATCTGCATTAATTGTTGTAACCCAGCATTATGATACGCTACAATCTATAGGGGGGGAAACTAATAGCAACTTAATCTTATTACCGAATTCTCCTCAAGCAGGAAGTGAAATGTTAAACAATATGGTTGCCTCGTTTAGTGCAAGCAATCAAATTGGTGAAGCTATGAAGGAGAACAATAGAAAACAAAGAAATAAAAAAGAAGAGTAAGCTTATTGGTTCTGTTTAGACCAAGTATCGCGCAAACCAACCGTTTTATTAAAAACAAGGAATTCGTGAGTGCTGTCTGGGTCAACAACAAAATATCCTAATCGCTGAAACTGATAGTTTTCAAAATCCTTAGCACCCCTTAAGCTGGGCTCAACAAAAGCTGTTATTATAGACAGAGAATCCGAGTTTAAGTGTGATTTGAAATCGACTAGCTTGTCTTGGTCAGGCGAAGGGACTTGAAATAATCGATCGTATAATCGCACTTCTGCACGAAGGGCGTGTTGCTGAGAAACCCAGTGTAATGTTCCCTTAACTTTTCGCATACTTGCCACTGAACCACTTCCGCTTTTACTGTCTGGATCATAACTACAAATAATTTCTATAATATTTCCATCCTTGTCTTTGATAACGGATTCGCCTTTAATTATATATGCGTTTTTTAAACGAACCTCTTTTTGTAGGGTAAGGCGAAAAAATTTTTTGTTCGCACTCTCTCTAAAGTCTTCCCTTTCAATAAATATGTTTTTGGAAAATGGTATTTTTCTTGTTCCAAGATCTAATTGTTCCGGATTAATTTCTCCTTCTAAAAACTCCTCTTGTCCGTCTGGGTAATTGGAAATTGTTAGCTTAATTGGGTTAAGAACAGCCATAACGCGTGGTGAATTAATATTCAGATCTTCTCGTATTGAATGTTCTAATAGGCTCATGTCAATAATATTATCCCGCTTGGCGACACCTGCAGAATCAACAAAAGTGCGAAGAGAAGCGGGAGTATAGCCCCTTCTTCTAAGGCCAGATATTGTCGGAAGTCTAGGATCATCCCAACCACTTACGTGATTGCCGCTAACAAGTTCCATTAGCTTGCGCTTACTTGTAACCGTGTAAGAGAGGTTCATTCTAGCAAACTCACGTTGCTTGGGGCGAAGTCTTTTGAGCGGGCTTAAAGCGTCTAAAAACCATTCATAAAGGTCTCGGTGGGGTTTAAATTCCAAAGAACAAAGAGAGTGTGAGATTTGTTCTATATAGTCAGACTCTCCATGTGTCCAATCGTAAAGAGGATAGACGGACCAAGTATCTGCTGTTCTGTGATGAGTTTTGTAAATAATTCTGTAAATAACAGGGTCGCGTAAAAGAAGGTTGGGGGAAGACATGTCAATTTTTGCTCTAAGAACAAGTGATCCCTGGGGATGCTTGCCGTTTTTCATTTCTGAAAATAAAATACTGTTTTCTTCAATAGATCTATCCCTAAAAGGGCTGTTTCCGCCTGGAGTGGTAGGCGTTCCTTTTTGTAAAGCTATAGTAGCAGAATCTTGAGAATCAACAAAAGCTAATCCTTTAGAAATTAGCTCCTGTGCCCAAAGATAGAGCTGATCAAAATAATCTGATGCATAACATTCTTTATCCCAATTATAGCCAAGCCATTGAATGTTTTCTTTTATAGCGTCTACATATTGTTGTTCTTCTTTTGCTGGATTAGTATCATCAAAGCGAAGATTAACTGGCGCATTATAGCGCTTTCCTAAATTGAAATTTAAACAAATTGCCTTAACATGGCCAATGTGTAAATGACCGTTGGGTTCTGGGGGGAAACGAAAACGTAAGTTTTCTCTAGAAAAACCCGCGGTTAAATCTTCTTCAATAATGTGTTCTATAAAGTGTAAGGGGCGCTCCATTCCTTTTTTTGTTTATTGCAAAGATAATGAATGGATGCTTTGTAAGGTATCAAGAAAACAGTCTTTATATTTGTTAAAATATTATGGGAAAGATTTATTTAAAAAATGTTCGTTTGTATGCCTTTCATGGTTGCATGGAAGAGGAAGAAAAAATTGGTAGTGATTACGTTGTTAATGTTGTTGTTGAAACAGATTTGAAAAAATCCTCTAAAACAGATTCTCTTGAAGACACAGTGGACTATGTTGCTTTGAACGAGATTATAAAAACTGAAATGATGCAGCGTGCTAAGCTATTAGAAAATGTGGTTGATCGTATTCTTAAAAGAATATTTAAGGAGCACAAAACGGTACAAAAAGCTAAAGTCAAGGTGTCAAAGAAAAATCCGCCAATAGGGGGAAATGTGGAAGAAGTGGCGGTTAAAAGAGAACTCGTTCGTTCTTCATTATAAATTGATTAAATAGTATTACTTTTGCCGAAAGGCATCGTGGCCGAGTGGCTAGGCAGAGCTCTGCAAAAGCTTCTACAGCGGTTCGAATCCGCTCGATGCCTCTTTATTATCTTATAATAATCTTTCCCCCAAGTTTAGTTTGTGTAGTTTGTTTGACTGGCCTACCATAAACCCGCAACACTCCTCCTCCAAAAACTTTTGCGTCTATTAGTTCTGTGGCCGTTATGTGCGCGTAGCCTGCGGCCATAAGTCTAATCTCACTTTGTTGTGAAATAAGTTTTTCTGCATCACATGTACCGCCTGATGACACAATCAAATTCAGGCTAACGACACTACCCTTTAGACCCACCCGTCCACCTGTATTAGTATTTACATCTAGACACTCTGTAAATGTGGTTACTTTTATTTCTGCCCCCGTTTTAACGACAAGCCTTAAGTTTGTTTGTTTGATGGGTTCCTCGGAAACAATTGAAGAGCCCTGGTGAGCGGTTATTTTATCTAAAGGCTTGCTATGATATAGTTCCACATAAGTATAGCCTGGGTCTAAAAGACTTTTAGTTGACAATTTAATTTTTAATGTATTTCTTTTTAGTGTAAGAATAAGATCGTCTTTATGGTCACCAAAAACTACTGCTTTATTGACGTCAGATTTAATTAATTTTATATCAAGGCCCGAATAAACGCTTAAGCTAAAAAAAGGACCCATGGTAAGGACTCTTCGCTCAAGGTCCTGTGAAAAGCTATAGAAAAAAAATAAGGATACAAAAAAGAAAAAAAACGTTTTATGTGTCATTAAAAATAGTTTTATGCTGTCGGAATAAAATCAAGAAAGCGTCTTAAGATATTTACCTTTTTAACCTTTATATTGATGGTGTCACCAAGCTGATATGCTTTTTTGGTTCGTTCACCAATTAGTGCGTGTTGCTTATCGTCATAATTAAAAAAATCTCCTTTAATATCAATAACACGTATCATTCCCTCACATTTATTTTCTATAATTTCAACATATAAACCACGTTCTGTTACGCCTGAAATAACACCTTCAAAATGCTGACCCACCTTTTCTTTCATAAAAATCATTTGCATATATTTAATAGAATCCCGCTCTGCCTTAGTCGCTAGATGTTCTCTTTGTGATGAGTGTTTACAGGCCTCTTCAATTGATTCTTGAGTTGGGTGTGGTTTTTTGTCTAAATATGTTTGCAGCAGTCTGTGAACCATTACGTCTGGATATCTTCTTATGGGAGAAGTAAAATGAGTGTAATTCGAAAAAGCAAGACCATAATGTCCTATGTTGTTGGTTGTGTATTCTGCTTTTGACATACAGCGAAGAGTCAGAGTATCAATTAGGTTTTGTTCACTTTTTCCACTACAAGCTGATAGAAGCCCGTTTATTTCACTACTTATATTTTTTTTTCCTGGATTAAAAGAATATCCAAACGGAGCGATTGTTTGTTTTAAATTAAGAAGTTTTTGTTCGTCCGGATCATCGTGAGTTCGATAAACAAATGGAGGTGTGGGTTGTTTTTTACTAATGAAAGAAGCAACTTTTTTATTTGCTAAAAGCATAAATTCTTCTATTAATTTGTGTGCATCTTTTGATGTTTTAAAAAAAACAGACTCTGGCTTATCATCGTCATCGAGAATAAAATTAACTTCTACACGATCGAAAGAGATAGCACCATTTTTCATCCGTTTTAAGCGTAAAATTTTTGCTTGTTTATCTAAAATATTAATTGCATTAAAAACGGGTCTGGGAATTTTATAAGAAACTTTTGTTAGCGAAGCAAAAGCATCCACTTCTTCTTTTTGTGTTTCTAAAATATTTTGAACTTCTTCATATGAAAAACGAAAATCAGAATTAATGATAGTTCTACCATACCATTCTTCTTTAACTTCGCCTTTATTATTAATAATAAAAACGGAAGAAAAAGTAAATTTATCTTCTTTAGGGCGAAGAGAACAGAGTCCATTTGAAAGAACTTCTGGTAACATAGGAACCACGCGATCAACTAAATATACTGATGTTGCTCGCTCATATGCCTCTTGATCGAGAGACGTTCCTGGTTGAACATAGTAAGAAACGTCAGCAATATGGATGCCAATTTCATAATCTCCATTAGCAAGTATTTTAAAAGACAAAGCATCATCAAAATCTTTCGCTGATTTAGGATCGATAGTAAAAGTTAGTGTTTCTCTAAAATCTCTTCTTTTTTTTATTTCTGAAATATCTAATGTAGTTGATATTTTAGAAGCAGCGTCCTCTATTTTTTTTGGAAATTCATATGGCAAACCATAATCATGAAGAATCGCGTGAATTTCTGTTTCCTTTTCTCCTGGTATTCCTAGGCTTTTTATTATAATACCTGAAGGGGAATCTCTATTATCATCCCAACTTTTAAAAACAGCGACCACTTTCTCTCCATTTTTGTAATCTTTCAACTCTGATCGTTCTATAAAAAGATCTGTATACATTCTAGCATTTCTACATAAAACAAAACCAAAATCATTTTGTTTATCAAGAACACCAACAAATTCTTTTTTACTACGCGTTATAATTTTTTCAATATGCGCTTCAAACTCGTTGTTTTTTTTATGTATACTAACCTCAACTATATCTCCATTGAGACCTTTATTTAACTCTTTTTTTGGTACAATAAGTTCTTTATTATGACCATCTACTATAACAACTCCCTTACCAGAAGGAATAATAGTTAAAAGAGACGTTTTTCTATTAATTTCGGAAGTATTATATTGAAATTGACCCTTTTGAAATGATTTTAATTGTTTACTGTTTAAAAGCCCATTTAAAACTTTAATAATATAATTTCTTCCCTTTGTATCTTTAATATTAAGAGCACCAGCAACTTGTTTATAATTAAGAACAGCTTTTGATTTACTTTTAAAAAGAGACAATATTTTTGTCTCTAATTTATGAAGCTCATTTTTCTTTTTAAACATAAATTATTTTGATTAATACAAAGGTACAATAAACGTTTGCAGGGATGTTATTAACACTATTAACATAATAATCATTTTTTTTATTTCAAAATTTAAATTAATGATGATATATATAGGTTGTTAATAAGGAGAATAAAATTATATAATATTATTTTTAAATATTAAAATTAACAGCTTATAATATATTATTAACTGATTAAAAGTTTAAAAACCAATTAAATATAAAGTTATAAACCTCTGTTAATAAAAATTATTTTTAATAAAAAAATGAATTTACACTAACACAAAAAGTTAATAAATCTGTTTTTTTTGTGTTTAGGGAGTAAACAACTAATAAAATAATTAAAAGAAGGGTTATCTTTATTTTTATATACAATCTCAAACCAATACAAGCGATATTATCTTTTGAATAATTGTAAACAAATAATGAATAAACTAATGAACAGTATATAAACAAGTTTGTAGGGAATTTATAATTTTAATAAAAAAATGAAAATAAGTATTGGGAATGATCATGCTGGCCCAGAATATAAAAAAGAAATAATTTTCCTTTTAGAGTCAAGAGGCTATCAAATTAAAAATTATGGAACTAATTCAACAGAAAGTGTTGATTACCCGGACTTTATTCATCCTGTAGCAAAAGATATTTCTGAAGGAAAAGCATCTTTAGGTATTATTATCTGTGGAAGTGGAAACGGAGCAAATATGACTGCAAATAAATATTCGAAAATAAGATCTGCTTTATGTTGGAATAATGAAACTACTGCATTAGCCAGACAACACAATGACGCTAATATATTAAGTCTACCGGCACGGTTTATTTCAATTGAACAAGCGAAGGAAATGGTTTTAACTTTTTTAAATACTGATTTTCAAGGAGGACGCCACCAAACACGGGTAGATAAAATACCTTGTTAATTATGGTTGTTTTTAAATGCGAACCGTTTAATAACCTTAATATTGATGAACTCCACAACATATTAGCATTACGATCAGAGGTTTTCGTTGTAGAGCAAAATTGTGTTTATCAAGATATCGATGGAAAAGATAAAAAAGCATTACATATTATAGGGTATTTAAAAGAAGAAATTGTTGCGTATGCAAGAATTTTTGATAAAGGCGTTATTTACTCTGAATATTGTTCTATTGGAAGAATTGCAACATCATTTTCTGAAAGAGGAAAAAAATTTGGTCACCAATTGGTAGAATTTTCAATAAAACAAATCCACAAAAGGTTTAATAATAGGGCTATTAAAATCTCTGCTCAGGCACATTTAGAAAAATTTTATGGCCAGCATGGTTTTTATGCCTCTGGAGAAACTTATTTAGAAGATGGCATCCCGCACATAGGAATGCTGCTGACAAACTCTTTTTAAGCTTTTTATTTAAAAAACAAAGCCTCAGTTTCATCAATTACTTCGGCTGTTAAGGGTGGTTTTTTACCCTTATAAATCAACATACAGCTACCCCCAAAAGGCAATTTATTTTCAATGTTTTTCAGTCCCTGTCTTAATTGTCTCTTAATTTTATTTCGTTCTACTGCTTTTTTAAAGTTCTTTTTTGGAACAGAAACGCCTGCAAATAAGAAAAGCGCATTTTCCTTTTTTAAAATCTTCAACACTAAATTTTTTGTGTTATGAGAATTTTTATTACTAAAAAGCGCATCTAAAGTGTTTTTGCTTTTAAGCCGCTTTAAAGTAAATTTATTTTTTCGGAGCGACATAAAAATTATCTGTTTTATCAATGTCAGCCATTAAATTGCTTGGATCAATTACAATAGCTTCAATTTGATCTTTTTCTTTATCAACAGTAAAAGTATAGTTCAAATTTGACCAAGTCCAATCAGGTTGTATTTTCCACTCAAGACCATAAGGGTTTTCCTTCTCTCCCCGCATTAGTGAAATAGGTATATAATGCAGTTCGAATTCACCACTTTTATATTGAATTAAAACTTCGAGAGGCATTGGCATTACTTCTTTTCTTTTCAAGTGAACTATTGTTTCGGCCGAGGCTTCTTCAACCGCACTGATAGAATAATTAATCGCATTTGTTGTTTGTGTCCAATCGGTTAAAAACCATTGAAGTTGAATTCCAGAAATACGCTCAGCGATTCTTCTTAAATCATTTGGAAGGGGGTGTTTAAACTTCCATTCATCATAATAGGTTTGTAAGATTTCAAACACTTTTTCTTTTCCCACAATGTAACTAAGTTGTCCTAAAAAAACAGCTCCTTTACTGTAGGCAGTTCTTTCATAAGCATAGTTGTGGTAATACCGGTTCGCGTTTGTGCTTTGTGGCATTTCTCCCCCCGAGGCAGCTAAAGCAAAGTAGCCCCTATAAGAGCCCTCCAAAGGAAAGTCTTTATTTTGATTAAGAATTTCATTTTCAGCTAAACTGGAAATAAAGCTAGTAAACCCCTCGTCCATCCACTCGTGTTTTGTCTCGTTGGTAGCCAAAACATGTTGGAACCAAGAATGTGCTAATTCATGGGCAGTAACACCAAAAAGAGAACCATAATTTCTTCCACCAGTAATTAAGGTAAGCATTGCATATTCCATACCACCATCACCGCCCTGAACAACAGAATATTGTTTATAGGGATATAGACCAATTTTTGAATTATAATATTCCATTAGCTCCGCCGTATGCGGTTGAAGCTTCTTCCAGTTTTCAATAATTTCTGGATCATTTTTATAAAAAAAGTGAAGATCCACATCGTTCGGGCCAGGGTAAGTGTCGTGAATATAATCAATATCAGCCGCCCAAGTAAAGTCATGAACCATAGGCGCAATGTAATGCCAGGTTATTTTTCCTTTTTTCGTTTTCGCTCTTTTACGATCAGAGTACCCTTTTCCAATAGTTTCGGCGTTTTGAAGATATCCGCTAGCTGCGACCATGAAATCTTTGTCTAATGTTATTTTCACATCAAAATCTCCCCAAACACCATGAAACTCCCTACCAGTATAAGGATCAGCATTCCATCCTTCACTATCATATTCAGCTATTTTAGGATACCATTGAGCCATAGAAAAGGCAACACCTTCGCTAGAGTTTTTACCAGCCCTTCTAATAACATCTGGCACATGACCTTCAAAGGCCAATTCAAAAATTGCGCTCTCTCCCGGAACTATAGGAGTATGGAGCGGAACTTCAAGAATTGTTTCTGAGTCAACGGGATTAAGCAAAACACCGTTTTGAGTTAATCCACTCACTCTTAAGAAGCCCTCTTGATCTGGCGTTAATGAGTCTAAACTAATTTTGAAACGAGTGTTTTTGTCAGCAGAATTTTTTTGGCGAATCGCCATTTCACTTCCTGGCTTAAAAGCATTAAAATAGAGGTGGTAGAAAACCTTGTTAAGGGTCTCGGGAGAATTATTGGTATACACAATTTTTTGAACCCCACTATATATTGCACTTTCATGATCTAAGGCGACTTCCATTGTATAGTCAGCAGCTTGTTGCCAATACTGACTTTGGCCAGATTGAAACACAATAAGGCCTAGAAAAAAGAAAACAAACTGCTTCATTATATATAATTTATTTTGGATAAAGATACTTCTCGTTTAGGAATTAAAATAGTAATCAAAGTTAAAATGCTCTTTTAGCCGAATGCCTTTATCTGTTTTTTGAAGACTAATCAATTCATGGTGTGGATCATGCTCCAAAAATAGAAAAGCGTTTTCCAAAAGCGCTTTCTCTAAAAACAAGGTCTTTTCGTCAAGCGACAACAATGGGCGGGTGTCGTATCCCATAATATAAGGAATAGGAATGTGCCCCACTGTTGGTATGAGATCAGCTACATAAAACACCTTTTTCCCTTCATATTCTATAAGCGGAAGCATTTGCTTTTCCGTATGTCCATCTACCAAAAAAACAGAAAAAGGAAAGCCAGTATTTTCTAAAAAAGGCCCTTTTCCTTTAATTAAATTTAATTGTCCACTTTCTTTAAGAGGCATAATGTTTTCCGAAAGAAATGACGCCCTCTCTCTTGGGTTTGGATTTGTCGCCCACTTCCAATGAGATTCATGTACCCAAAAAGCCGCGTTTTTAAAAGCAGGTGATAGCACGCCACTTTTAGAGCGTTGAATCGCGCCACCGCAATGATCAAAATGTAGGTGCGTAAAAAAAACATCGGTAATATCGTCTCTATGGAAGCCAACTTTCGCCAAAGAATGGTCTAGAGAATGCTCCCCCCAAAGGCCATAATGTACAAAAAACGAGTCTCCTTGTTTGTTTCCCATTCCCGTATCTATTAAAATTAAGCGCTTGCTATCTTCAATTAGAAGAGAGCGTGTTGCCATTTCAACACGGTTTTTTTGATCAGAGGGGTTCGTTCGTTCCCATAAAGCCTTTGGAACTACACCAAACATTGCGCCACCATCAAGTTTAAAATTTCCGGCCTCTATAGGGTAAAGCTTCATTTATTTAGTTTTATTCTAGCCAAAACATCGGTTGAGGTCAGATAAAGATAATCCTCACCCACATCAAAAGCACAATTTGCCGTTGCTTTTCCTGGACGAATAGTGCCCAAATGTTTTCCTTCAGGGCTAATTACGAGAACACCACCAGGACCAGTAGCAAAAACAGCTCCAGAAGAATGCACCTTTAACCCATCAAAAGAACCAGGGCCTTTTCTAGAAATGTTTTTTGAATCAAAAAACACGCGCATATTTTTCAAGACCCCATCTATATGATCAAATGCGGCTATAATTAAATTTTTTCGATCAGAATTCCCTATGTAAACCGTTTTTTCATCTATTGAAAAGGCAATACCATTAGGGCGTGACAGGGTCTTATTTAAAAGGACAATTCCTTCATTTTTGGACCATTTAAAGATTCCATTGAAATCAAGCTCTTTTAGGGAATCATTGTCTTGTTGGGCTAATCCATATGGTGGGTCTGTAAAAAACAAATCTCCATTTTTAGAAAAGACTAAATCGTTAGGACTATTTAGCCACTTTCCTTCAAAATGATCAACAAGAGTTTCGTAGGAGGCCGGTTCAAGTTGCCAATCATATTTTAATCGAGCGACCCTACGATCACCATGTTGGCAAAGCACAAGGACACCGTTTGAATCTAAAACCAACCCGTTGGCACCCTGAATTGAGCTATGGGGAGCATGATTGGTCATTCCGCTTGGATTTAAAAAAACAGAAATACCCTGCCGCTCCGTCCATAAATAAGCTTTGTTTTTAGGAACATCCGTAAACAAAAGACCATTAAGTTTTGGAACCCAAACAGGCCCTTCGGCCCAACTAAAACCGTTGGCAAGGACTTCTATCTTAGATTCTTTTGAGACCAAAAGAGCCATATCAGAGTCTAATTGCTCAATTTCGCCAATAAAATCCTGTGCTTTGGCGGACAATACACCCAAAAAAATGAAAACGAAAAGGAATTTATTAAACATTTTTTTTTTACAAAGTACAAAAATCAAAAGGCAAGATGAAATTAATTTATTTCTGGTTTTTAAGAAGACTAACAAGGTCTTTGGCAAAGGTAATCATGATTTTAATTTCCTGAAGCCCAGAAAGCCTATCATTCCCTTTAATCAATAAGTGCTTGCCGTTAGATTCTATATGGAAAATAGGGTGGCTTTCAAAAAAGTAAATCAAATCAGAATTAAACAACGATTTTATTTTAGCATGGTCATGTCCACTTAAATGAAAACGTTTTGAAAAGTCAGGGTGTTTTTTAAAATTAATATCATTAAATCCGGCCCACTGATAGAGAGCAGTTTTAAAGTCTTCTTTGTCAAGGACAAACACAGGGAGAATAATAGGGCTTTTAAACAGCAAAAAGGTTCCTTTTAAATCCTCTTTAGTAATGAACGCACCTTCAGAATAAGAGAGGTCAAAAACATTGAATTTTTGCTTTCCGTCGACTAGCCTGTTCACGCTATAATTTACCACTTTAGATTCAAAAAACAGAAAACCTTTAATTCCTTTAGGACTACTGTCAATTTTTGGCAGGTATTCCCAGGACAATTGTTTAGCAAGAGCCGAAAGATTTTTTTGTCGGTTTGTCAATGAATTTTTTAACCCCATGAGCATATTTATCGGGAGGCTTTTTCGAACAGCAAAAGGATGCTGAGTTTGTGCGGCGTGAATGTCTAAACCAATGGTTTCAAAAACCCCGTTTTTTCGATCAAAAGAACGCTGGTAGTCATATAATCCCTCCATTACGGTGTGGTCTACAAAATCACAGAGTGAAAAATCAACGATAGCATGTTCACTTTCAGGAATTTGATCTAATTTCATTTTTAGCCTATAAAAGTTTAAGAAGCTACAGAAGTTTTTGACGCTCACATAATAGTTTCCTGTAGCCTCTTCACGATACATTAAAACGTTTGGTTTAAAAAGATTTAATGAAAAAAGATATAGGCTTTTTCGCAAGAAAAGATGGGTGATAAAAGTAGATAATATACCGGCAGTAATCCCGGTAACGAGACTTGTGAAAAGTGTTGTTACCAGTGTAATAATAAAAATTAGCGCCTGTTCAGGACCAATCTTATAGATACGAACTAAATTTTCAGGAGATGCAAGCTTATAGCCAGTAAAAACTAAAATGGCCGCTAAAGCCGTCAATGGAATGCGCTGGATTTGATCACCTAAAAAGAGCACAAAAAGCATTAAAAATATTGCATGAAAAAAATTAGAAGAGCGGTTTGTACCCCCATTATTTGCGTTTACAGAGCTTCTTGCAATTACTGTTACAACGTTGAGACCGCCTAAGAAGCCACTTATAATACTCGCTAGGCCTAAGGCCCGGAGATCTTTGTTAACGTTTGACCGCCTTTTTTTGATGTCCAACTTGTCTACCGCCTTAATGCTTAATAAAGATTCAATTACAGCAATCAGTGTAATTGAAATGACAACACCAAGAAAATCAAGATCTAATAATTTTCCAAAGTTGGGACGCGGTAGAGTAGAAATTATTTTTTCAGGAATTTTAATTAATAATTCTGGTGCAATTGGAACAACCTCTTTCAGGACAAGCTGATAATAATAACCAATACCAATGGAGCCTACTACAACCCACATCGGTGCTGGAATTAAATGAAAATAAGGGTTTCTAATCCTGCTGTAAAAAAACAAGAAGAGAACGCTTACAACACCAATTATTCCAGCGAAAGGATGGAAACCCAAAAAGAGAAGCAGTGAGTCTGGAATTCGCATTAGTTGTTCAATGGTGTCTCCTGAAACAGAAGTAAGTCCAAGCATTACGTGAAATTGTTTTGCTAAAATACCTACACCAATTGCCGCCAACATCCCTTGTAATGCTGAGGCTGGAAAAAACTCACTCATTGCTCCCAAACGAAGCGCTCCAAAAAGAAACAATAAAACCCCAGAGAGAATTATGGCGGCTAATGTAAAAAGATATCCCTGGTAAAGGTTACCTGCGCCTAATGAGGTTATGGCGGCTAATAACACAATAACAAGACCGTTTCCTGGGCCAGAAATTGTTATATGAGAGCCCCCAAAGACAGCCACAACAACTCCGCCTACTACCGCAGCAACAATTCCTGCTAATGGGGGAGCCTCAGAGGCAATTGCAAGACCCAGGGCTAAAGGCAAAGCAACAAGAGACACGACAAAACCAGCAAAAATATTTTGGGGTAACTCTTTGAAAAACGTTAAGGCAGTATTTTTTTTACCCATTGTTTTTAGACTGAATGATTAAAACATCTGTTGGAAGTTCAGCTAGAATGTGCTCTAAATCTTTTGGAAAAAAACGATGATAAAAACGAGGCTTTTCTTGTGCATTCATTATTAATAAATCAGCTCGAACAATGCGCGCATAATGACCAATAGAATACCCCCTACTGCCAAAAATACTTTGAGTTTCCCATTTTAATCCCTTTGTTTTGGCCAAGGATATTTTTTTAATAATATCCGCTACTCTTATTTTTTCCTCACGATCTATTTTTTCTTTTTTTAAGGTTGCCTTTCGAAGACTACGGTCGTCATCTACAGTAACAGCAACTCTAGATTCGCTAATTTCTTCTACGACTGTTATTTTTTCTGAGGACAAGGCACATCCCACAGAAAAAGCAGCCTCAACAGTCTCTTGAGTTTGCGGGCTGTCAAAACCATTAACAACAACATGCTTACACGGAACTCTCTCAATTGAAGGCTTTAGCATTAACAGCACCGAACAAGGCGCTTCACGGGTTAGTTTTCGTGCGATTGAGCCCAAATAGTATTTCACTACATTTTCTCTTTTTAATGCACCTAAAAGCAACAAGTCTACGTCAAATTCCTCACAGCAGCTAGCCAATGTTTTTACAGGCTCTCCTTTTTTCCAAAAAACAGAAACATCCTTAGGCTTTAATGGGCATTCTTTCAAAAGAGCGTCAAATTCAGTTTCTTTGCTTGTTGTTTTTTCTCCAACATGAACAAAAATAAGTTTAGCTTTAAAAAAGGAAGCCAAACGGGTAACCTCAAAAACGTTTGCTCTTAAGGAAGGAGAAAACGCAAATCCAAACAATAATTTTTTAAAGGGGTTAAATACCATAAGCAGAATAAGGGTTACATTTTCTTGACAAAATCAGCACGCAAAATGATTGCTGTTTGTTTAATTTTAGAATCTACTTCAGCAGGATCATTAGTAAGGCGGATGTTTTTAATCACGGACTCTTTTTTTAATATAATGCCAGCCCCTAGGACCTTAAGGCCATCAGAAACATTTACAATATCTCCTTTCTGAATCGCAGCGCCATTGAAATCAGTTACGACCATAAAGTTCCTTTTCTCAAAGATACACGGAAAAAACAACGCTGCAAATCCTATTCTTCTTCTTTGGGAAAGAGCTTTATTGAGGTGTTTTTTTCTAAAAGCTTTGCTATGGTATAGGCAGAGGTGCCAATGATTTTATTCATATTATCTATTGCTAATCTTTCGGGCTCATCACCTGGTTTATGGTAGAAATCAAAGTTTTTAAAATCAAAAGAAGAAATGGTTTGGGCAGGAATATTAAAAGCTTTGAAAAACGCATAATTATCAGACCTTCTAAAAAGGTTTAACTCTTTTGCCTCAGGAAGAAACTGTACAAAATTTGGAGAAACTTTATTCATGTCGTCTGCCATGCTGGATATTTTGTGTCCGGTCACATAAACCTGGTTTTCTCCACTGGTCAGAACTGTGCCAATCATTTCGAAATTTATCATATAAGTTAAATCGACATTTTCATCTTTTAGACGATTTGCTAGATGATGAGCCCCTTTAAGCCCCTTTTCTTCGTCTGCAAAAAGAGCAATAATAATGTTTTTATCCCAGGAGTGTTGAGCTAAAAACCGTGAAATTTGCATTACAGCCGTTGAGCCTGATGCATTGTCGTTAGCTCCATTAAACACATTATCTCCTTCAATGTCTTGAATGCCAATATGGTCTAAATGAGCTCCGATTAGTATAGTTTTTCTTTCTGACGTATATTTCCCAATCTGCCCCACAACATTAAAAGAAACGATACTGTCTGTAACTAATGAGTCTCGATAAGCTTCATAAAATGAAGTAATATTATATTTTTTAAAATATTCAATCACATAAGAGGCGGCTTTAAAGTATCCCCCACTATTTGAATCCCTGCCTATCATGTCGTCATTCGCCAGGGCAAATAAGATTTCTTTAGTTTCTTTTGTGGTGATCTGATCACGAATAGATTCTTGGTCATAAGAACTTTGATTGACACAGCTTGAGAGAATAAGTACTAAAAGAACAATTAGTGATTTTTTCATGTATGGAAATTAAATATAATTTTTGTTTAGCTTCAAAGACGCATTTTTAATAAATCAGGCTTAAAGCCCTTTTTTTCGTAAGCTCTTATTGCCCATGTATTTTCAGCATAAACATCCAGTTGTATTTCATAAATGTTTTTCTCGTTAGACCATTTAATCAATCTTTCAATTATGTCACCAATAATTCCCTTTCCACGATATGAGGGGACTACATACATAAAGCCGAGATAATTGAATTGAGTAGGCATTTTGTATGGAACAGCATTTTTTAGCAACCCATACCCTGAACCTACAAGCACACCCTCTATTTCTGCCACCAAAAAAAGAGCATCTTTTCTAACGATCAAATCATTTATGTCATAATAGGTTATAGCACCTTTTTTTAGATTAGGAGCAAAAGGTCTTTCAAAAGCAATAAGGCTTTGTTCAAACTCTTTTAATTTTGGAAGGTCTTCTAAGGCAGCTTCTCGAATATCAAATTTCAAAGATTCCATAAGAAATTATTCTAGGGAAATGTATAAAAAATAAAGCAAAGAAAAGCATCACGAAGGCGCTTTAAATTAATCATTTAGCTTTAAAACCGCCATAAAAGCTTGTTGTGGAATTTCTACATTTCCAACTTGTCGCATTTTTTTCTTTCCTTTTTTCTGTTTTTCAAGCAGCTTCCTTTTTCGAGAAATATCCCCACCATAACATTTAGCGGTAACATCTTTTCGGAGAGCCTTAATGGTTTCCCTTGATATTATTTTCGCCCCAATGGCAGCTTGAATAGGAATATCAAACTGTTGTCGAGGGATGAGTTGGCGTAATTTTTCACACATTTTTTTACCAATATTATAGGCATTGTCAGTGTGAATTAAAGCAGACAAAGCATCAACAGGGCTAGCGTTTAATAGAATATCAACTTTAACAAGCTTAGAAGGACGCAGTCCAATAGGCGCGTAGTCAAAAGAGGCATAGCCTTTAGAAACCGTTTTTAAACGGTCATAAAAGTCAAAAACAATTTCTGCAAGCGGCATGTCAAAAGTAAGCTCAACCCGCTCAGTAGTTAAATATGTTTGATTAGAAATCTGTCCTCTTTTTTCAATACAAAGGGACATTACATTTCCTACAAAATCAGATTTTGTGATAATAGTAGCTTTAATGTATGGTTCTTCAACGCGATCTAAAAAAGAGGGGTCTGGAAGGTCAGAAGGATTGTTTACTAGTAAAATTTCTTCCGGATTTTTTCTGGTAAATGCGTGGTATGAAACATTGGGAACCGTAGTAATTACGGACATATTAAATTCACGCTCTAGGCGCTCTTGAATAATTTCCAAATGAAGCATTCCCAAAAAGCCACAACGGAAGCCAAATCCTAGGGCTGCAGAACTTTCGGGAGAGAATACCAAGGATGCATCGTTCAGCTGTAGTTTTTCCATTGAGGCACGAAGCTCTTCATATTCCTCTGTGTCAACAGGATAAATTCCAGCAAAAACCATTGGCTTTACCTCTTCAAATCCAGAAATGGCTTCTGTGGTGGCTCTTTCTGGGTCAGTAATGGTATCACCGACTTTAATTTCTTTAGCCTCCTTAATTCCAGTAATTAGGTATCCAACATCTCCCGCACAAATCTTTTTTTTAGGCTCTTGCTTTAATTTGAGGGTTCCAATTTCATCCGCAAAATAAGTTTTACCAGTAGCAAGAAATTGAATTTTTTGCCCCTTTTTAATAGTTCCGTTTAAAACCCTAAAATATGTTTCTACACCACGAAAGGGGTTATAAACAGAATCAAAAATCAATGCCTGCAAAGGATCGTCTTCACTTCCTTTAGGAGAAGGAACACGGTCAATAATTGCCGATAAAATGTCTTTAATTCCCAGACCAGTTTTTGCTGAAGCCGGGATAATATCATCAGGATTACATCCTAGTAGATCCACAATATCATCTGTTACCTCCTCGATATTTGCAGAGGGAAGGTCTACTTTATTGAGGACAGGAATGATTTCCAAATCATTTTCTAAGGCCAAATAAAGATTTGAAATGGTTTGTGCCTGAATGCTTTGTGCAGCATCTACTACAAGAAGCGCTCCTTCACACGCTGCAATTGAACGCGAGACTTCGTATGAAAAATCAACATGTCCTGGAGTATCAATTAGATTAAGAACATAGGCCTCTCCCTTATGCTCATATTCCATTTGAATTGCGTGGGACTTAATGGTTATCCCTCTTTCACGCTCCAAATCCATATTATCTAATAATTGATTTTGTTTTTCACGCTCAGTAACAGCTCCAGTAGAATCTAGAAGACGGTCTGCCAAGGTGCTTTTGCCGTGATCAATGTGGGCAATAATACAAAAGTTTCGAATGTTCTTCATTTCGGCAATTTCGTTGCTAAGCGCAAATATACAGCTTTGTGCTGTCGCATTTCTATTTTAATAAAATATAGTTCTTGTTGTTAAACACATGGTTTATTAGAATGAATTTTTACAAAAGTTTTGTGGTTTAGAACTCTCAAAAAGGTTTTTAAAGCGAACCTTCAATTTATCTCTCTTTTCTGGAGAAACTAAATTATCGAAATACCATGTCTTTTCTTTATTTTTACAAAAAAAAGATTTTGGTTAAAATTGGAGACATAGAATTAATTGACTTTCCATTACTTTTAGCTCCTATGGAGGATGTAAGTGATCCTCCTTTTCGTGCGCTTTGTAAAGAACGAGGAGCAGATGTTGTTTATACAGAATTCATTTCTTCAGAAGGACTAATACGTGATGCTGCCAAAAGTGTTCAAAAATTAGATATTTACGAAAAAGAGCGCCCTGTTGGAATACAAATTTTTGGAGCTAACCTAGATTCAATGCTTCGTTCAGTGGAGATTGTAGAGGCTTCAAAACCAGATATAATTGATATAAATTTCGGATGTCCTGTTAAAAAGGTAGTAAGTAAGGGAGCTGGCGCAGGTATTTTAAGAGACATTCCTCTAATGGTTAAACTTACCAAGGAGATGGCCAAGCACACAAGCCTTCCTATTACTGTAAAAACGCGCTTGGGATGGGATGATTCTTCGATCAAAATTGTTGAGGTTGCTGAACGACTTCAAGATGCGGGGGCAAAAGCACTGTCTATTCACGGAAGAACTCGAGCACAAATGTATAAAGGTGATGCAAACTGGCTGCCAATTGCCGAGGTCAAAAACAACCAACGCATGCACATTCCTATTTTCGGAAATGGCGATGTAAATTCTCCAGAGAAAGCTAAATTAATGCGAGATGAGTTTGGATTAGATGGAGCAATGATTGGTAGAGCAAGTATTGGAAACCCATGGTTTTTTGATGAAGTTAAACACTTTTTGGCCTCAGGTACACATGCAATAGCTCCTAACATTGAAGATAGAGTTGAGGTAGCAAGACGTCACTTGGAAATGGCCATTGGTTGGAAGGGAGAAACTCAAGGAGTACTTGAAACTCGCCGACATTATACTAATTATTTCAAAGGAATTCCAAACTTTAAGCCCCTTCGTACTCGAATGGTTACATCAAACGAATCTGCCGGTGTTTTTGAAGTTTTTAACGAGATACTAGAGCAATTCTCTTCTTATGAAACGGCATAAGACCGAGCTTTTTTAGCTAATCCTCTTGTTGCCCATGCAGTACTCAAAGTTCCTAAAACCATTACCGTACCGAGAACGACTAAAATATTATTTAATTCAAATAAAACAGGATATGCCAAAGAGGTTCCGGGAACATAAATAAACGGAAACAAAGCCTGTAGACCAACAATAATAATCCCCAGCATAATTCCAACGCCTCCTCCAAAGCTACAGATTAATAATCCAACATTAAAAAAAAGCTTATATATTCCTTTTGGTTGAGCGCCCATTGCTAAAAGAATTTTTATTTCTCCCCGCTTATCTAAAAACATCATAATTAAAGCACCAATTACATTAAAAAGGGCAATAATCATTACTAGTGTAAAAATAAAATATATGGCAAGGTGTTCTACGTTCAGCATTTTATGAAGGGCGGCGTTTTGTTCGGATCTTGAAACTAGATTTATCGGATCTTTAAAATAGGGTGAAATTTCTTTTGCCAGTTTTTTTTTGGTTACGTTTTCTGCCGTTTTTAAAACAATTGACGAAAAACTATTTGGGGATAGCCCCATTAATTCCTGACCAAAAGCCAGGTCAGTAAACACGTACTTTTTGTCTAGGTCTTCACTAATTTGATACAAGCCAACCACCACCGAGGGTAAAGTGAAAAAAGGGTTTTGATCTAAAGGGCCAGTTTTCTTTTTTTTTGGAACGGTAATGTTTAAAAATGTGCTGTAATCAAAGACACCTACACTCATGTTTCCGGCAATGCCAAAACCAAGCACTGCCTCAGGACCCTTAAATGAGAGCCAATTTCCAAGAGCGATTAAAGAGTCTACCCCAACTACATTTATGTAGTTTTCCGAAACAGCCTTTAAATAGGCAACCTGATTTTTTTCATTAAAAGACAGAAAAACTTTTTCTTCCACCTCTTGTGCCGCAGAAACTATTAATGGTAGAGATTCAAGTTCGGAAAGTGTGTTTTCAGAGAGGGTTAAATATTTACCACGAACAGGGATAATTTCATAGTCGGGATCAAAGGAGTTTGTGAAAGAAAGCCCAAAGTCTTTAAGGCCAGAAAAGGCACTTAGAACTATAAATAATGAAGCGGTAGCAACTACAACCATAAAAAAAGCAAAGATGTTAATACGGTTAATAATCGTTTGCTGACTTTTAGAAAAGAAATAACGCCAAGCGATTTTTAATGAATAGGTCATTCTTTTTACTTAATATTTAAAGACAGCTTATTTTTTTTGTCTTGGCTCTAGTGTCTTTGTGTTTTTTAAAGGATTTTCCCCTTCTTTTAATTCTTTTTCAATCCGATCGATATAGTCAAGAGAGTCATCAATATAAAAAGACAGATCAGGGACTCTTCTCAATTGGTTCTTCATTCGTTGAGATAAATCATGGCGGAGCTGAAAACGATTTTCCTTTAAATTTTTAAAGTATGTTTCAGCATTTTTACCAGGAAAAATACTAAGGTATATTTTGGCAGAGGTTAAATCTGCAGTTACATGAACTTTTGTAACGGAAATCATCAAGTTACTTACGCTTTGTTGTCTAATAGCACCCTGTAAAAGAGTAGCCACTTCTTCCTGTAAAACCTTATTTATTTTTTTTTGCCTTGGTGTTTCTTGTTTATTCATCAAACAAAAATACATATAAAAAAGCGCTTATAAACGCTCCCATTTATAATCCCCGTTTAACAGAAACGTTCCCAAATGTTCTTTCTTCCACTGGTTTGGTGGAATTAAGGAAAGAAAAGCCTCTTTTTTACCTTGGTAAAGATGATAGGTTTCTCCAACAATTGGTTCAAATTTAAAACGCGCAGAATAGACCTGTTGAGTATCTTTAGCAAGTGAAACAAAAGATTTGATTTTTTGTTGTAAGTCGTTTAGTTCTGCCTGAAACTGTTTAGAAACTTTGTCAACACCTTTCTTTTTAAAAGCATCAACATTAGGGACCTCAATAATTGGACCGCTTATACTACTTGCATAGGGCAAGAGTTTAGCAATATAATTTTCTTGAGCTTCGTCCCAGACTACACTATCAGGCTTCTTTTCTTTCAACAGATAATTTTTAGCAAATATAGCTAAATAAGTGTTTGATGGCTTTTGATAATGGATGTTACGAAAGAAAACCTTTATTTCCCCCTTCCGGTCTTTCGAACTGCAGTTGTTCTTTTTGTAGCTCTTGGGGTTGCTACTTTTTTATTTTTTTCGCCTTGCGCCGTTTTAGTTTTACTATTTCCAAAAAATTTACTGCTCATGAGAATTATTTTTTATAAATATAAGCATCTATTACAAATAAAAGAGGTAAAAAATAAAAAGGCAGGTCCAGCCAACCATAGCCTTACTACCTTTTTACAAAAGCAGGGTGTGAAGCCCTACATTTCAAAGATAGTCAAAACGATACAACTCCCACTGCAGGGCGGAAAGTAAAACACGTTGTTTTAACTTTTTTTGTTAAAAATGTTTTAAGTAATCCTGTATAGATTAATCAAATGAATCTAAAGACGATAAGATGATTTTTTCCATCACTTTATAACCGGCCAAATTTGGATGAACCAAATCATCAGGTGAGGTAAACTCAGGAACTTTTAATCCGCCCTTTGAATCTGACATTACGGAATAATAATCAACATAGGGTATGCCTTTTTTAGCACAATAATTTTTTAAAATAGAATTCAGCCTTACTACTTTCGGTCCAGGCTCTAATCCAGGAGACCACGGAAAGTTAATTGCAGGCATTGTTGAACAAATGTAAACAGCGATATTATTAGCAACAGCAATTTCTGCCATTGAAATTATATTTTCAGCAGTGTTTTCAAGACTTATTGGACCCGTATTTCCAGCAATATCATTTATTCCAGCCATAATTACGACGCTTTTTGGATTTAAATTAATAACATCAGGTTTAAACCTAATAAGCATTTGAGGTGTCGTTTGACCACCAATCCCTCTATTAACAAAAGGATTGTTAAGAAAAAAGGCTTTATCAAAATTCCCCCATTGTTCTGTAATAGAATTACCCATAAAAACAACACGATTTGGGTCAGGTGTTTTTATTAATTCTGCATTACTTTTTTGATACTTTTTTAAATTTGCCCAATCCGTCACGGAACCACCTCCAGCAATTGCTACTTGTTGAGCATTAATTAGGGTTGACACAAATAAGAAAACTAACGTTATTTTATTGATACTCATTGTTTATTTGATTTAGAGTGAATCCATTTTAAAAAATTTTTTTCTGCAAACGCATTATTCCAGCTTCCATGACCAGTGTTTTCGTATAAAGTCATTTTAGGGCTTCCACCAGCCTCTATAATTGCTTTTGCCATTGCCAAGGAATATTTTGGACTAACCACATTATCATCAGAACCGTGAAAAATCCAAAGAGGAACTTTTTCAGCATATAATTTAGCCAGCTGAGGGATTCCATTTCCACAAATAGGCGTTGCCGCTGCAAACATATCGGGTCTTCTAAATAATATTTCAAAAGTCCCCATGCCACCCATAGACAGACCACTTACATAAATCCGTTGTTTGTCAACCTGTTTTTTTTCAATAAACTCATCCATTAGCTTTATGACTAGTCCTAGGCTTTTATTCGGCTTTGTAATTTTATTATTGATGATTTTGTTCCACTGATCAGATGATAAACTAGGCCATCTGTCATTTTTTGAACATTGGGGAAATATTACCCAAGAATTATATTTTTTTCTATTTTCTTTTTTTAAAAAAAGTTTTCCGCCATGGGTTAGCTGAGAAGAATTATCATTTCCTCTTTCACCAGAACCATGTAAAAATAAATGAACAGGGTACCGCTTGTTAGGGTTATAATTTAAAGGTTTTAGAATTCTGTAATTAAGCGTGTCATTTTCAAACACAAAACTTTCTTTTTCATACAATTTAAGATCCTGAGAATTTAAATAGTTAAACATAAAAAAAACTAACAGGAGGCTAAAACGATTCATTTATAATTTTAATGACACAATAGTAAGTAATATTTTTAAAAAGAGAGCTGAACATTTACTACATAATTACTACAGGGGTACTACACTTTAAATTTAATTAATAAAATTCAATAATTAAATAAATAAACCCTGAGAATATAAGTTTTGATCTCCACTAAATCTTTCTAATTATAACAACTCATTTTTTTAATATGTTTTTAGAAAAATATCCTTCCGGTATTTTAGAATTAAAAGAAACGTCAAGAATAATAAAATCTGTTCCTTTACCATCTTTAAGCACATCTTTATAATTCATTTTCATGGGAAACCATCTCTTATTTATTTTTCTAATATCAGAGAACGTTGTTGTTTTAAGTAAGGTTCCACTTTTTGCGTAGAGATTTTCTTTAAGTGGGACAAATTTATTTTTATCGACCCATAGAACCCGTTTATGGTAAGCTAATCCTTCAACTTTAGAGACGAGTTCCATAACCCAAACAGGAGACTCATTATAGCTGTCTTCTTGAATAATTTTAGCAACATATACCTCAGAGAGCCTTTTTTCCTCCATCATATCTTCATAAGATAAGTCAGAACCCATTACGGACTGTCTTAAAAGATGACCTGAAAGCTGAATAGTTCTATCTGTTGTGGGGGAATAAATCCATAGCCGTTCATTAAGCTTTAACATTTTTGTTCCTTTCTCTCTTTCAGGAAACAGATATTCTGTAAAATTATTTTCTTTACCCATAGAATAACCCCTTGATCTTATGATTCTTTTTTTCCTTTTTCCATAAACGATCATTTCGGAAGTAATAATTTGTGTCTTAGAAAACATGTTTTTATCAATTTGCTCAATAATCTTTAATGCTTTTAAATCACCTACTTGTGCTGTTAGTAATAAGGGTAATTGAATTGATAAAAAAAGGGCGATTATTGTTTTCATGATATAATTTTAAACTTCTAATTCTTTGAATAAACGAGCAGTTTCTCTTTTGTAGATTCCTCTCCCAGCTAAGGCTGTCCCAAAAAGCATGGAGAATAAGCCGGGGATAAAGCCAATATAGAAAAGGTCTGATGTCACGTACGCTCGCATTACGGAGGGCATTATTATGGTTGAATTAGCAACATCTTTTGAGATATCAATTCCTACTTCTTGTAAGTAATAACAAAAAACCAGACCCAGGCTTGTCCCAATTATTGAGCCAATTAATCCAATAATAGAAGCCTCAATCAACAATAGTTTAAACACATTATTTTTAGATTCTCCAAGCGCTAAACGGATACCAAATTCATTGTACCTCCTAAGACCGCCTATAAGCCCAGTATTCCATAACACAAGAGACATTGCTAGTATAAAGATGAAAATAAAAATTCCAGAAAACGCATCTCCCATATCCAGACTCTCCCTAAGACCATTTTGATCTTTAAGTGTAAACATGACAGGAGCATATTCGTCTTTACTTTCTTGAAATTTAGAATTAAAATTTTCTGCAATAACTAAGGCTTTTTGATCATCATATTTATCATCTTTAAAATATCCTAAAAGCTCTCCAGTTCCATTTTCCATATCCAGCATATTTTGAGCATCACGGATATCAATGATAAAGGTACCTTTATCCATTAATGGAGATCCAAACTCAACTGTACCAGTCATTTCGTAGCTCTGAAAAACCATACTACCCTCCATTGTTGACCCAAAAAAGGTAATTTTTTCTCCTGGAGAGATATTTAATTTTGTTGCGTAATTATCACTTAAAATAATTTCTCCACTGTGTTTTGGGAGCCTTCCTTTTTTGAGTGATTTGTTTAATTGAAGTCTTTGCAGTTCTCCAGATTCTTCTCTTAGAATAGACATCGCCAATCCGATTCCAGGACCCTGTAATTTGGTATTACCGGAGGCATCAGGAACATCCATAATTCCTCCAAATTTAATTCTTGGCGTCCAAATTAAATCAGGATAATTAAAATTTAAAGAATCAATTAATTCATTGATTCCTAGTAGCGCTAGATCATTGGGAAGCTGTTCTTTATTTTCTGCATAAGGTTTAGTCATTATCTTCACATGTCCTGTATCTAGTTTTGCATTTTGATTAATTACATCAGAAAAAATACCTTCCAAGAACCCAGACATCATTACTGTTACCATAACTCCAACTGATATTACAGCAATTGGAATTATACTTTTACTTTTATCTCTTAAAATTCCTTTTATTATGAATTTTATCATTGTTTTTTTCCTTTAAGCGCAAGAACTGGATTTAACTTTGCAATTTTTCTGGCGGGAAGATAACTTACAATTGTAGCGGATATAATAACCGCTAAAACGGTCATTAAAATTAATTTAAAGCCATAAACAGGATAGATTACTTCAGCTAAAGCAATCCCCATTTTTTGGTCTGCCGGAGGTATTGGAAAACCAGCTTTAGACATATAAATAAAAAAAGGAACGCCATAAATACTCCCTACGATTAGCGCTAAAACACTGTATACACTTCCCTCTATTGTAAATAAACGCACCACGCGTAAACGAGTCATTCCCAATGCTATATAAGTTCCTATCTCCTTTTGTCTTCTAAAAATTGATAAAATTTGAGTATCAAAAATAGCCAAGAGTGCAATTGCTAATAAAAGGCTATAAACTATAGATTGAGCTGTTTTTTTCTGGTTGATTAAGTCTTTGAGACTTTTTAGTAGGGCAAACCGTGATTTGAAATTCCAAGAAGATAATTTAGGATTTTTAAATTTGTCATCGACGACAAAATAAGAAGCTTCATTTTCTAGGTTTGTCATTCCCCAAAGTTTATTAATATCAATCCAAATTTTTCCGTTGTCGATATTGGGTACATTAGAATCGAAGACCTCAATAATTGAAAGCATGTTTGCATCGTAAGTCCCTTTACTATCTCGCCACCTAACTTGAACGCGATCTCCTTTATTTAACTTAGCAGACTCGGCTAGTCTTTTACCAATTATTACAGGGAACTCTTCTTTACTTTTTTTTAATATTTTGGTCGGTAATTTTAATATTTCTTGCTCACTCCTAATCCCCTTTAAAACTATACTAATTATTCTTCCTTGTGGATAAATGGATGCTTGTCGGTCAAGAATAGGGGTTAACCCAATAGTTTCCTCAGGAATTTTATCGTGTCCATCTAAAATTGTATATGGATCTAATGGATCATATTTTTCATTAATAAGATGCCCATTTCCAAATTCCCATTCAATACTATCTTTTTGGGCTTGTTGATCCCATCCATCCATTATAGAATTAAGTAGAATTATAATAACAAAAGAGAAGGATAAAACTAAGACGTTTAAAAGGGTTCTTAGGCGAGAACCAAATAAATTTTTAAATGCAAGTTTTAATTCTAATTTCATGATTTATTTTTTTCATCTTTCTCAATCTTACCATCCCTCAAATGAATAATTCTATCTAAATAACCCATTACTTTTTCATCATGTGTTGAAAAAAGAAAAGTGGTTCCCAATTCTTGATTAAGCTTTTTCATGGTTTTCAATATTTCATGAGCATTTTCAGAATCTAGATTTGCAGTAGGTTCGTCAGCAAGAACAATTTTTGGGACTTTAACCATTGCTCTTGCGATAGCTACCCTCTGGCTTTCACCCCCAGATAGTTTGTCTGGTCTTTTATCAGCGTGATCATTAAGTCCAACCCAGTTTAACGCTCTCATAACGGCCTCTCTTCTTTCCTTAGCTGAATTATTTTGTAACAAAAGAGCAAATTCCACATTCTCGAAAACGGTATATACAGGAAGAAGATTAAAGACTTGAAATATAAAACCGACATGATAGTTTCTTAACGAAGCAGCTTCATTGTGACTAAGGGCTTTAATATCCTTATTTAAAACAAAAGCATCTCCCTGAGTAGGTTTGTCTAATGACCCTATAATGTTTAGTAAAGTAGTTTTTCCAGAACCACTTGGGCCAACAATTCCTGCAAACTCTCCCTCATTTAAAGATAAATCTATTTGCTTCAATGCCATAAATTCTTTTCCTGCTATTGGATAGCTTTTTGAAACGTTCTTTACATGTATAATCGGTTCTTTTTTCATTTCTAGTGATTGTAAACTAATAAGAATTGAATTCCAGGGCCTGCAAAGCTTCTGAAAATATCATTTTGTTGAATTCCTTCAATAGAATCAGGATTGTAATACAATATAACGTATCCTGATAAGTTATTGAATTGATGCTGGTAATTTACCATAAATGTTTGCTTATCATTTTTCCATTGCTGATAAACCAAAGCACTTAGTGAGCTAAAGAAGTTCAAAGGATAATTAAAACTAAATGCGCTTACACCCTTACTTATAGAGTTATTGAGTTGATTATCTGAATATTTGGAAAAAAGATATTCTTTAGAAACAGTTAGACCTTTTCCAATTCCAAATGTATAATCTATTCCAAGATTTAGAAGAAACTGATTTGTAAGTGGTCCTATATTTTTAACTTTATGAATTAAAGCTGCTTCAGTCCAAATACCAAAACCTAAATCTAATTTTGTGTCTAACCCAATTCTATGTTCAGGACTTTGGTAGGTGTCAATTCCTAATGCCGAGTCTCCACCTGCTTGTCTATAGTGATAAGAAATAGCAGCTTCACCTTTTGGGATAAAACTTTGAAATCTTCCTCCAAATTCTGGAACATCTTTTATTGTCGGCAATGCATCAAATCCCCTCTGTTTTTCATTTCCATAAAGACCCCACACCCATAAATTAGAATTATTTTTAAAGTAATGTCTAATTAATAATCCATTAACCCCATTAGTTAATCCAAGTGGATCTCTAGGATCAATTTGATTAAACCATTGAATAGGACGAAGTAACTGAGCTACCCCAAAATCAATTTTTTGTAAACCCGCTCTAAATTCCCAGTTCCTAACCTGATATCTTAACCAAATTCTATAAGGATCAATACTTGAGCTTGATTCATTATTTTTTTTAGGGGTTAAAAACCTAGTAGCGCTAAAATTTCCTGAAACCTGAACAGCAAAAGAGGACAAACTATCTGTTTTCTTTTTGAAGTTTAAACTTGGTAAATACCTAGCGCCTAAAAATTTAAAACTTTGTTTATCAAGACTAAGACTTGTTTGACCCAAAAGCTGACCATCAAATTCAAATTGGGCACAAATAGGGGCGCACAAAAAAAATAAAGTAAAAAAACAAAGAAAATTATTTAGGGTCATGAAATTCATGCTTTTTCATTTTTTGGTGCTATCCCATTATTTCTTATTTAAAAAGGAGCGGCAGCCATTTCTCTTATGGTAAACTGTTTTAATTGATTATAATCAAAATGCATCCAATCATAATTAAACATATAATCAACCAATATTTCTTAAACATTGATTTAGTTCATTCATTGTAGCCCCAGATTGGGGAATTATTTTTCATGCGTCTAAAATAAAAAAACAACGGGAAGATTTGCAGGAGTAACAAATAAACTTACAACATAGGTAAAAAGATAAATTACAGACAGTAATGGATGATGTAGTTTCTCAATTAGATATCACAAAGATGACTACTGATCAGAAAATAAAGATCCTGCAGATAGGATTGCAGTAACTACTACCAAAACTAAAATACGCTTCAGGCGAACCAGAAGATATATTGGAGCAGCCTGTTTTTTTTGGATTTTTATACTAAAAAGGAGTCAGGTGAAGGTTTTGATATTAAGAGCAGAGAGCTTCCAAATGCAAACGACATAAAATAGGGTGTGACCCTGTTACAGGTTTCAGTAAAACTATATATATTTGTCTCACGTTTATTAATGTTTAAAGTGCCTAAAATTCAAGATTATTTAAATCTGTATGCAAATTACAGTTTAAAGCAATAATTTTTTGCTAATGCAATCTTTGGTAAGTACTGTCAATATTAACGTAGGTCCTATAGCTCAGTTGGTTAGAGTAGCTGACTCATAATCAGTTGGTCCCTGGTTCGAGCCCAGGTGGGACCACCAACAGAAAACCCTTAATAACTTATTTACAAGTAGTTAGGGGTTTTTACTTACTTAAGAGGATATGCCTGTGGTTTAAAAGAAAACGCCACTAAAGTTAATTAGTGACGTTGGAGTTTAAAATAGGATTGATATAAAAAGAAAATATTCCTAATGCAATTGATTATAAATTTTAAAGTGCACTAAGGGTATAAACCTTTTTGTTGGCTAAATCTTCTCCTAATGAAAGTGCAAATTTCTCAAATGCAGGATCTGTCATCATTTCTCCTAATTTTGACATATCCACGTCGTATAAATAAACAGAAACTTTGTTTAGATCTTTAACATCTCTATGGACAAGTGTTCTAGAATCATCACAAAACTGTTCTCTATTCTTATTGTCTTTTATAAAGCCTTTATACCATGTGCGATAACCTTTGGTTAATGGAATTACAGCAACAACATCTACCAAAGAGTTTTGGTTTAAATCAGCCGCATTATACCATTCACTTTGGTGATAAATTTTACCTTCGTCATTAAAGAACAATACAGCATAATAATCCATTAATACTGGTTTTTTTGTGACAGAATTTAACGATTCCCAAGTTCCATAAACTCTTACATCTCCATTGGGTTTTTGATTGTCATCTAAGCCAGCAAAATAAAGTTGTTTAGTGAAATTAATTTCTTCAAATCCAGCATTAAAACCTTTCATGGTATTGTGCCAAGTATCAATGTCAAGCGAGTCAACTCCAGTTGGTGGGGGTGACCACGTAAAGTCTTCGGTCACATAGCTTTTCATTTCATCAAGTTTTTCATCAGAAAATGCTTGGAAATATTCCTTAGTTGTTACTACATTTTTCTCAAAATTGATCATCTCAACTGAGTTTGAATCACAATTAATGAACAAAAAAGAACAGAGTAAAATAGTTATATTTTTTTTCATTTTAAATAAGATTTATTTTATGAACACAATATACAAAACTGTTTTTAAAGCTATTTTAAATACGTCTTCTTGTATCTAGTATATAATGCCATACATCTGTATTTAAGACACTACAATCATTGCACCTCAATTATCCTATCTAATTTGATAACAGAAAGAGTATTAGAGATTTATTAAGTAGGGGTTCTCCTTAGTTTTTAACTGGCATAGAGGGGTGTAATCCAAATCCTTTATAATCCTATCTCATAACTGTCCCATGACAAGATCCAAGTATTATTATTTTAGGGAGTGTTTGATGGGGGAAAGTGCGGATACGTGGTGGGGTTTAGTCTTTTTGAAATTATGAAGGAGACAACTAGGTACTTTTTTTTAATAAAAAATAACTAAGTCGTAAACCTGACAATAGCATCACAATCATTGCAATGATTAATAACGTTACAATATTTGGGTACTGATTGTCAAATCCTAATATACTTGTATGCTTTCCATAGATTCCGAAATACCCCCAAAGAATAACCAATACATACGCAATTTGCTTGAAATGAAATACTTGGCTTAAGGCAATAAAAATTCCAATAACTAAAATTATCATCGTCCAAAGCTCTTCAGAAATTCCTAAACCTCCCCATTCATATCCTACCAAAACTGCCGTTACATTTGCAATTGTAGCGATAGATATCCATCCAAAATAAACTGTAAAAGGGAGTTGAATAGTAATTTTACTTGACCAATCAGTAGTGGTTTTTAACAACAAATTTATCTGAACTAGATTAACTAAAAGTACTATCATCAAGCCGAGCGAAACGAGTAAATACTCATAATGCCAAGCAAAAATCCATAAGCTGTTAAAGATTGTGTTCACAATAAAAAGCTTACTCAATGCTTCGGTTTTCTGTTTCATTGGTCGAACTAGAACCCTAAGCGTAAAAACTAGTAACAGAGAATAAATGACCCCCCAGATAGCAAAAGTAGCTCCCTGTGGGGTAAATAAATTCTTTAACTGATCCGAAAGATCGCCAGTTGTCATTCCGTTAATTGGAAGAATATTGGCAAGTGAATTGATCGTAACCATTTGGATATACCCCAATAGCATCAAAAATTTTACTCCTATTTTTTTCATACTTACAAACTACGAAGAATCTTTTAAAAAAAATTATTAAACTAATTACAACAACGTGTATATTGGTATTACAATTATTAAAAAAAGGAATTCCATCAGAAACTATTTTCCACGATTTGTTCATAAAGAAAACCAATAATGAGTTTTCTCAGATTGATTTGGTTTTAGCTACAACTGAGGGAATCATTGTTTTTGAAGTTAGAGATTATAGTGGATGGATATATGGAAGTGGGAATAATACGAATTTGACTCAGGCACGATCCTATGTTAGAAAAAAGTATAAATTCTACAATCCAATAAAACGGTTATACTATTATAGTGTAACCGTTTTTTTATTTAAAAAGACTTCGTTTAAATACTCTCAAAGATTAATAGAAATTCTTCCAGCGATTATTAGAACAGTTCAAAATAGCATTGAAAAAGTTTAATGTCATTTTAAGAATTTAGTTTATTGGATGAATAAATAATGATACACAACAATGGCTATATGTAATTGCTTGTTTTCGCATATTTTTAAAATTCTGGTAGAATTATACCTAAAACAGTCTCTGAAGTTAAAAAAAAACGAAAATCTAGAACAGGTTAATTTTAAGGAGTTAAAAGATTTGGAAAAAAAGGATGTTATATTAATTTAGGGGGCGTTTTCTTTTAAACTACAGGCATATCATCTTCAGTAAGTTCTGGGATTTATGATTTTTTCTTTATTTTTGTATTGTAACAAGAACGCATTTAGCTTACCAACTGATCTTCTCGAGACACGGTGGTTTAGAATATGAGACGCTCGTCTAAAACAATCGAGAAATCATATTCATCTTGGTCATAAATGACGTTTAATTAAAAAATCGGTTCAGTGTCTGGCAAGGAGAAGTATTTAGAACTCCTGAAAAAAAAGAACGAATCTAATAACGAGAAAGGCGAAACTAAATAGTTCTCGCTCTTAATATTTTTTTAAAAACCGCAGTACCTCTAGCTCAGACCAGTAGTGTTTTCCTGTTGACACAAAACCCACATGTCCGCCATAGCGAGGCGTAATTAAACTAAAATGTGGATTTTCTTGGGCTTCAGCATTCGGAAAACAAGACTCAGACAAAAAAGGATCGTCTAGGGCATTGATGAGCAACGTAGGCCGAGAAATCGATTTAAGAAAAGGCTTACTACTGGCTTTGGCATAATAATCTTGTGCGTTTTTAAAACCGTTTAAGGCAGCGGTAAAATATTCGTCAAAATCAATTAGTTTTTTAACCTTTTTAAGCCGATCAATGGGCACTTTATCGGGAAATTGCTCATGTTTGAGGCGGACCTTGTTTGATAGAGTATATAAAAACCGCCAAGTGTACAAGCGATTCTGTAGGTCCTGTAACTTAATGGACGAACCATGTAAGTCCACCGGGACAGAGATAGCTACACTGGCCTTTATTTTTGGATTCAAAGGATAAATCCCATCACCATTGTATTTTAATACCAGGTTTCCACCTAGACTAAAGCCCAATAAATACACTGCATTATAATCAGGGAGTACGGTATTGATAACGGCGTGGAGATCCTCCGTTCGCCCACTGTGGTAGGTAACCAATCGGCGGTTAATTTCTCCGCTGCAAAAACGGTAGTTCATGGCCGCCACAGCATAGCCGCTTTTGGACAACAAAGCCGCTGAAGCTTGAATGTATTTGGAATCACTACTGCCCTCTAGCCCATGGCAAAGGATAACGATTTTATCACTCCCATTTTCGAGTAAGTCAATGTCTAAAAAATCATCATCTAGGGTTGTAATCCGCTTACGCTTATACGGTAACGGCTTCGTTTTTCTAAACAAGGAGCTATACATTGTATTGACGTGCCCATTTTTAAAGAAAAAGGATGGCGTGTAGTCGTTTGTTGGCATGAATACGTAACGTTTGTTTTGTGCCATCAAACCGAGTATAGGTCTTGGCTAAATCAATGCGTCAAATATAGCCATTATCGGAAATTAATGCATATCATCTTCAGTTAGTTCAGGAAGAAAAACAAGGAGCAGAGATATTGTAGATTTTAGGTATCTTGAAACATCTACAATAAATAGAATGAAAAAACTACTTTTTATCTTACTGCTAACACCAATTTTTGGTATAAGCCAAAAGGCCTGTAATGTTTTTGGCAAAATAAAGTTTGTTGAATATGGAGAAGACTACAAGGTCAAATTTGTTGACTACGGTGAGGACTTGAAAATCAAATATGTCAAGTATGGAGAAGACAAGATTGGAAAGTGGAAAGCTGTGGATTATGGTGAAGACTATAAACTAAAAGTAGTTAAATACGGGGAAGACTTCAAGGCTAAAGAAGTTGAATATGGAGAGGGTTGTAACTAGCTTTTTTATTCTTTGAGTTACAGCATCTTTAAATGATTGATTATATAGGCTTTAACGCCTGATTTTATTTAAGTTTTGGGACAAAGTAGGCGCATTTACAAGGGCCTCCACACAAAAATTCAGTTTTTAACGTTTTTTGGTTGTCTTCAATTAATTTTGGTCATTATTTGGGTTTGTCAGGAACTTGAACCACCTATTTATATTTCTAAGCAGTTAATTATAATTAGTATAGTTTTACTGTAACTAAAGAAACAGATAATAAAAATGAAGTTGGAGACACTTATTGTGTGGATTAACCTATACAAAGAGATCAGATACAAATACGTTAGCAAAAAGATTCATTAACGAACTTAAATATGAGAAAAAAAACAATTTTAGGCGCACTTCTTATAGGGTTAATTCTTTTTGGAATCTATCTTTATGATTTGGGGCAGAGACCAGATAGAGAATATCCGTCGTTTCCACTACAACCTGAAAAAAAAGCCGCAACAGTTCATGACAGTATTCCTCTAAAGGATGTTGTACTAGCAGGGAATAATTGGGACGGGGTCATTACCATTTTTGACCCAAATACTTTTAAAATTATTAAAAAAGTAAGTGCTATGCCCGACCGAGAGGAAAGATTTAAAGAAATCTATTCAGGACTAAAAAGAAGTCTTGCTTCAGGTTTTATAAGGGAATATATCGGTGAAGGCAATGATCAATTGGTTGATGACATGTTTACGTCAAATGATGGTAGGTATATTTATGCATCAAGGCCAAGTTTTGCAGACGTTGTTGCCATTGATGTTAATTCTGGCGAAATTTTTTGGCGAACACGGGTTGAGGGTCTTCGAGCTGACCATTCCGCCATATCCCCAGATGGAAAAATCTTTTTGGTTTCAGCCTCAACAGCAAGAAAAGTCCATGCAATTGATGTTTCAACGGGTGAAATCATTGGAAGTTTTGAATCTGGAGACCAACCCCACGAAAATATATACTCTGAAGATGGTAAAAAAATATACCATGCTAGTATCGGCAAAGTTTTTTTTGCGTCGCCAAATCTTGACTTTTTAAAGGGAGATCGTTGGTTTCAGATTATTGATGCTAACACTTATGAAGTGATACGCCGTGTTGATATGAAGCTAAAATTGGAAGAAGCAGGTTTTGATTGGATTGACCGAGCAATTCGACCAATGGCCATTACCAAAGACGAAAAATTTGCTTATTTGCAGATTTCATTATTCCATGGTTTTTTTGAATACGATATAGAAAACGATAAAATCACCCGAAAATTAGATTTACCTATTCCTAAAAGAACTAAAAGGCTATCACTCGGAGACCATCTTTTAAATTCAGGACATCATGGTATTTCTCTAAGCGGAGATGATAAGACTATATGTATAGCGGGCACTATGGATGGCTATATCGCCATAGTGGACAGGGAAACCTTCAAGTATAGTACAATTAAACTTTCTGATGATCCAAAAGAAGCAAAGCCATACTGGGTAACTTCAAGTAAAGATGGCAAAAAGGCTTATGTATCTATAAGCGGTCTTGACAAGGTTTCTATATTGGATTACGCCACTGGAAAAATAGTCTCTGAAGTTCCAGTAGGTAACCACCCTCAAAGGGTTCGAAATGGTCAACTCCGATTAAAATAAATATTAAAGTCCCTAAAGTTAATTAGAGATGTTATTCTTATTAAGGTCAATTAGGGGTGTAATTCAAACCCTCCTAATTAGAGGCATATCATCTTCAGTAAGCTTTGGAATTTGTGATTGTTTAGAAATCTTTTTATGTTTAGAGTATTATTAATCATAAATCAATTAAAATGAAAAAAACAAGTTGGATTATGTTTGGCATAATCTTTATAATTATTTCAGTATTATATTTAATGAATAAAAACACCAAACAGGACAGTTCTGAATCTAAACCAGACATTTATATGGACGAACAATATGACCAAGACAATGACTAATATAATAACCTAAGTATAAATAAACTTATGTTTATTCTTTCAGGTTCTGAGTGTCACCAATTAAATTTAGTGGCTTTTTTCTTTTAAACCACAGGCATATCATCTTCAGTAAGTTAAACAGGAAAAAACACGGAGTAGAGATATTTTAGAGTTCCTTATATTAGTAGCTTATTAATCATAAATTAATTAAAATGAAAAAACTAATTCTAATTTCTAGTCTGTTTATTTCAGCAGTTATTTTCAGCCAGACTGGGAAAAAACTTCCTCAAAATATTATTCAAATTACTTACGTTCAAGTAGAAAATGAAGATTTTTCAGAATTTGAATCAAAAGAATTAAATCATTGGTCAAAAGTATCTGATAATGCTATTAAAAATGGCAAACAAGTAGGGTGGGCATTCTTTAGACTCGTAAATTCCGCATATATTGAGGATGAGACAAAACCTACTCACGCTTTTGTAAATATTTACAAAGATTTCAAGCAAATGGCAGAAGCACCAATTGAAGTATGGGGAAATGCTGAAACCGTTTTAGGAATAGATCCGAGTCTAATATCAACTGATGATTTGTCAAAAACAATGATGATGCAGACTTATAAAGTAGTTGATAATATTCCTACTGAAGAGTTTAAATATGCCGTTTGGAATTACGCTAAGCCAAAGAATATGTCTGGATTTCTTGAAGAAAACTCAAAGTTATGGAAACCATATTTTGAAAAAAGAATCAATAGGAATGGTTTTGCTGGTTGGGGTGTTGCCGCTAGAGTCTATCCTCAAGGAATGAACGAATCAAGTGTTTTTTCTTGGGACCATTACACCTCACTAGAGTCTGCAATGCTAGCACTTTCTCCTACTGACTTTGACGGGAGTATTTTGTCTAAATCTAAGATGGCTGAATACGATCCAGATGGTTTTAGGTATCGTGTATTAGTTGAATTACTTAAGTTTAATATGTAATCAGTTATTAAAAAACAGCACTTCTTTCATTAAAACGTCACTAATTGGTTTAGTGGCGTTTCCTTTTAAATCATGGGCATATCTTCTTCAGTAAGTTTTGGTATTTTTTACATCCTTAAAAGGTTTAAAATAACTTTTGAAAGTATCTATTCCAACAGGAGCAACAGGTAAGTATATTACTAATGCTATATATTTGACATATGAAGTTTAACTTACGCATTTTTACAATATTTATTTTTTTAATATTTTTAGCTCAAGGGTACTCTCAGGATTCAATTAATCAGTACAAGGCTCTTCGCCTTAAAAATGAGCTAGGATTTCAAAAATCTTATCGAGTATTAAAAACTACATTTAAAAGTTTAGAGGGGTTTCAAACTTTTTATCCTGGTACTAAAATAACTCTTGAAAAAATACTTCGATACCACTTTTATACGGCAATTCATATTAATCAAAAAGAGAATAAATTGTTTTCGATGGATTTAACTGAATTCAAATTAAAAAACAATACTTCAGAGGAAGAAATAACAAAAGAAACAGTTGCACTAATTGGAGATATGTTTTTTGGCTCAAATGAACTTAAAATAATACCTATTAAAAATTAACTAAATACAAAATCATTTTTTTATTGATTCTTTCCTCAGCAATAAATAATATATTCAAGTATAATTTTATTCATAAACTTTATTGGTGTTTTATTTTAAACCAATGGTATGAAATCTTAAGTGAATTTTGAGATTACAATATACTATATCAAGAGAGATAAAAGCTACTAATTAAGTAGGTGAATATTTGACCTTGTTTTTTTCATAGTTTAAGTTATATTTAAAAAATTATTAAACAAAAACCAAAAATGAAATTTAGCACAATTTATTTAGACAAAAATATTGTAGAAATTCATAATTCAGCCCTAGGAAAAGAAACAATTATTGTTAACAACGAGATTGTTTCTTCTAAATATTCAATAGCTGGGACTACTCATAATTTCAATATTTTAGATAATGGTGCTAAAGTTGAATGCTCTATTAAAATAAGGCTATCAACCACTGGAATCGTATTTGGATTTATAAAAGATGGAAAACCATTCATTGAACCCGCAAAAAGACCTCTTTGGCCTTTTATTGTTTTTGCCTTTATAGTTGGAATTTCAATAGGCGTATTTTCAACTTTAAATTAATGTTTAGAAAAATTATTTGATTTCTAAAAATGGGGTTGGCACTCTAGAATCGTTTTTTATTTAGATACGGTTTCTTGTATCTATTGTATAAATCCAAATCTCACCATATAAGGGACTACGCAAATTGAATCCTAAATTTTTAATTTAATGTGCTTATAATCAATATATTATTAATTTATTAAATATGGTTTTCCATAGTATACTTTTTAATAAATGGGGTGTAATATAAACTCTCCTATCCAGGTGACTTTCGACTATACCTCAGTTTGAGAAATGATTATTTTTAATTAATCTAAATACAAACTACTGTATAACAGTTGTTTACGTGATATTAATTCTTAATTTTATATAAATTAATATTATTATGAAAAATATATCTTTAAGTAACTCTTGTGTTAACTGTGTTAACCATACTGAAAACAAATGTTCTGTGCACGAAGTAGAGGTAACTGCGTCTAATACTTGTGACACATTTACAAACGCATAACTATTTGTTTTTAAAATTTAATCAATATTATCAATTTCAATAGAAGCTAAGCTGTCAGCTAGATAAAAACTGCTAGAGACATTATATAGTTTACGAGAAACTTTCCCAGCTTTTTGAAGTTTTGTTGATGCTTAAACCCCATTAAATGGTCTTAACCATGTTATTTGGGGTATTTTTTTTACGCTTTGGAGTCTTTCTAATAGCTAAATTTATATCAACAATTTTTTATTTTATTTTTTTTAAATTTATGTAACCGTAAACATAATTTTCTTGAAAAAAAAATTTTTTTCTTTTTTTTTCTTTGTTCTTTCTTTTTCTTTTGGACAACAAGGAAAGAATATTGATCTAGACGAAGTAGTTAATATCGCTGGTGTCATCCCACAAATTTATTTAAATGATGATGTCTACTCCTTTAAGGATAGAGATACGTTACTGAAAAAGTTACTCAGATTACCATTTTGGAAAGGCTTTACAGAATTCAAAATTAATTTAGAAGATTTTGAAACTGGAAAAGCATATTCATTTGAAAGTAAAGGACCACTAAGAATTTTTATAAATACTAATGAACTGACTAAAAGGCATTTATTTAAAACTTTCACTTCGATTAGAGAACTAAATAGAAAGATAGAAAAAGTTGAAATTAGAACCGACGAAGAAAAAAAGAATGTAGAAATTTTTAAAAAAAATTATATAAATGAAAATAATGTAACTCTTCCAGGTGGAATAGTCTTTAAGGAGATAAAAATTTTAGAATCAGAAAGCGATTCAAAAGCATTTCCTGTTACTCATGTAAAAATCACTGCAAATTTAAGCTCAAAAACTTTATATAATCGAATCTCAAAAAAAGAGATAAAACTTACTCAAGAATTTGAACAAGCTGGATCGATAGCCCTGGATAATATTGAAGTAGTTCAAAAGGCTACAGATGATGACATTGTCTATTCACCTAAATATATTGATGGACAAATAACTTTTGAAAAAAATAATGAATTAACAGATTATGCAAGAAAATCTGAACGCTATCTAGAAATGGGTTTAAATATGTGGGGGATTGATGTAAATGCACTTACTTGGGCTGGAGCACTTAGGGGGGTTATCGGCGCAAAAGCATCTGGTGGAATGTCCGCAGGCGATCCTCCACAAGGGGGAATACCCATTTTAATTAATAATATGACATTGGGGACATTTAGTCCATTGCCCTTATTTGTGATTGATGGGACGCCGCTAATAGAACCGCCGGCATCAGTTCAATCTCTTTCACCATTAATTAGAAAGGTAAACGTTTTAAAATATGCAGAAGCCTCTTTTTACGGTGCGAGGGGAGCTGCGGGTGTTATTGAAATAACAACAGTTGGTAATGGATTTAATAATTCTTTAAATAAAAAACGAAGTTATAATGTTAAAGGAAAGAAAAATAGAGAATTAATGATTGAGTATCAAAAACTTGAAAGTCAATTCAAATTAAAAATAGAGCAGTTAAAAACACAAAAGAAATATGCTTACGAAAATGAAAATAAAATTAGGATGGATTCTTTTCAAAAACTAATCGATAATACAATTTCTAAAAGTTATTTATACACAGCTAACTTTGCTTTAACATATTCAAATCACGAAATTGCACCATATTTAGCTTACACAAAAATAGGTGATGCTAATATTTCATTGTTAGATTCAATTGCAAGGACACTCTCGCCTAAAGCGATGAAATCAAAATATGGAAAAAAATTTCTTTCTCTAATAAGATCAAGAAAGACAATTCAGAAGGAATAAGCCCTGTAAATGGAAATAAAACTTTTAATTCTTCAATAAATATATACCTGAGAATACTTAAATGGCGATACTTTATATTGAAAGTCATTATGGGGAAGCAACAATTATAACGTTTAAATAATAAAATATAACACAAAATAATGCTTGTGTATATTTGAGCTTAGTAATAATAAATGATGACTAAAAAAACCGATTTTTTGTTATTTATAGTATTGATTATTTTATGTTTAAATGTTAATGCTCAAGATATTTATGAACCAAACAAAGTTGAGGTTGATCAAATTATAATAGATGGGGTATTAAGTCCAGGAGAATGGGAAAATGCTACAGAAGTTATAATAGATTTTGAAGTAAATCCAGGAGATAATATTCCAGCAAAAAGTGAAACTAAAGGATATATTAGCTATTCCGATACATATCTTTTTATAGCATTTTATGCGAAAGGTGATCCAAATAATATTCGTGCCTCAGTTCGATCAAGGGATGATTTTGGAATGATAGGGGATGATTTTGTATTAGTAAGGTTAGATACTTATGAAGATGGAAGGAATAATTTTCTTCTCCTGTCAAATCCTTTTGGAAGTCAATTAGATGCTAGGGCAACAAATGCTCTTACTGATGAAGAAAGATATGATGTTAGTTTTAATTTAGATTATAAAACGGAAGGAAAAATTGTAGAGGATGGATATCAAGTTGAGTTTAAAATTCCTTTTTCATCTATTCCTTTCCCTAGTGGTAAAAATCAAACATGGAACTTTAATCTTACGCGTCAGTATTTTAAAGATGGAAATACAATCGATACAAGAAGTCAACCTTTTGACAGAACGAATACATGTCAGGTTTGTCAAACTACGGATCTCCTAATATTAAAAGATATAGTTTTTGAAGGTCGAATTGAATTATTGCCATTTATTGCTGGAAGTCAAAGTGGTGAACGTTTTAAAAGAAATGGACTTTTAAAATATAATAAGTTTAAACCAAATGCAGGCTTGGGGCTCAACCTAGATTTAAATAAAAATAGTTCGCTTGAGCTTACTTTAAACCCTGATTTTTCTCAAGTAGAGGCAGATGTTTCTCAAATTGATATAAATTCTTCTTATGCTTTGGAATATCCCGAAAGAAGACCTTTTTTTAATCGTGGGACAGATATTGTGAAATTTACTAGTGGAGCTTTTTATTCAAGATCCATAAACAATCCATTAGTTTCATCTAAACTTCTAAGTCAAGGGGAAAAATCAAGAATCTATTTTTTAAGTGCTTTAGATCAAAATTCTCCATATCAAATTGCCGGAGAAGATCGTTCCTATTTTGGTCAAGGAGGGAGATCTTTAATAAATGTTTTTAGATATCAAAGACTTATAAATAAGAATACGAGACTTGGGTTAATTTCTACTAATAGATATTACAATGGAGGAGGATATGGGAATTTAATCGGGACCGATGGTTGGTTCTTATTCGCAAAAAATTGGAGATTGACTTATGAACTCTTAGGAAATTTTAACAAAGAACCACAAGCTAATTGGATAGATAGTGATGATCAAATTTCTGACAGAAGCGTCCGGCTAAATGAAGATCGTTATAAAGGAAGTGCCTTATACCTTCAACTATATCGCAATACAAAAAATTGGAAGTCCTACCTTTTTTTGAGAAATATATCTCCAGAATATCAAGCTAATGTGGGCTTTGTAGTTAAAAATAACCGCCGTTGGTTAACATTATATCATGAATATCAGAATTTTTTCAATAAAAAGGGATTACAATTTTTTAATCTAGGGACAAAAGCTGACATAAATTACACCTTTGATAATAATTTGAAAAACATTAGTCTTGATGGAATTTTTAGTATAAAAACATATTTTAATACAGAATTAAGTTATACCTATGATTGGGATATTTTCAAAAATTATCTTGGCGTAAATTATAAATATCTTGGAAAAAGTGAATTAAATTTTAAAACTAGCCCAAACGAATTATTCTCTTTAACCCTAAGAATGACATTCGGTAAAGATTTAGCCTATAAGGAACAAATTCCTGAGGTAGGTAAAGAATTCACTTTATATGCTATGCCAATGCTTCAGTTAGGTAATAAAGTTAATGTTTCACCTTCCATTCGTTATGCTCGTCTCAAGAATTTAAAAAATAATTTAGATTACTTTAATAGTTATATTTCGCGTTTTTCAGTTCGCTACCAATTCAATAACTTTTTAAATATTCGACTTGTTTCAGAATATAATGCCTTTACAGAGCGTTTTTTTGTTCAACCATTAATTCAGTGGAATCCAAACCCTTCAACAGTATTTTATGTGGGTGGAAATCAAAATTCAATTGAAGATTTCAATGATGAGTTTTATTCTCCTTTTAGAATAGATAAAACACAATTTTTCTTAAAGTTTCAATATTTAATTGGCCTTTAAACATTAATTAGACCCAAAAGGGATCAGTAAAGTAGGAACGGCTAAAAATCTTCAAGAGTTTTAAAGTCTTTCAATTTCTTGTTTTTGAAATCAAATCTTATTCAAATGATTTTCCTCCAGCTTTAAAAATTTAATATCTAAAAAGCCTCCACTGGCATTGTCATCAGAAACTATTTGAGGCTTACCTTTAATTATTTCAATAGAATTTTGGTGAATATGTCCTGCAAAAACACCTAATAGATTAGATGCATTAAAAACACTTTGATAGAAATTGAAGGTTGTTTCAGTGTGTCCATTTTCTGGCCATTTCGGACGTCTTTCGAGTTTATAATTGCGGTCTGAAGCTCCATTCCAATTGGGATTTGCACAACCATAAGAAATATTTTTTCCTGGAGCATACATAGGAATATGCACCAATAAAACAATAGGTAATCCTGTAGCAATTTGTTCATTAAAAAAAACAAGTTGCTCATCATTTATTTGATACGTTGAATTATCTATTGCTAAAAATCGGATTCCTTTAATGTCATACTTAGCCATTAAAGGATTATTTCCTTGATACAAAGGTAGAAGTCTATTTTTAATCCATTTGCTACGAAGAGACTCCATCGTACCCTCCATTCCTTCATAATGCCAGTCATGATTTCCTGCCACGAAGATGTATGGAATACTAATAGCATCCAATTTATGAAGCACCCACTCAATTGCTAATTCAGATGGAAAACTGAAAATATCACCAACTAAAGTAATTATATCAGCATTAACTTTTTTAGCATATGCAAGTGTTTGCAAAAATGAATCTTCAGGCGTTGTTTTTGATCTTGTCAGGAAATGTGTTGTTTGATTATATGCTTTTGCCATTCGATTACTATATTTTTCAAATGGAATTCCTCTCTCATCATCTTTAAATAAATGGGTGTCAGCGATGTGAATAACCTTTAATGATTCATTAATTCCCTCTGCAAAAAAAGACACTCTATGCTGATCAATTGTAACAAAAGTTTTTAATGGTTCATATCTTTTTTTAAGGTCTAGATTTGTAAAATAATTATGAGATAGACCAAATGATGAAATAGCAACGGTTCCTCTTTTTATGAATGATCGACGCTTCATTAGTATGAGTTTTTATAATCTATGAGAATTTAATATACAAAATTCACTTCCAAAAGCAGTGTTTATATTTTATCCCAATGGGTAAAAGTAAATTCCTTCAAAGTGTTTAATAAAAATCATAACAGTAAATCTTATTGATTTGATTTAGTACTAGCTGAGTTTTATTTAAATAAGACACTTAGTAAAAATAGCTTTAGGGGACAATTTTTTTATCAATTCTACTTATCTGCCTTAATCTGACTATTCATAATGAGCCCAAACACTTGATTTGCCGTTCGAATGAATTGCCAGGACATCATAATTAGCAATTTCATTATTAACCTCCATTCCAGGAACATTTATTCCTGAGGGCATTCCAGGGACTGTTAGTCCAATTATACTATCAGGATTTTCTTTTATTAATCTTTTAACATCATTTGCTGGGACATGTCCTTCTATAAAATAACCATTAATAATGGCAGTATGACAAGAAGCTAAATCAATTGGAAGACCGGCGTTAATTTTCACATCATACATGTTGGATGTCATATTTTTTTCTAGAGAAAAATTATTGCTTTCCATATGGGAAATCCACTTGTGACAACAACCACAATCAGGTGACAAATAAACAATATCCTTCTTTTTAACTTCCTCCGAACATGAAAAAAGCATAAATAATGTAACTAGCAAATAATATTTCTTCATATTATAAATTTACAAAAAAAACTCACGATTAAAAGAGTAAAAGTTTAGGTTTCTGTAAAACTCTAAATTCACTTTTATTTCATTGTATTTAATTTATCTAGTAATTTGATCCTGCAATAAGATGAAAATAGACATATTTTTTATAAATAAATTTTACTATTAAAACAATAGTTATTTATCCTATCTTTACTGTCAAAACAAAAGTAATAATCTATCAAATGAATAAAAAAGTATTGTTAACTGGTATTTCGGGATATATTGGTAATCATTGTGCTGTGGAGCTTTTGAAGAAGGGATATTCTGTCCGTGGTTCTGTAAGAAGTCTTTCAAAAGTAGAAAAAGTTATTGCCGGAATAAAAAAAGAAGTAGACCCAAAAGATGATTTGGAGTTTTGTGAGTTGGACCTTCTAAGCAATGAAGGTTGGGATGATGCAATGAAAGGATGTGAGTTTCTATTGCATGTAGCTTCTCCGTTTATTATTATCGAACCAAAAGATGAAAATGAATATATTAGACCTGCTGTTGATGGCACAATTAGAGCCTTAAAGGCAGCAAAAAAAGCCGGTATTAAGCGAGTTGTCCTTACTTCTTCGATGGTCTCTATGTTAGAAAATGCCGACAAATCAATCGAGATTAACTTCGAGTCGTGGACGAATGTTAATGCTAAAAATGTAGGTGCTTATGCAAAAAGTAAAACCTTAGCTGAGCAAGCTGCTTGGGACTTTATTTGTGCTCAAACTGATGCTAAACCAATGGAACTTTCTGTTGTGAATCCAGGTCCTGTTTATGGCCCAACTCTCTCGGGTGACTTATCAGGAGCTTCCATGGGTATGTTTAAGCAAATAATGTCAGGGAAAATGCCAATGGTTCCTCGGTCTGCAATTAACATGTCTGATGTTCGAGACGTTGCTAAAATCCATGTTTTAGCACTTGAAAACGAAAATGCTAATGGAAAACGTTTTATTGTAGCAACTGAGAAAGCTCACAAATTTCAGGAAATTGCCCAGCATATAAAATCCAATGGATATGATAAGGTAAGTACAAGATTAGCTCCAAATTTTTTACTAAATTTTATTGGTAATTTTGATAGAGAAGCTCGAAGTATGAAAGCTTTTATTGGTAAAACATACGATGGTGATATTTCCTTAACAATGGAAACATTTAATTGGAAGCCAATTAGTTTAGAAAAAACTGTCATGGACACAGTTAAATCAATAGAATCATTTGTTTAGATTATATTTTTAATTGTGCTTTCTCAAATTCACCACTAAACTTTAGTGTCGCTTTTTTATTAAAATGTAGAGATATCATCTTAAGTAAGTTTTGGTAAAAAAAGGAAAAACAATGTGTTAAGATTTTTCAACTATATTTAAACATTAAAAAGCATTACAATCAAAAAGCTATTTCTTATTTTATTAATCTTTTTATTGGCAAACTGTTCTACTGAAAAAATGGATGACAGTTCAGATGATTCAGCAGTATTTTATAATATCTCTATCACTTCATCTGAAGGAGGAACAGTTAGCACTTATGGAGGGTCCTATAAAGCGGGATCAACTATAACAATTTCTGCTAAACCAGATCAAGAGTATGTTTTTTCAGAGTGGATGGGAATTGAATCTAAAGAAAATCCCATTAACTTAAATATTAATTCTGATTTCAATATATCTGCAATTTTTATAAAACAGTAGTGTAAAGAATTATCGATAAAAAACAAATCAATTAAGTTTAGACGAGCCTTTGTTGGTGTGACTCAATTATTCCATTTACCAGTATATTTGCATCTTATTTAGATGCTTGATTTAGCCTTTACTCACTTAATTTCTTTTAGCGCATTTGTAATTAAGGTATTTAAATGTATTCTGTGGGCAATACTGCTAACATCTCCTTTAGGTCTTTTAGTGCGCTTCTCAATCGTATTTAGGTGATAAACAGCCAGAGACTTTGCAGGAACTTTAAACTTATCAGAGCTTGAACCAGTAACCATTTCAATAAGCCGCTTTACATAGACTGCTTGTAAATTTTGTCGGAATGTGTTAACACTTCCCTTGTTATCTACCTTAAAGATTGCATCATTAAGGTCGTTCATAAAAACACTCAATCCATATTGATTTCCATATAATTCTGAGTCCATAATACGTTGTAATGTATTTGGATGCATTAAATGAGAAAGTACTCTGGTTTGATTTCCAAGTACAAGATCATGAATTTTGGGATCTTCCGGGCCACTTCCAAAGTCTTGTCCACGCCTTTGTCTAGCTAAATAACCATAAATATCATTGGGCGAAGTAAAAGCATTTGGGGCAAAGACATAATTTTTGATCGCATTCATAGCTCTTTTTTGATCCGAAAGACCAACAGGAGTGTAGGGTTTAGTTGAACCTTTTTGGCCTACCGTAGATCGGTCAACATATACTCCACCTATAAATCGAGAAAGGACAATACCTGCACCAGTAGCACCTGAGCTTAGAGTATAAAATGCTCTTCTAAGATCTTCATAGTTCTCTCCTTCTTTTGTCATTTTATTTTTAATTTTTTTAAGTGCATTGTTGACTATTTTAAATCGATCAATAGAATAGGCTATTTGATCTCCTGATAGATCGCCTGTCATAACTCTTGGGTCAATACCTCGAAAAGAAGAGCGCATATCATCGGCATCATTTCCAAAAATCAATTTAGGTTCCGTAGAGCGAACAAGAAGATCAGTTAATTCTTGATCGTTTTTAAAAGGAGTATATCCAAATTGGATTGCCCAAATGTCATATGGACCAACTGCCATATCAAAATACTGTCCTTGTTTATCTGGGTCAAGTGTTAGATTAATGGCAGCATAATCCATCACAGAGCCACTTAACGCCTTTCCTTTGATAAAATCAGCATCAGCCAACTGTCCTGGCGAATAAATGACACTTGCCTTCATGTTATGATTTAACCCTAAAGTATGCCCAACTTCATGCATTATTAAAGCCTTCATCCCTTCTCTTGTTATTTTTTTTAATTCATCCACAGAGGCATCACTAATTTCAAGAAAAGCTCTACCAAGCATCATGTTTTCATGCATTAGATTTCCTGAAGAACAATAAATAGGAGTGTTTTTAATTGAGTCGGCGGCAAGTGCGGGTGTTTTTAAAGTCATATTTTTAGTGGCATCGGAATAGAGTTTATCATAAAAGATTCGGTAGGTAAAATGAATAAATTCTAACATGATGTCTGCTCCAATGATCTCTCCTGTTTTAGGATTGGTCATACTTGGTCCGTATCCACCAAAAGGTGGACTAGGAGAGGAAGTCCAGCGCAGCACATTGTAGCGAATATCACCTGCATCCCAAGTAGCATCATCAGGCTGAATTTTAACTACTAAAGCATTTTTAAAACCTGCTTTTTCGAAGGCTTCATTCCAGGCCAGTACCCCTTCTTTTATAATATCCCTCCACTCTAGAGGCGTTGAGTTTTCAATCCACCAAGTAATTGGAGTTACTGGTTCAGAAATAGCTTGTGTAGGATTTTTTTTAATAAGCCTCCACCGGTGCACTAAATCACGGTAATTAGTTGTTTCTATTGAGGTCATATCGTTAATTTTTGTGGCAAAGTATCCAACTTTAGGAGAATCTAAACGATGTTTATAACCTTCTTCAGGCATTTTTAAAAAGCTGTGGAAGATTTTTATAGAAACATTTCTTCCATCTTGAATTGCACTGGAACCACTATTAAGTACAGAAGGATTTTTGTAAACATATTCTGTTTTAATATTGGTATTTTCAGGATAATTTTTAATTGCCTTTATTTTTGATTTATTCTTATCTAAACTTCCAAGGCTAAAAGCCATTGGATTGGCTCCTGGACTCCTAGGGGATTTAACACGCGTTAAAGCTTCTGATAGAAAAAGATTGTTTGCATCAATTAAATATAGATCAGTTTTTTTGTCATGAGCCAATATTTTATTGCTAGAGATTAAAGCATCTGAGGTATTGGCATTTTTAGATTTTGATAATGGGTTTTCGGGATCAAAATAAAAATTTGTGTTGGGAGCAATAATTTCAATTTTATTAAAATAGCGTTTTATATTAAAAATACTAGAGCCTTGGTAGTAACCTCTAAAATTTCCAGCCTCTGTCACACCATCTGCTATTTGTGAAAAGTAAATAAAATCTTTATTCAACTGATTTTCTTTTACAACCATTTTTATGCTACCAGAAATAGTGTCTTGATAAATAGTAAAAAGACCAGATATTTTTTTGCTTGATTTAGTTAAATCAGCAATTGTTTTTTCTGCCTTTTCTTTTTTATCAGAATCGTCTTCTTTCTTTTTTTGGGCGTTCAGAATACCAAGAATAAAAAACGGAATAAGAAATAGATATTTTTTCATTTTAATATTTTAGAAGTGTAAAGCTAATACAAAAGATAAAAAAACAAAACAATGACCTTTTTTAGTGTAAAATTTATCTTCTGCAATAGATTAGTTTTTTGATAAAATAAAAATGTAATTGATCTTTTAAGTTCAAAAGGGAAAGAGAGTATTATTGAGCTTAACATCGACATACAAGGACAATTAATATTTATTATTCGAGTGTTACAGGCTCCTCTTCTGAAGCTTTATAAGCCTTATCAAGTCTTATACGAAATACAAGCTCATGGGTTTTTAAGTTTAGCTGAGAAAGACCAGCATCAGTTGGAGTTTCATAAGCATAACCTATATCATACTTTCCTAATGAGATTACTGAAAGTAGTGAAAAAGCACTATTTGAACGTAAAGATACCCCCACATCAAAAGTGTTTTGCCAACTTAACATCCCCGTTAGGTCGGTTGTAATTGGGAGGCCTTCTATTTTTCGCAGCATAAACGAGGGCTTTAGCTGAAAGTTTTCACCAACATTAAATACTACTCCACCACCAAGGTATGAATGTACTCTGTCTTTCGCACTAACTGCTAATTCGTCATCTCTTGTGCTATTTATTAATCGTGGGATTGAAAAAGACACCCAGTAATTAGAGGACTTATAATATGCACCAGCTCCAATATTTGGATTAAATCTACTTAAAGCAATTTGAGTGGGATCAGAAATGGGATCATAAGTATTTAGCAAAGTAGGGTCAGCTCTGTAAAAATTACCCCCTCCTTTTAAGCCAAAAAATAATTGTGCATCACTGCTCAGTTCAAGTTTATATGAAAAATCAACATAAGCAAAGGTCTGTTGTTCAATAAATATTTTGTCTGAAACAACAGAAACTCCTAGACCAACATTATTTTTTCTGGCAGAAGAAAAAGCTAGAGCAATAGTATTGGGCGCATTTTCTATTGAGGTCCATTGTCTTCTTGAAATTAAAGACAACATATTTGGCGCATCTGCACCTGCATAGGCAGGATTAATGACATTCATATTAAAGCTATATAGCGAATAATAAGATTCCTGTTGCCCAAATGCAAAAAGGGGCAAGAATATCAATATGAAAAAAAAGTGCTTATCCATAGTTGAAATATTGTACAAATTTAAGTAAAAGATCATTTACTATTTGTCATACCCTAATCAGAACCTTTTTTAATATTTAAATCAAAATTAAAAATCTAGAAACTTATGTTTAATCGTTTCATCAGGAATTTTACAGTTATCATAGTTTCCAAACCACCGGTATCGATTGGCAGCTATTTTAAAGTAAAAAACATCAAGAATTTTAATAGGAATTTTTGAAAGAAATAGGTGGAGTAATTTATAGCGAGCTGTTTTTAGAAGTAAAAAAAGCACAGCTTCACTGCTTTTTAAATAGATTCCGTCAGATGTTAAAATAGAAATAGCTTCCTGAGAAATAGGGAAAGATTGTCGCTTTGCAAAAGAACTATTTAAGTGAGTAAAACAAAAACTATCCTTAAAATCATTTTTAATCAACCAAAGAATTGATCGGTCACAAAGGACACAAGTGGCGTCATAAAAAACAATAGTCGTGTCTTTAGTCATAATTTTAAAATTACTTAATTTATTGAATAATTTTTAATTAATTTATGGGTTTCCTTTTTTATGTAATTTTTATCTAGATGAACTATTGCTTTTAAGAGAAGGAATTCATCTTCATTAAAAACTAAAATTAAATTTCCTTGATTTGTTGGTATAGGAATGTTTCTTTTACAGGCAGCAAAAGAATTAAATTGATTTTTCCAATAATTTAGATCTATAGAGTTAATATATTCTAAAAAATATCCAAATTCTTTTTTAGTAAACTCCAGATGAATATTTTTAAAGCACAGAAGATGTGTTCCACATTCGCACAAAGCTAAATGTCCGTCAGTATGATTTATTAAAAGTTTACTTTTTGAACACATACATTGCTTTTTCCCCTCTCTATTTTAACGGATCAATTTTTGAATTTTCTAATAATAAATCTTTTGTTAATATTTTTTGCCAGATTGATTCATTGAAAAAATTGACTTAAGCAGATTGATGGAATACATTATAATTTATATTGAAGGGTTATGTAATAAGTTCTTGGGGCAGAGGGAATAATTCCAGGCCCGGGGTATCCAGTTGCTCTGCGATTAAAATATTTTGTGTTGAGTAAATTATTTATTCCAGTTTCTATTCTAATATTGTTTAATAAATATGATGTTGAAAAATCCATAATACTATAGGAAGGAATAATGCCTATAAGCCCACTTAAATTTCCATTTATAGCATTCGACGAATCTGTAAACTGTTCAGATAAATAACTATACTGCAGATTCATTAATAGATTTTTATATCCAAATTTTAATCCTGTTTTCAGGTTTTTATTTGGAACAAACTCCACTTTTTTTCCTTCAACACCAGCCTCTTTTGAACTAATATATTCGGAATCAATATAGGAGTAGTTTACAAAATAATTTAATATAAAACCTCTATTAAGCCTTGATAAAAGAGATTTCAAATTAAACTCTATTAATGATTCAACACCATAAATTAGAGCATCGCCAACATTTCCTCTTTCACTTTTGACATTACCATCAGAAAGAACTCTTTGAATAAAACCTATTCTATTATTATATTTTAAATTAAACAAACTCACGTCATATGATAAAAATTCTTTTAAAACTCCTCTTAAACCAATATCTGCAGTATAACCTTTTTCATCAGTAATTAATGGGTTAATCGTGAATGCTGGGTTAAAGACGCTTATATCAGCAAAAGTTACAGATCTAAAATTTTGAGAAATATTTAAATACGATTCTAAATATTCAGAAATCTTGTAGCTTGATCCTAGCCCGGTTAGAATAAAAGTTCGTTTTCTGGTATCATTTTCAGGAACAGTTGAATCAAAAATGACATTGCCTGCAGCATCTCGATTAATTTTTTTATAAAACCCATCGCTTTGAGTTTTTATGTACTCTAATCGAATACCAGGTGTAATTGACAATCGATCAGTTAAATAAAAAATATTTTCTGAAAAAAGAGCAATATTCTCATTTGGATATTTGTAATTGGATTGAAAGCTATAGAACGGGAATAAATCATTTTTTAAACTAAAATCAGCATCAGTGCCACTTGATCCGGGACCCTGCACAGAGGTGTTAAAGGATCTGTAATATTTTGATCCTATTAAGAGGATAGATTTCTTTTTAGAAATCAGATAATTTTTCACCCAACGTACTTCAGCGCCAAAATTATTGAAATCACCTTTTATTAAATCTCGTTCTTGATTAGGATCTTCTTGACTCACCCGATTACTTCTAAACCCGATAGAATTTCGAGAGGCATTTAAACCAAAAAAATTAAAACTTATATTCGAGTTTTTTGAAAATGAATGTTTTAATTTTATGCTGTAGAGTAGCCAATCTAGTTCAAACCAATTTCGAGAGCGATTACTTTGAAACGGGTTATCTGAAAACATACTATCTGTAAGTCCACCTCCTTGTTGAGCAAGATAGTTTAAGTAAGTGATTTCAGATGAAATTTTAGTTTTCTCATTAAATGTATATCCTAAATTTAAAAATAAATTCGAAGAATTAAACTTTGAATTTTCTCTAAACCCATCACCTTTTTTAAGATTAAAAAATGCTATGTAATCAAATTTCCCAATTGTTCCGTCAGTGCTTGTGAAATTGGTGAATAGATTATTGGAACCAATTGTGTTTCTTATTTTAAGTGTAAAAGGTTTTTCAGGATTTGCTTCTTGAAATATAAAATTTACCAATCCACCAAATTGTGTTCCATATTGTAAGGAGGCAGCACCTCTTAACACTTCAATTTTACTAAGCGCCTCTGCAGGAGGGGTATAATAACTCTCAGGATATCCAAGCACATCAGCACTTATATCATAACCATTTTGGCGAGTATTAAAATTTGATGTTCTATTAGGATCCAGGCCTCTTCCTCCAATATGGAGTTGTAATCCAGCATCATCGTTTTGATAAATGTTCAATCCAGCGACTTGACTAAACACTTGCCTTGAGTTACTTGTGGCGAGATTTGCCATTGATTGTTGAATATTAATCACTTCATTTTTTTTACCTGCATAAATAAAAGTTCCACGATAGTCTTTAAGACGAGATAATCCAAATTTTTCTCTTTTTTCAGAGTTTACAATAACTTCAGTTAAGTTTTGAATTCGACTCAGAAATTCAATTTTTACAAAAAGCTCTTCGGAGAGATTAATTTTTTTTTCAACAAGAGGGTAGCTATTGGCAATAAAAATCAAATCAACTACTTCTTTATCAAATGAGATTTCAAATTTCCCACCTAGATTTGTACTCCCAAGATATCCCAGCTCCTTTTCATAAATCTCAACGACTTCACCTAAAAAAAGCGAGTCAGAAACATAAACTTCTCCTTTCAATAGATTTTGACCCATAATAATTCCTGGAATTATTATAAATAGTAGCCCGCTAAAAACCTTTGATTTCATCATTTAGTGGGACCACCCATTTTTTATGTTTAAAGGACTCTTTTTTTATAAATAAGTTAACTTTGGGATCAATAAAACGTTGACTCAAACGACCATTTAATCCAACATAACTATCAGCAAATACCTGAATATTTTGATGTCCTTGTCCTTTGAAGTGATTACCAAGAAAATGAGCATATTCTAAGATGAAATCTGGCTGAAAACTCATCTGTTTTTCTTGAAATGCAGTTAAAAAGTCACGATTATTAACGTAAAAGTATTTTTTCGATATACTATCTGTTATTTTAAAATCAGTAGCACCCTTTTTTTCCACTAGCATTACTCTCCAAGAAAACCGGTAACCCTCTTCATTCCAAAAAAGCTCACCAGGATAAAAAATATATCGAAATGGAAACAATAATTGAAAAAGAAAAAAGCAAATCAAAACAATTTTTGAAATAGGCGACAGATGAAGTCTCATAAGAGAAACTGATTTTATGTTTTTTCTCGGATTGTTTTTAAAGGGCCTTAAAAAGAACGATATTTTTTTTAAAATTTTCTTTTGGAAACCAGAGTCAAAGAATATTAAAGCACTAAAAATCATTATATAGGGAAACATTCCTATCGGGAAAAGAATTTTTGTTAATAGATGGAAGATAATAACCATTATAAATGCAAATGGCCGGGTTTTTTTATTTAACAAAAGAAACGGAATAGCTAAATCATAAATCATTCCCCCCCAGCTCATTAAATAGTGGACCCATTCTAGCTGCATAAACGTTTGACCTATAAAAGGAATATCATACTTAGATGGAAGCCAAATTGCTAAAGGCATAGCCTTTAAAAGCCAGTCCGAATTGATTTTTGCTAAACCAGCATAAAAATAAACTATGCAGATAAGAAGCTTTATACTGTCAACCGTCCATTTTGGAATTTTTTGACAGGAAGTTCCGTCTAGATAATTGTCCAATGAAAAAAATTTATTTGCCGGTAAAAAACACATTAATAAGGACAAGACACTTACAAAATAATAATGATTTAAATAAGTTGTTTTATCGATTAATTCAATATAAGTAAAGGATAAAAAAAAGATTATAATTGCAATTCTATATTTGAATCCCAATGCAACAAACAATGATGCAATCGCACAAATAATAAACAAGAGATAGGTATATGAACCTAGACTTTCAACCCATTCAAAACCATAGTATTTAAAGTTTAACGTAGGATTTACATAAAGGGACTCTATCCATCCTTTATACCAAAATCTAATGAGGCTAAAAAGCATAAGTAATCCAAACAAAATCCTAAAAACTGCAAGTCCTGAGGGATCAGTGTAGGTACTTTCAAAATAGTAATTTATTTTTTTTAACAACATTTTTTCTGAAAACTAGTATAATGAAATTAATCACCATCAGCATCAACATAATCAACATTGATATTCAATGTTTGGAGCATATCCACTTTGAGGAGAATAACAACGGACTGTATTCTATCAAAAGTGAGTAACATCGTGTTGTTATCTGTGCTAATTTGAGATGTAAAGTCATCGCCTAATTCAGTGACACTTGAAATTGCAGTATCTAGTTTTGAGAGAATTAAATCACTTAAATTAGTTTCATTTTTTTTTGCATTTAAAAAAGTTAGATAGGATTGAAAACTATCCCCAACTAAAGCATCATTTTTAAAAGCCTTTCCGATAAAAAAGTTTTTAACAGCATATAAAGATTCTAAAGCAAGAGTTTTTGAGTATAACTTACTATAATAACCCTCAACCTTACTAGGAAGTTCGTCAGTGGAAAAAACACCTGCAGGTATCCCAAATTTATTAGTACGTAATCCTTTTTCAAAATAAAAGATGAAGTCATTGGTTAATTTATTAATACTTGAGGTCGCAGTATTTTCAGTTGAAACCACAAAAGTGTCTCGATATGAATCCCAATCATTTGATACTGTATTAGTTTTCGCTTCCATTTTATTGATTACGCTTACTAAATATTTTAAATAATTATTATCGGAGGGCTGATACTTTTCTAGAATTTCAGCATCATTTTCGCCAAGACCAAATAACAGGTAGTCTAGTGCAGGAAAACCTTGAGAAGCATAATTGTTTGGGTTTTCAAGATCATAAACACCAGAATTAATATTACTTTTTATACGATCCTCGTTAACAGGATAAATATTCATGAAGGATGAGAGATATATTTCTTCTGCTTTGCCAATATTAAACATTTCAACATGTTGCCATGTTTTATAGGCAGACAACCATTCTTCCCTTACAATTTCAAAATTAGCCTGAAGAGGCTCTTCATTAAAAGAGGCAATACTTTCTTTTAAAACAGAAAGATCCTCTTTTAATTTTTTATAAGCAGGTATAATAAAATTATCGGCCCAAAAAACCAACATTGCACCTCTATCGAAGCCTAAAGTGATATCCTCATTAACCATTGAATCAGAGATTTCAGATGAATTACTTAAAAGATCACCTTGGTTATCATCTTCAGAGGAACAAGAAAAAGTGAAAATAAATATAAAAAGGGCAAGAGATATTTTTTTTATCATATTAACTATTTTCAATGATCATTCTGCTTGATTTTAAATGAATTAGTTTATGGTTGCCTAAAATTCTGATCATTTTTAAAATGATAAACAATTCAATAAAACCAAGCAAAAGTAATCAAAGTAATTTCATCTAATTTGTTTTAGGTAAAAGCGTTGCAGCATCAATTTCAGTTGCCATCTCTTCAAGTTCAGCCTCTGTTCTATCCCAAAGACCGTTCCCTGCCATAAGTTCGCTTAACATGGCATTAACTTCAGTATTTGACATATAAGGGACACCATCTTGATTTTGAGTGAATTGAAGGCTCAAAATAAAACCATAACCTTCAGATAGCGCGTGAAACGCATCTGCTGTTTTTCCAGCAGTTTTTTTGGCACCACCGCTTCTTAAATAATAAGCAGCTTTATATCCAATTACTTTAGATAATTCAGATTTTACAATTTTAGCTTGCTGATCACGTAGAGTATAGTTTTTAGAAACTATCGCAGCTCTTCCAAGAGCAAAAGCATCATATATTTTTTTTGAAATACCAGGCTCATCACTCTCAACTTTTTTTAAATATTTATTTAAAAGGACCCCTTTACCAAGCTCAGGATAAGTTTGATTATCCAGTCCATACAAATATCCAAAACCTTCATCCCAATAATGTTCCATTTTTGTAACATTAGCTTCAGTAGCATTTGGAGACGTGTAATATAGTAGTCCTGCATCGTTAT
>ERZ767114.43-NODE-43-length-102855-cov-6.799792_pt1 | contig 102855 bp, 90 predicted proteins | sample MGYA00374952_ERZ767114 | MGnify/ENA primary metagenome ERZ767114 (study PRJEB28939, sample SAMN06267156) | marine metagenome | isolation source: Columbia River Estuary | place: USA:Columbia River Estuary, USA | collected 2012-05-05 ... | reverse complement strand
CCCCCTTGTGTACAGATACTTTCGTTTACTGTTGTGAGCGATGTCAGCAGAACCTTCGTGAAAGAATCACGTAAACACGGGTGTCTTTGCCGCCTTTGCGTAGTATGGAATCATCAAACATCCGAGGATTGCTGTAGAGAAATGCAGCACTGTAGTCAAAACATAGGCATCTCCAGTTGGAAGATCTCGGTTGGTGATTGGGAGCGTCATAACCGTAGCCATTCCAAGAGCCAGAACTGTGAATATGATGCGAGATATTTCACTCCACCTTTCCTCAATCTTCGTCCAAACGACAGTCCCCATCATTCCCGGAACGATTCCTCCACCGACGATGGTAGCTATTGCAAAGACTGGAAGGGGTATATCGCCTCCACTTCGACTTAGGGGGGTGGTATCGTAACCAATGGCTATCATGACCCCTAAAATCAAGAGGTTGAGGCCTCCCATGGCCCCTGATGCTTTCATCCCACTGCGAGTGTGCTTTTTCCAGTCCATGACTTAAGCAAAGTAGTGCCGATGATAAAAAGGGTAGTTACAACCATTGAACCAATCAAAGTTTACCGTTGTAGATTAGAAACCCAATTCCAAAAGCGATGACGGTTGTAAACAGCAACGAGGCACCGATGATTCCTCCCACAAAGCCAAATACGGTCTTGAGAATTGTGATGATTTTGTCACCAAAAGCAACGTCGATGTTTGGAAGATGGACATTTGTTGATTGGTCGACATGGGTGTTTTGGGTTGTATTGTGTACATCTCCAACATGCACATCGCCCGTAACTGCTGAATCTTGAATCATTGGCGTTGAATCAGACATAGTATGACCTCACGTTCAACACTTATAGATTCGAGTTTGTTTGAAACTGGTGTTTCAATGCGGCGCTAAGGGTTTCAAGCCATCGAACGAGGAGCTGCGGCGTTCACTTCCGGTGAAACACCTGCTTCGTATCGAGCGAAGTTCTCGTTGAACATTGCAGCGAGTTTGTCCGCAGTTGCATCGTATTGAGCAGCATCAGTCCATGTGTTGCGGGGTTGAAGAACATCTTCAGGGACGTTTGGACACTCGACAGGTACCTCGAAACCAAACCGTGGGTCGAGCACGAATTCTACGTTGTCCAAATCCCCGTCCATTGCTGCGTTCAGCATAGCGCGTGTGTATCGAATCTTCATCCGGTTTCCAACTCCGTACGCTCCGCCGGACCAGCCGGTGTTGATGAGCCATGCTTTTGCGCCGTGTTCAGCCATCTTGCCGGAGAGAAGGTCTGCGTATACCCCAGGGTGCATTGGCATGAACGGTTCGCCAAAGCAAGCCGAGAACGTTGCTTGAGGTTCTTTGACTCCTATTTCAGTTCCTGCAACTTTAGCAGTGTATCCGGAAATAAAGTGGTAGGCTGCTTGGGCAGGTGTAAGGCGGGAGATTGGAGGGAGAACGCCGAAAGCGTCGCAGGTCAAGAAAATGACATTTTGCGGGTGACCGCCTTTCGAATCAAGGGTTCTGTTTTCTATGAATTCAATTGGATAAGAGCCGCGGGTGTTCTGGGTCTTGCTGACATCAGCGAAGTCAGGTACTCCACCCTCGTCCATGACGATGTTTTCAAGAACGGTTCCGAACTTTCGAGTTGTTCCAAAAATTTCCGGCTCGTCTTCTTCGGATAAGTCGATGAGTTTAGCGTAGCATCCACCTTCGAAGTTGAAGACGCCGTTCGCGCCCCAACCGTGCTCATCGTCACCGATGAGCGCTCGATTTGGATCGGCTGAAAGCGTGGTCTTTCCGGTTCCAGAAAGTCCGAAAAAGATAGCGGTGTTCTCGCCAGTGGTGTTTGCTGAGCAGTGCATTGGCAGGATACCTTTCTTCGGAAGGATGAGGTTCATGACTGAGAAAATCGACTTCTTGATTTCTCCAGCATAGCGTGTGCCACCGATGATTACTTCCTTGGCTTGATAATTTACAATCACAAAGCAATGGGAGTTGAGGCCGTCTTGTTCAGCATCAGCTTCAAAGTGCGGAGCATGCATAACAGTGAACTCTGGTGAATGAGAAGCAAGCCGTTCTGCGTCTGGGCGAATGAACATGTTTCGCGCAAATGCATTATGCCAAGCGTTTTGATTGATGACGCGGATTGGTAGGGCTTCACTGAAGTCAGCACCGCAATACAAGTCTTGGACAAACAGTGTGTCTTGCGCAGAAAGGTATTCGACAACCTTTGCACGCATTTTTGTGAAGGTATCAAGGTCAGTTGATACATTGACGTCGCCCCAATTGATGTCTTCGGATGTCGTTGCTTCATCGACGATGAACTTGTCATTAGGTGACCGGCCAGTTCGCTCACCCGTCTCGGTAACGAGGGCTCGGTGGGCACTGAACATTCCTTCTTTTCGAGCCACAGCCAACTCAATGAGTGTTGCAGCATCTTGGTTCCAGTAGACATCCCCAGAGGGAGTAATTCCGTGCGCGTTTAGGTCTCCGGTCGGAGTCCCATGGGTGGCCGCCATGCCACCTCCTTCCGCGGGACCTCTTTGTCCCTTTTGGCTGACGAGTTTCTCATAAGGTGGGTTTATCGAGTAAAAAACGAGGTATTGCGCCTCAGCGTAGATTTCTACGGTGTTTTTACAACACCCCCCCAAAACCCCGCCCGAAATCTCAATCGGCGAAAGCATTGAAGAGGACTTCTTGGAAGTGCCATCCATGACTGATGAGACGAAGGGGCGCCGCTCAACACCGGCTTCTTCGTCACCGCTCGACGAGGTGGCTCGAAAACGAGACTTCCGGCGCGCTCAAGGCATTGATATCCATTCGTTCATGGTCGATGCGGAGCCAGATGAACCTCCGCAACCAGAAAAAGCAGAAGTTATTGTGGAAGATATTGCAGTCGGTGAGATTTCACCACTCTTCACCTCCGGTGGCGAAGAGTCGACTGTTGCTGGAGCAGTTCAACGGGATGGTACCGTGGAAAAAGCGCCAGAAATGGACAGTGTAACCGACATTGCAGTGCACGGCGAGAAGCGCTTGAGCCTGGGACTTTTGGTCGCTATGGTCTTTATTTGGTCGGCCATTGGCGCTATTGTTGGAACCGTCCTGCCAGAACTTCTCAGCGGCGCTGGCTTGCTTTTCATGGGCGTCTTAGGGTTGTACCTTGGAGAACGTTGGATTCCAAATCCAAACATGAGACTTCTTGGCGTAACCTGGGTCATTATTTCGATGAAGTTATTCTATGGCCTCGCTCTTGATGCATGGCATTGGGGATGGTTTGATGCATCACCTTTTGGAGCAAGTGAGACGCTTGGCATCAGCCTTATCGGCGTCGTTTCGATGAACGTGTATATTGCGCAACGTCACAATGAGGATGCTATTGCTGCCCAAGCAACGCTCATTCTTCTGTTGGTAGGAAGCGCTGCAGGTGCGCTGTACGGCGAGGTTGGTATCGCCAGCATGATTGCCCTGGGCACGCTTTTGATGCACGGTTTGGCCGTGTACCGGAAATCGGGGAACCTTGCAAGTCTTGGAATTGCATCTTCGTATCTTTGGGTTGGAGTCCATGCTCTTTCAAACAATTGGGAATTGTTCGGACTTGAACTCGTATCTTTTGATGACGAATTACTGCTCTTTTTGCTCATGGCTTTTGTCACGGCCACAAATGCAACCATTGCAGCGGTATTCGTTCGAGCTGAGAATTGGTTTTCAAAGGCGTTTGAAGGCGTGGGCCTCGGTAACCCTTCACTGTGGGCAGTGTCTGTAGGACTGGGCATGATTGGTGCCCTGTTGGCTATTGCCGCTTATCGCTTGGAAACTGGATATGCGCTTGCCCAACTGGCGTTGTTGATTGGGGCTTTTTCCGGCTCGTACCTCGTCGTTCGCGGCGTCCGGTTTCAAGACATTGCGCCCTTTTTGGTGGTGCCTGCGCCGTTCCTTTTAGTCGGACTTGCAGTTTACAGTTCTGGAATATTTACTGCGTCTCTTCCACTTGGGTTGGATGGATACAGCGTGTATGCTGCACTCACTTCGCTGTTCACTGCCTTGGCCTTACTTCGAAACCAAACGGCCGTATCGGACCACGTTATTTGGTTGGGCGGAGTAGCCATCGTAGGATTACTTACCCTTCTCATCCCTGCTGGTGAGTTGAATAACGGCGCCCGAATTCTTTTGATCACACAGGCCATCATTTGGCTTGGATTATCTGGCTTGGCCGTCCTCCGTTCTTCACCTTCTATTGCTGGAACCGCAGTCATCGGGCCGTGGATATGGCTTCTGTTCTTTGCCACGGACGCCGACTCACGGCTCATTTCGATTGACCTCTTACCGATTGTTATCGATGAATTTGATCTTTTCCTCTGGATGAGCCTTCTTGTTGTGCAGCAAATTTGGGTCAACATCCGTCACGGCGAAGTTGGACTGAATCTTGCATCGCGTCTTGTCGGTTTTTCAGAAATTGGAGCGCGATTACGTGATTCAGGATTTGCAAAACTTTGGAATCTAAGTTTCCTCCTCACTCTGATTGTTACATGGGCCGTCACCCGCCCAGGTGCTTTGCCAATATACGGACTTCTTGGCGTACTGGGGGGGCTTCTTATTGGCCATTCATTGATGGTGTTCTTCGACCGACACCGAGGAAAACCGCAGTCGTTGATGGGGGTTTGGGGTATTTTCGCAATCTTGTTTTCGTGGAACTTTGGGCAATCAGCGGTATGGGCTCTTTCTTTAGTCGCCTCTTGTGCTGTGATGCTCAAGGCATCGGAACAAAGCCGTGAACGCGGGGCATCCGACTTTGAATTGGAAAAAATGGAAGCGCTGCCCGGAAAACTCCTCACCATGATGATGGGTTTCCTCACCGTGTTTTTCATCATGATCGCATTGAACCCGCTGACCACAATCCCGTTGACTGGTTCCGAGTACATGTTTGACCAGGAAACCAACCTGCTTGTCTTGATGGTTGTAGGCTTGGTGTCTTTGGCCCTGTACTTGGTTCGAGCTGCCACTTTAGAGAAGCTGTTACCACCGGCAGTAACGGCTGTAGGACTTATTCTTTCGATGGCTCTTGCCGGTAGGTCTATCGCTGTTGAATCCGTTGTTTTGGTTTCACTTGTTGCCTTTGTAATGTCGGGAGCATATCTTGCAATCCAAGGCGAGTTCCGTTCAGGTATACGTGCGCTGACCAAGAAAGAAAACAGAGTCCAACGCTTGAAAGAGAAGCAAGATCGGATTCAATCCTTCCTTGACTCCACCGGCATGGAGGGCACCGAAGTTGTACAACTTGGCAACCGATTTGCAGAAGGTGAAACGACAGAAACTCCTCAAAGCAATTTGCGCCTCATCGATTCTGAATTACTGAACTTGGCTGAAAAACAAAGAAAGCGCCAAAAAAGGTCTGGCTCAACCGGAGAAATGGACCTTTATGTGGGTGACATCCACCACCAACCTACGATTGTTCTGCTCTTTTTGGGTACAACAATACTCGCAACCACCTACCTTTCATTCACCACCGGAGCCACTCTTATCGCCCTTATGTTCAGCGTACTGATTTCCGTTCTCTTTGTTGGTCTCTCCCGTCTCCGCGCCAATCAAATCGGTTTGCGGTTGCCCGATATCCTCGGCATCGAGGCACCAATTGCTCTTGCCATGCTGGGCTTGGTCATGGTCCACATCGCAGGCCGAGCCTCCAATTCCGTTGTAGAACTCGAAGATTCGACTCATCTCGCTGTTTTCTTCGGAGGGTTAGTGTCGTTAGCAGGGCTTGGACTTCTTGGACGAAACGACCTCGGCTATCGAATTCCGAATGCATTGGAAGGCATCGTTTACCTTGCAGCATTGGATCGAGCAGTGTGTGTTATTGTTGGAGGAGAGGTGCCGACTCCATTCAATCTGGACCCGTTTATTTCAGATTATTCGATTGCCACTTGGACTGCACCGTTTTTGTTGATTGAAGTACTTTTAATCGGTGCTGTGTTTGCCTTCGATTGGGTTGAAGGTAAGCGAATTCACCACAACATGGACGACCACCGGGGGGCGGCAGGACGCTCCGCTTGGATTCTCTTTGTCGCTATGATTTCTTTTGGGCCAGCAGCCTTTGCTGCACTTATTGTGGGGGCACGACGCGGCGTTTGGTGGTCACAGCCAGCAGTTGTGCTCAGTGCTTGGCTCTTAGCGCCATTGGCTTATGTTGCTACCAGCGCTTGGCTTTCCGACTTTGCAGCTTTGCCTCAACTCACGATGGTTACCACAGCACAGGGCATACTCACCATCGCCTTTGTAGCATGGACGGTGGAGAAGCGGCAGGGGCTATGGTTACCAGCAGGGCTGTGGGCCATGCATATCCTGTTGATTGGTTCGGGCTTTGGATACGGGAACTTACTCATCACCGTTCTTCTTATCTTGGCATCTTCAACGACTTCTTGGGTGTCCGGCATCCTCACGTTGCGCAAATCCTGGCGTATCATCGGGGCACTGGATTTGGTGCTGGCATGGATTGTTGCCTCAGTTGTTATCATTCAAGGGGCTGCAGTTGAAGTCTTACTGGCTATACTGGTCGCCTCCGCCATTCTCCTCGGACTTGTGACGTTCTTGAGCCAAACTTACGAAGGCGAGATGGCAAAAGAGTGATTGAATGATGGTTTCTCTGACGGGGAAAGCAGTAAATACTCGTCGCTGGAGGTGGTACCATGAGCCAACTCTTTGAAATGGATAACTACGTCATCAGAACCAAACTCCTCAGAATTTTCGGTGGTGCGTTTTACTTCGAAGATTTGGAGGGTAACGTCGTCGCTTACTCAAAGCAAAAGCGCTTCAAATTGAAGGAAGACATCGTCTTGTATACCGACGAATCTTGCACAGTTCCATTGGTACAAATCAAGGCCCGCTCCGTGTTTGACATTGCCACTACTTACGACATCTTTAGCCCACAAGACGGCACAAACCTCGGTTCTGCTAAGCGTCAAGCATTGATGTCCATCCTCAAAGATTCTTGGGTCATCAACGACCCTGCTGGCAATCCTTATGCAACCTTTGTTGAAGACAGCATTGCCATTCTACGTCGTTTCATCCCCTTCATTCCAGCAAAGTACCATTTTGAAGTTGCTGGACAGCCAGAAATTCTCATGCAACAGCGGTTCAACCCTCTGATTAAGAGAACGCAGGTATCAATCCCCCCTGGTCACCCATTGGACCGCCGAGTTATCGCTGCAGTGGCGTTGTTGAGTTCTGCAATCGAAGGCCGACAAGGATGATCATCGCATTGCTTCAGCAAGATGCCGAGTAAGTATCGGAATAATTCCGGACACCTTCTCATGCTCCATTCCAGCTTCAAGTCGCAGGGAGACGCTTATCTTGGCTTGAGTTCCACTGTTACGGATTCCAAGCGACAGTAACTGGTCATCGATACGTGCTTCGATAAGCATGAGATTTGCTTCACCTTCGAGTCTTTTCCTCTGCCATTGTGTTACTTTGCCGCAGGATTCAAAGTGAATCTTGGCTAAGTTTTCGACTTCGTCTGAAAGTTGATTCATTCCGTCCCAAAGGGAACGGTTGACCTTTTTCACCGATTCACGTTGCTTCCATCCACGGTTCATAAGTGATTTTTCATCGGCAACGCTGCGCGCTAAGAGGTATGAAATCAGCGTACCAGCGCCATCACCAACCAGGCTCCAACTGCCGCTTGAATGGGGGTGGGGCGAAGGCAATACAGCGTGTCCAGAATCCTCGACTCCAATCATCGCAGGCATGTTATCCGTCTCAGAAAGATGTTCACGCAACGCATGAGAGAGCCAACGGTCGCCGACTGCCGTCTCAATCGTGTTCGTTGTGGGCGATAGGCGGCTCATCGAAGAAAGAAGCGCTAAATCGGATTCAATACTTGCCGCAACAATCCACGTTGGGTTTTGGCGATGACCTGCCACTGCCACGGTATCGGCCATAGCGTCCCCGTCGATTATTTTGTATCCATCTTCAGTCGCTTCAACGATTAAACAACGGTCTCCATCTCCATCGAGTGCAGCACCTACAATCGTCCCAGATGCAGCGGGCTTGAGTTGTTTCAGCAAAAGGTGTTCAGACTGGGCTGCTTGTTCAAAGGTCCATGATGCAGTTGGTGAGAAATCTCCGGCCCCACAGTCACGGTTTAACTCTAAAGCAGCGTGGCTGATTTCTTTCGATTTAATTCCGTTTTTCGAAAGCCATTCTGCCAACCATGTGCTTCCTGCCCCCTTTGAGCAATCGAGCAGCAAAGGTTGGCGGATAAAGGGGCAAGCAACCTCATCAATTCCAAACAAACTTTGGAGCAGGGTAAATCGAGTTGATAGCCATTCAGGATGGTGTTTAATGGCCCAGTTTTCAGCGGTTTTCTTGTTTGGACGAGAGAGTTCTTGAATGTCTATTTGGTCAACTTCACGTTCTTCTTCACTCAGGGCGTAAGCAATTGAGGAAATCTCGTCTTCCAGTGCTGGAGATGTCTTGAAGCCGTCTGAGTCAAAAACCTTGATTCCAGAATCCGTAGCAGGATTATGGCTTGCAGTCATCATGCAACCCATGCGGGCTTTGTGCCACAAAACAGCATAATGCAACGCCGGAGTCGCACACACGCCAATATGCGTCACCGTGCAACCTGCTAACCGCAATCCCAACGTGATACCCTCGACCAAGTCTTTGTTCCCCGGACGTTGGTCCCATCCGATGACGACGTGATCTCCTTCACCTGGGAGCGTGTCGATGAGATGGCCCAAAGCTTCACCAACAAGACGCATGAGGGTTGGACACACATTTCTCACTTCATGCAGGGCGGCTAATGCTGCTTTTTCGTTTGGAGCAGCAGGAGCGATTTTCCCGCGAATACCGTCGGTGCCGAACAAACGCTGAACCATCGTCTCACCTGTGTTGAGAATTTGCAGGAAAGACTCCAGTAACCGTGGTATTAGGATGAACCTGTGAACCGCAACCGAGCACAACCCCGGGATTCGTGACGCTGTTGCATCCAAGTTGACATTGCTCACCGAGGATGGCCCCGAACTTTCTCAAACCGCTTCCAATGCGTTGCCCGTCAATGCGAAGGTGCACTTCTCCACCGTCGTTTCGAAGATTACTGATTTTTGTTCCGGCTCCAAGGTTTACTCCTGAGCCAAGCATTGAATCTCCAACGTAATTGAAATGCGGCGCTTTAGCACCTGGAAGAAGAACCGAATGTTTGGTTTCTGAAGCATGGCCAACCACCGCATTGGCGCAAATCCATGAAAATTGTCGAACGTATGCTGTATGGCGTATTTCGGCATTCGGCCCGACATAACATGGGCCAATAAGGTGTGAGCCCGGCTCAATTCGTGCATTCTGTTCGACGATGACTGGCCCTTCAGATTCATCGATTGTAGCCCCTGAGAGCGTTGGATCTTGAGGAGAAGCCTCGTATGCGTTGACAAGCTCAATCAACTGCGCCTTCAATCCGTTCGGATGGTCGGGCTGTAAAAAGGAAAAGACTGGTTCTGATGTTGGAAGGCTTGGGTAGGCGCCTTCAGATGGAGAATCATGAAACATCGTTGGAAAGAGTTCCAATGCTGAGGGGAGAGCATCCGGCCATTCCATGGTTGATGCAGACAACACTCTCGCATGAACTTAGTGTTGATATCAAGCAGCAAGGTGGTAAAGTCGCTTGCCCGTGGAATTATCGAGAGTAAACCCAATCATTTCAGAAAGATATCTCGGGATGAAGAAACCAACCTTACGCGCTGTAAGACCATGGTTTCTCATTTTGCGTTCGTTTGAAAGATGATCAACGATGTCCGCAGCTGAACACTGCGGTTGAGATGATACATATTCAATAATCTCATTTTTCAGTCGGTTAAGTCGGGCTTGTTTTTGTACGCCATTTCCTTTCATGATTCTCATGTATAATGTGTCTTCCGCGATATAACAATGCGGCGTGGGAGTGCCGTGGGGGCCCACTGCAAGGAACCGTTTCTCAACAGATATCGAGAATGTCTTTCCATTTTTTAGATGAGCCTCGGCGGAACATGTTGTCATGAAAATCACGTTGACTGATATGTGCGCAACGAGCGAAACGACCACGATTATCGTAGCATCCATAGTTCGTGTGGATGGGAACCATGACGGTTTTCAAATCGATTTGAGTGCCCGTTACTTCAGGTGAAGAAGCACCAACACTTTCCTTATGTCCATCCCACTGAATGTCGTCTGCGGTTGGTGGGTCGAGCGGTTCTGTTTCGAAATACAGTTCACCTTCTGCTGGCCGTACTGGTTTCCATGTTCCTTTTCGACCTTGGTCAAGCCAAGCCACCATGTGCTTCATCTGTTCTACCGTTGCCATTCCAATGTGGGTTTTTTCCCACCAGCCTTCAGTTCGAGCAAGAGTGATGTGGTGAACTCCTGGTACGACCTCTCTGTTGTCCAGAGCATCAGCGTAGGTGCGGCATAGGCCCGTAATTCGAACGGTGAAGATCGGCATTGGCCCGACTCCTATGTCCTGTAAGCGGTACGGATTGGCGAGTTCACCAAGCAGCAAAAACGGTCGTCGTTGAGACATTGGCGCCCCTTCATGAATTGAGAGGAGTTCATCAACGGTTCCTTTTTCGGATGTGAATGCAGAGCAATATTCCTGTAGGGTTTGTCCAGAAAGCAAGCCTTCAGGCGCTTCATCTGGGAACATCAAGGGGAGCAATTCGCTGGAATTGAAGAAGAGCGGCTCCTTTGGTAAGGCGACCGGGGAATTGGACGGCGTGTAAGTCCAGAGTCGCGGCGAAGGGTTCTCCATGTCCACCCCTCCATGCTCTTATTCATCAATTCAGCGATTAAGCGCCGAAGACCGTTTCTTGGAGGCATTGCGGGCAGATGACTTTGATTGGCCGCACATCGGGTATTCCGAGGGCAGCACCACAACCCGGGCAGGCGATTGCCTGAGCGATGGAAGCGCGTCTCTGTGCTGCTTCTTGCGACGGGTCGTATTCAAACCGCAATTTCGATTTATCCAAGACTGCGACGGGCGGCGGGAGCGGTGGCGCTTCTTTGACTCCGGGCACAAACGGTGGCGCAGGGTTGTATGGTTGATTCTGAGCGGGTTGAGGAGCGGTACCGTTCGGTTGCAATGCTGCCAACAACGCAGCTTCACTGATTCCGTATTGGCCCATGATTCGGTCCATTTCCAGCATTTGTTCGTAACCAGATAGAGCGCGCAATGCGGATAGAACTTGTTCTGGGACACCTGCCATGTTCACCTCAAGAACATCTGCGTTTTGATTGTTCACTTATATTGAGTCGACCGGTTTCGCCGGATGCCGGAAAGTGAAGACTTGGATGTGGAAGCCAACATGTGGTCGAAAGCCTTGAAAGAGAAGCGCGTGCGCCGGCGGAATAAGGGAGTAGTAAAGATGCCACAATCCAAGCCGCGAAAATTTACCCGTGCCGTACTGTCTCGAATGACTCCAAGCGAGCGTTCAGCCACCGCCCGTTCGATTACGTGCGGTGAAACAATGACTCAGCCGCACTGGATTTGGGACGACAGTTCGATGGTCGAAGTTATTGACAGCCTCACTGAGAACAATTGGGACCATATCTTCGTCATCAATTCAGAAGGCGCGCCTCAAGGACGTATTCACGCCGTCGATGTTTTGAAAATTATTGCCCGAAAAACAGTCAACAGAGACATCGCTTGGATGCATGGAATTCCAGCACAGCAGTTGGTTAATCAACCACCTATCACCGTAAATGAAGCCACGCCCCTCCTCAAGGCAGGCGCTCTCATGCTTGCTCACGACTTGAATCAAATCGGTGTGGTCGATGCTAAAGGTGCACTCATCGGTGTTGTAGGTCACAACACTATGGCCCGCAAAATGCCGAAATTCATTCTGTGAATCAAATTCCCCAATAGCGCTCTGTTTGCGCTTGGCGGGTCCTCAACGATCGAACAATGGTCATTGCCATCCACAGCACGACAATCCAAATCATTGGGTATTGTAAATCGTCAATGATGACCGGGACGCTGAACTCGTACGATTCTCCTAGCAAGACTCGGATGGCGATGTCCAGCGCAGTATCGACAAATGAGTAAACGACCATGCCAAAGATACCGAGTACCAAAAGCCGACCAGAAAAAGAACCCCGCTTCAACCGAAGCAACATAAATCCGGCCGTGGAAGTCAAGAAAGCGATAACAATCCAGGCAAGAGCAGAATTCACAACTTCGAGCCAAACTACAGACGAACTTGCCGAGAGGACTTGAGCGCTGTATTCTCGATATCCTTCAGCTACAGCGAAAATGGCACTGAACAATGTTGCAGTCCACAGGAGTGAAGAGAACATTGCAGCATCAGCGTTGTCACGCATTTCTTGAATCACCTTGTTGACGGTGGTTTCAATTCCAGCACCCTTACTCAGCAAGTACAAGCCCGTAACAAGCGGTAACCCTCCGATTACGATGCCTCCGATTTCGTTCGGTAGCATTATTCCAAGTCCAAACAGGGCCATGACTAGACCAACTGGAATCATAATTTTTGCACGCCACTTCGGATCTTCTAATGCTTTTACAATGTAGTAGTACGTTCCTTCAATGCCTTTTGATTGTTTGACAATGATTTTCTCAACATGGTCTATACGAACTTGAGACTGAATAATTGGAAGCACCGACTCGTCCTCGGCTCCGTCCGTCACTAGAATGGCTTTGTCAGGTTGGAACGCTGCAACGACTTCCTCCAGTTGGGCTGCAACTGCTCGGTCGGATCGAATGCCGACTTTTTCATCTCCTGTAAGGATGGCAATTTCGACTTCTTCCTCTTCTGCATTGTTTTCTGCAAGGTTATCGTGTTGCGATAAGGCACCAAGAATAGCGTTTGTATCGCTTTCCTCGGGGTCTGCGATTCCAAGTTTTAGGGCTGCAGCCATCACTTGGCGGCGACCAACAACCGGCCCTCGAATTCCGGTCTTAACTCCGAGGTCATTATCTCGGTCGACGGTTAAAACAAGTGTTCGAGTCATTGGCATTCACCGGTGTATGGTGGATGCTAACCACCCACCTGTTTCAAAGTCTTCGCGCGATTGCCCGTTAATCGGATGAATCTTCAGCGTTTTCTTTCGGTTCGCTTTGACTTGAGACAAGAGCGATGGCTTGAGCCTCTGCTTGCTTATTTTTAGCCTTCCACCGTTGTGTGGCCCGAATATATTTCAGTGGATGATCAAGCCAAGGCTGATCGCATAATCGGTCGTCTCCAGGCAGCACCGGACAATTGTGATTTACCTTCAACTTCCCACAGCCAGAGGGCGTGTATGCGTGTTGATAGACGTGGTCGACTTGGTACGATGTCGTACTTTCACTGAAATCAGGAGCGCCTCTGAAGAAGCCAACACACGATTCTTTCGGGAGTGCGAGCGTCGCAGCCATCGATGCCAAGAAGAGTCGCCCGAAGTGGTTCAAGTTGACTCCGTTTGCTAACTCAGCCACAGCCTTCCTCATGCACGGGGGCCAATCGTTTTCATCAGCCCCTACCAAGGAAATAGCCTCACTTGCCTTGTTGGCCATCAAATTACGAACCATGCCAACCGGTTCTGCCAATCGCACTGCCAAATCCATGGTGATTTCACCCATTTTTTCCAGCGCTTCCTGCTCGACACCAACCTTAATTCGCTCACGCAACAATCGAGATAGTTTCGCTGATGAGCCGTATTGTGGCTCTTCAAAGAGCGTGACCCAACCATCGCGAACATCGCAATTTGGAAGCCGCCAGCGTGAACCGGTAATTTTGGGACAGATTTCAATAAAATCACTCAATCCAATCTTCCAAAGTGGACCGGATGCAGAGCGACGTTGTTGTTGAAGGGCTCCGCCATAATTTTGCGTTATGTCAGCGCTCGACGCTAAGTTTTGGCCTTCAGCACGTTGGATATTGGCAATATAGGTCCGAGCGATGACATCGAGGTTTTTGTGATCTTTGATGAGAACTTGTTCCGCCCGTGCAGCCTCAGCTTGTGCCCATCGGGCAATCAACCGCTCGTCTTCAGAAGCACACACGACCAAGCGAGCATAATAGAAAGAAAAGGCTTCGATAATCCGCCCCTCTTCGGTAAATAAATCCCCACCTACGACCTCAACTCCTTCCTTTGATTGAATTGAATCGATGAGGCGAATGCGAGCACGCGAACGGGCTTTTTCCATCCAAGCACCGTCCAACAATTCGTCCAAATCGATTCCGTGTTGAACGGCCATACCCCGAATCCAATCCCCGGCTTGAGGCAGGAATGGGTATCGAGCGAACGTCACCTCGTCCACAAGCGCAGGTAGCGTTCTTGGGACGGGCATGACCATCCCAAGCGCTTCAACTGCATAAGAACTTCAACAAACTGAACGGATGTTTCATGTGGGCGAAGCCATTGCACAGAACATGCACATGGCGCCCATACCGAGTGTATTTTCAGTTCAGTCTGAAGTACGCGAAGCGTTTGGCTGGTCGGAGCACGACGATACCGAGAGTGCTGAACAGCTGTTGCGAACCTTAGAAGAGCATGCGCTTTGGTCACTTGGAAAAAGGGAATTAACGCTTGAACGCCTTAGGCAACGGCTCGTCAATGCTGAACGCGTCGTGCTTTTGGGCGCAGCAGTGGAGCCTTCGGAACTCCAAAGATTCAATGAAACAAATGTTGTTTTTGTCGCAGCAGATGGAGCAGTCGGTGTGCTTCAGTCCTACGAACGTCTCGCATGCATTGTTTCTGATTTCGACGGTGCGGAACATCTCGATAAGGCGGCAGAAGCAGGTCAAACCATTGTTGCGCATGCACACGGAGACAACACCTCACGATGGAAGCGAATGCTGACAAAATGGCAGGAACATTCTCTGCCTCCTTCACTAATTCTTTCCCACCAAGTCACGAAAGAACTCCCAGGAATGTACAATTTCGGAGGATTCACAGACGGAGACCGTGCTCTATGCTTCGTGTTGTCGATGGGCGTTGCTTCCAAAAACATTGAATTGGTAGGCTTCTCTACGAAGGAAATAGGTGCTTGGTCAGCGACAACCACCCCTTCTCTTAAGATGAGAAAACTCGAATGGATGAAACGTATCGTATCCGAGTTAGGATTTGAGGAATCAATTCGCAGTTGAAAACATACTGCTAAAACCTATCAGTGAGATGAATTATCATGGACAGGGGGCGCCTAAACATGATATTGTGGCCCGTCGCCCTACTTCTTGTTAACTCTCTATGGAGTGGTATTTCAGACAATGCTGCGCCGTATGAGATCAACGATTACGACCACGCAATCGAGGAAAGAACCGTTTCTCTTGGTGGAGTGTTTGGGCAAGATAGGCCCATGCCATCGACGTTTGAGTTTGAATTCGAAGCACTCACTTCTGATCAAGGCTCAATTGGATGGGAAATCATCGACAAACAAGGGCAAGTTGTTGCGCAGTGGTCTGGGGAACTCGGTGAAGAGACGCCAAATTGGAACGGCGATCTCATGCCGGGAACCTATGTGGTGAAGACGAACACCGACCCAGGCATCATAACCGAACAGACGCTTTACATTCAGCCGTTTGCATCCTATTCCCTCGAGGGCCACGTACTCCTTTCTTCGATGCTAATCCTGTTTGCTTTGGGAGAAACCATTGTCCGAAAGAAAGGTGGAGAGTACTTTGCTAAGAAAAAAGAGAATGCTCCTAAATCCTCGGTTCAAGTTCCCTTCTCAAAGGCAAGAGCGGGAATGCCTGAAGAGGATTTGGCTTTGCTTGATGACTCGCCATGGCGCACTCCTAAAGGCCTCTAAAGAGGCAATGCGTCACGAATTCCACGCCTTATCTATCACACCCCCTGTGTTTCAAATGCCGATTTCTGTGAAACAGAAGTATAAATGCGCTCTTGAGAAATAGGCTAGACATGGGCCTGTCATTCCTCATCATTGGTGCAAGCAGCGATATCGCTCTTGAACTTGGACAGACCCTCTTGGATAAAGGGCATACAATCACCCTCCTTGCACGAGATTTTGAACGCGTACAACCGCTCGTAGACCAAGGCGCCCATTTGATTCATGGCGACGCGTTGGACAAGGAAACAGTCCAGTCAGCAGTCGATAAGGCCAAAGAAGCAGGGGAAGGTTCGATTGCAGGGGTTGCACATCTTGTTGGTTCTCTCGTTCTACGACCTCCTCACGCACTTGCACTCGACGCTTTTAATGAGGTCATTCATACCAACCTTTCAAGCGCTTTTCTAACCCTTTCAATCGCCTGTAAAACCATGCTTCGCAGCGGCGGTGGACGGCTTGTATTCACCTCGAGTGTGGCAGCATCTCTCGGTATGACGAATCACGAAGCGATTGCCGCTGCCAAGGGTGGAGTCGAAGCAATGGTGCGTTCTGCAGCCTCGACATACAGTCAACGCAACATTCGTCTGAACGTCGTCGCCCCAGGTCTTACAGAGACAAGGTTGGCAGCGACATTACTTCGTTCAGACGCAATCAGGGAGGCAGCGTTGAGCAAAATTCCTCTTAAGAGAATCAATCAAAAACAAGAAGTAGCGGCAACCATGCAGTGGTTGTTGTGCGATGCGCCGGACAACATTACCGGCCAGGTGTTCCATCTTGACGGTGGTATGAGTCAAATCAGTGGGTGATGCAATGGAATGGAAAAATGCTGTGAAGACAAAGCGCTTGAAACCTGGGAAAACCAAGATGGTGACCTTTGGTGTCAAAACAGTCATGGTTGGGCAAATTGGCGATGATTATTTTGCTACCGAAGGGCTGTGCCGCCATATGCGCTGGCCACTTGCTTGGGGTGCTAAAATCGAAGACGGTTGTATCCGATGCCCATTGCACCAGACGACCTACCAAATCGAGGATGGAGGAGTAACCGAATGGTCACCATTCCCGCTTTTCCCCCCGTACGGTAAGTTGCTTGGTAAATTATCCAAACAAAAAGATTTGAAAATCTACGAGACCCGAGTCGATGGAGACTACGTCCAAATCTCGATTTGAGCTCAAATCTTCAGATTTGCTTGGCGGGCAAGCAACACAATTCTCATGCTGTGTTCAAGCATGGCAGCATTTGCCCACGCTTGGTCGAGATTGGCCCCAACTGCATAAGCGCCCATTCCTCGAACAACAACACAGCGCATGCCGCCTTGGTACAATGCCTCAGTAATTTGCTTAAGGAAGTCCGCAGGGTCGCCGTCATCAGGGTCAACAATGATAACATTGCCAAGTTGCTCTTTTCCAAGAACGTCGATTGGTTGAACCAAGACGAGATCTTTCTCACAACTTGCTGCGGTGGTATACGGGCCGTGCGAGTGGATAACCGCTGCGGGGCCGCCAGTCACGGTACTGCTTGCTAAGGCAAGAATTACTTCCAATGTTCTCCAATCTGCTGGAGCGCCTCGAGGTGCCGCCTTTCCAAGGAACCCTGCACACAATCCTCGCTCATCAAGCCGTGGTAACAATACCCTGTTTCGGGTCGATACCATGATACCTAGATTGTCTGGGTGCAACATTGCGATTGTGCCCATTGTAGCCCGAATAAGTTGTTCTCTGTCGAGTTGTCGAGCGAGACGGGCAAAGTCGCTTACAATGTGAGCGGCGATGACAATATCTTCGATGACCGCAGGCGGCATTGGGGGCGTTTCGAGTTCTTCGATAACATCAACCGCTCCAGCCATTGACATTCGTAGCCGTTCGACTTCAGCATTGAGGCGTGCAATTTCTTGTTCTGCTAGCACCTGTTGCTCATCGATTGGATGAACACCCATCTCCTGGACGGGTAATTCTTGAACAGATTTTACCTCTTCATCGACGGTTTCTGGTTGCTTTGAAGAAGGCTCATCAGCCTCTTCTGCCGAGGATTCCTCGTGTTCAGGAGTGCTTTCGACTTTTTCGTTAACCTCTTCGGCTGGAGCTACTTCCTCAAGTTCTGATGGGGATTCAGAAGGTACCTCATCCGTTGTTGGAACTTCTTCCAAAATGCCTTCCTCAATAACCGGTTCAGTGATTTGTTCGTTTTCAGTATGCTGCTCAGAGGGAGGGCTTGACGGTGGATTTGACGGTGGGCCGGATGGTGGGCCAGACGCCGGACCAGAAGGTGGGCTCGAAGTTTCAGATTCCTCCTCACTTGGTTCGGACTTTTCATCAACTTCTTCCTCGGACTCTGACGGTGAATCCGATGGGGGGCCAGAAGGTGGGCCGGATGGTGGGCCAGAAGGAGGACCAGAAGGTGGACCAGAAGGTGGACCAGAAGGTGGACCTGACGGTGGCTGTGAAGAAGGCCCGGGGGGAGGGCCACTCGGGCCCGAAGGTACATTTTGAGCATGAGATTCTTCCACACTGTCTTGTGCTGAAGCGGGCGCATCTTCTTCCGTTTTCTGCAATCCTCCGAGGTCGCCAAACGCCGCATCGAGTAGATTTCCGACGTGAACATCTTTTTGTTCTTCTTTTGATTGTTCAGCAGATGTTTTTTTTCCCGCCATCGATAACGCCCCATACTGGCCACATGGCGCGGCTTAAATAGCGGTTGCGTAACGGAAGTCTTGCATAGGCCCGCTTGGTGTAGAGGTTATCATGCAGGATTGTCATTCCTGCGACCCGGGTTCAATTCCCGGAGTGGGCGCCTATCTCTCTCTAACATGTTGTTAAACAGTGTTTGATATACTCTCTTGAGGACTTCACGACATGGTCACCAAACCTAGACTTGCAGTATCGTCGTGTTTACTCGGGCAAAAAGTCCGCTACAATGGGGATGCTGCTGAGTTCAGGGCCCTCACTCGTAAGTGGAACGGGCACTTTGATCTGGTTGGAGTATGCCCTGAAGTCGGTATCGGTATGGGCGTTCCACGCCCAACGATTCGTTTGGTGAACGACGGCAACTCGATTCGACTTGTGAATCCCAAGAACGGCGATGATTTCACAACCCGTATGCTTGAGTATGCGCAACTGCAGGCTGACGCTTTGGTTGAATCTGGAATTTGCGGATTCGTGTTCAAGAAGGATTCACCAAGCTGCGGGCTAGAACGAGTCAAAGTTTACCGCGAAGGCCATGCCCATGCCACCCGCGACGGCAGAGGCATGTTTGCCAAAGTATTCACGACGCTTTACCCACACATTCCTGTTATTGAAGAAGGCCGATTGACGGACGCACGTCAAGCCGAGCACTACCTGGCCCGTGTTCATTTCTTCTCATTGTGGCGAGAAGAAGGTTTGAACGGTTGGACTGCTAAGGCGCTGATGCAATTCCATAACACAAACAAACTCTTCCTTCTCAGTCGCTCACCGGACGCTAAACGCCGTCTTGGCCGCCTGATCGCCGAAGGATTTGACAACGGTGACCGTGCTGAAACCGTTGCGCTTGCCTACATGACTGAGGCTCAACAATCCCTCAATGTGCTCACAAAAAGTGGCCCAATCGCCCACGCTATGGAGCGCGTACTGGGCAAGATTTCTCACAATCTCACGAAAGGCGAACGACAAGAAATGCTCGAAGTCATCCATGACTTCCGCCAAGGATTGCTCCCACGCTCAGCCCCCCTGACGCTGTTGCAACACCACGTTCGCCGCTGCAACCTCGACACACCAACGCATCGTCGATTTATGTCACCGATTCCACTCTCGCTTGGTTTGATGGCGAGAGTTTGACGGTTCATTGACTTCTACGCCGTGAGCGATACTCCTCGAGTGCCTTTGCACGCATTGCATCAATGCGACCAACACTGTCCGTAATATCTGAAACATTGATGTTGATTACACAAAGGCCATGGGGAAGCAGTCCGCTGTTTATTTCGGGGATGAGTTGTTTATAGAACCACTCTCGCGAACGGTTGATGTCTTCGACGGTCATCGAGCGAATGGCGATACAGAATTTTTGTTCAACGATGACGCGAACCGTTGTTTCAATTTCCGAATCAGAAAGGCCTGACAACGCTTGAACCGCAGTGCCCGATAGTTGTGATTCTTCTGCTCCACCGATAACAAACCTCACCGGTATCGTCAGCGGAATATTTTGTTTTTCTGGAATGTCTTGAAACTCAAAGTCGAGAGTCATTGTGTTGATACCGCTCGACGGGTTGAGATTTTGTGCCAGTTCTAGAACTTTAACTTGGCAGGCAACTGCTTTTGCAGCAACTTCTTTCAGCTCGGTACTTGCACTCATTTCAAAGGGTTTGAAATTACGCCAAACAGGAGGTTGGTAACCCTCCCCATCTGGATCTTTGAAATGTTCATATTCAAGCCATGTGAATGCACGCTCAATACCCTTTTTCAAATGCGTTTTCATCAAGTTGACATAATCCTCATCCGATAAAGTCTGAAGATAGCGATAACGAGGGTTGGACCATTCCTCAAACGAACCGATGACCTCTGGATCGGATTGTATTCCGAATCGCGCCTCGTATTTTATGTGCGTGAGGTCTTTTTTCAACGTCCCCGTACCGACGACTGATATTTTGATGAGACCGTCCATATGACGCTCAATAGGTGCAGCATCCCGTGAACTCGTTTCTTGAACGACTTGGTTATCTTCGATTATTGGAGAAAGGTTGAGGATTTGGAATCTGAGTATTTTCAACCCAGTCTCTTGCAATTCATGGCGACAGCAGTTGGTCAGATGATCCATAAATAGGCCAGCCTTATGCTGATATGTGCCAGCATACCTTCGAGATTGTATGGTTTGTTGAACACCCCGCATGAGGATGCTACGGACAACTTCTTCCAATCGACGCTGACCAAGTTCAATCAATTTAAACAAAACGTCCGGTGCGAGGTTTTGGTCATCGGAAAAGTGAATTCCGATGGAGAGGTTTGAGTCGACGAGTTCTCCTGAGTGGGCTTTCGTTCTTGAACGAAGTTTGAACTCCATCGGCTCAAGCGAAAAAACAGCGTGACTATGGTACATAGGCAGGAGAAATTTTCGACCACTCCTGTAGACGATTGGTGTTTGTTCTTTACTGGTCGCTACGATGAGAATCTGGTGGGGCTTTACCTTGACTGTGAATGAAATCGCCAGCATTCCGATGCCTAAGAGCAGCAGAACGCCGAATACGATGCCGACCGTCAACAGTTGCATATCTTCCTCAGACCAAAGTTTCCTTTTCACTTTATCGCGAATACATCAATCGATTCGGCTTTCTTTATATCCAGTTGAGATATTACACTTGCGAGGAGAGATACCCATGAGTGAAAAAACATACACCGTAGAAATTGCAGATGCCACTGGACACAGCGTTGTCGAGATGACCAAGACCGAATTAATTAGCCAAGCTTCCAACGCCAAAGGCAGTTGGGTTTTTGTTGATAACAAGATGGTTGCCGCCGATGAATTGGCGAAAACGAACTTTGACGACGCCCAGCACATTAGAATGGTTCCAGCCCTACAAGCTGGGAAAGACGAGAAAACATACACTGTAGAGATTGCAGACGCCACTGGGCACAGCGTTGTCGAGATGACCAAGTCGGATCTCATAAACCAAGCAACCAGTGCTAAAGGCAGTTGGGTGTTCGTCGACAACAAGATGGTCGCTGCGAATGAACTTGCAGACGCGGATTTCGACGCTGCTCAGCACATCAGAATGGTTCCTGCATTACAAGCGGGCCAGTGAGCCTTTTCGGCCGTAAAATCGAACGTTCTTGGAGGGACACCTTCAAGAAAGGGTGGCCGGTCGCGTAGTTTGGAGACGAATAGAATGGTTGAACTTGTTGATTACAAATGTGCAGTCTGCGGAAACCTCGAATCCTTCCACCGCGAACGTAACGGGATCAGCTGCAAGTCTTGCGGCTCTCGCATCTTCATGAAGTTGCGCCGAACCGGTACGAAGCGACTCAAGGCAGAGTGAAGCATCAGTCCTTTCTCGCGCAGGGTTGAAAGACCGCTGACGGTAAGAGTGAATCCATGTCGTCTTGGCTTACTGACAAAGCACCTCTTCTTTTCGAAGAGCTGTTGCTACCGGAAGCCGTCCAAACCAGTATTACCCGCACATCGCTTCAAGCAAACCCCCCTCATCTCCTTTTATCAGGGCCAGCAGGAGTCGGTAAGACCGCCACTTGGCGCTTGATGGCGCGTCAAGTTCTCGGTCCAACCTGGGAGGCTCGCACCCATATACTCCAAGCGCGAGACCTTGCGAGAACTTCAGGCGCAATGGGGAAATTCGAAGAATTTCTACGACCCGAAGGCAGTGGTTCAGACGACACACTTGCAGGTCGAACCAGCCTTGACGCCTTTGATCATACGTTTTCCGCAACAGCAGCCAACACCCCTCCTCCAGCAGGAGTCGAATGCGAACACTCGACCGGGCAAAGAGCAGCTGTATCTCGCCTCATCATTATCGAAGATGCAGATTATCTCGGAACAATACGCCAATCGTACTTACGCCGAATGATGGAGGTGAGCAGTGGCAGCGCCCGGTTTATTTTCACCGCCCATACACCTTCCCGCATCATTGAGGCTTTACGCAGCAGAACCCAACACATCCGCCTCCCTAAGATCAATCGAACCCTCATCGAATCACGGTTAATGCAAATTGTTCAAGAAGAGCATCTTTCCCCCGTTCGGGGCATAGTTGGCGACATTTCACACGTTTCCTCAGGTAATGTCCGTAAAGCCATTTTCATCATGGAACTTCTTTCGCATCGAAACCTACTTGGCGATCGTAAAAACCTGCAGAATCTTCTTGCAGCAACCTCTCTGCGCGAAGTCCAACATATCTTGGAAGAAGCATTGCGAAACCGTGTCCACGACTGGCGTTGGGAAAAAGAAGGAAACAAAAACAAACGCGTACTCAAAGGCGCGATGGGAGTCCTCGACCAAGTGATGTCCGAGAACAATCTCGAATCCGAAGACATCGTGGAACAGTTCCACCTTTTATTGACAGAAGGACGGCTTCATCTCGACGAAAACATTCTTTCTGAGATTCTTGTTGCTCTTTCAACCTGTGATGTTGCCCTTCACCGTAGCATGCAAGGGCGTATTGAATTGGAACGGTTTTTGTTCCAAGTGGCTGAAATTGGTCAACGGATGGACGCTGCGAAAGCGTCTTGACTTCCATGCCACTGGGACGGTTGGGCGTGTAGCACAGCTGGATAATGCGTTGGCCTCCTAAGCCGAAGATCCCGGGTTCAAATCCTGGCACGTCCGCCAATACCAATGGTGCTCGCTCATCAGTATGTAATATGGACAAGTTTGCTGACTCGGTCTGCACCCGCCATAATGGCATACAAATCATTGCCACCGTTTGTGGAGAATGAAGTGACGTATTGAACGCCGTCAATCACGCCAATTTGCACTACGCTTTCAGTGGCGATGTCGTAAGACAAAAACACTTCCTCATTGGTTTGAGAATCCTTCGCGTAGCCATAGATGAGGCCATCAACGAGATTAATCTCAAAACCACTAGGATTGGCTAAGTCTTCATTTGTGGAAGTTAGTACAGTGGACATGGTCATCGAATAGTCCTGAACGTTGATTTTCGTCATGGAATATCCTCCGCCCGAGTTTCGCACGCTGAGGTAGAAATGGGAACCGTCAAACGCCGAACCACCTGCACCAACGCCTTCGATATCTTCTATTTGCGTATGCTGGGTAACCACTGCATCACTTGGATTTATCGAAACAACGTAAATATCTGGATACGTAATGGTGTTTTGCTGGCCTTGCCCAGATTGGCTTCCGCTGTTTGAGTCATCCGATGCGTAAGCATAGATGATGCCATCTGCATGGTTGTACTCTAAGCCCCCAACATTGTCTAACTCGGGGTTCGCAGTGAAGTCAAATGCAGTCTTGGTGTATAGACTTGGAGTTGATACGGTTACATGCACGAGATAGTCGGTTGCATCGCCGCGCATGTTGGCATAATATTCACCATCTGAAAAGGCAGTATTGTCCGTCACGTACTCGATACCTGCCAACTCAACCAGAGAAGTTACCATTCCGTTTGAAGGGTCGATAGAAATGAAATGTTCAATTTCAGTAACGCTGTCCCATGCGTATCCATACAGGAGGTTACTCGAGCAATCAATTTCGATACCCCCGATGTTGGTAAAGTCCGGGTTTGCAGTGATATCAAATCCAATCATCGTTGAACTGTAAGTGCCATCCCCACTTCCACATTCTGTTGTTCCGGTGCTGGTCCCGTCCCCAGTTCCAGATTCGGGGTCCGTTCCGCCGTTGTCGCCAGGATCGTTTCCTTCTCCAGTTCCAGATTCGGGATCAGTCTCGTCGTTATCGTCAGAATCGGTTTCATTGGTATTAGATTCCGACCCTCCATTATCACTGCTTGAACCCCCATCGCTGCTTCCGCTTCCGCCACTCGATTCGTTCACTGGAGAGCCACTGTTGTCGTCACTGTTTCCGCCGTTACCGGTTTCAGGAATCGTGCCTCCCGAGCCACTGGATCCGTTAACGGTTTCATCCGAAGAAGGAGGGTCCGTCTCGTCAACTGGGTCGGTCACTTCATCGGTTGTTTCCTCTATGCACCCTGTCAAGGATGCCATAAGTAATATGAAAATCAGTAAGAAAGTCAGTCGACTCATGTATTGCGCACCGACTCCAACACTATTATCCTTCCAACAGTAGATTTCCCAGCACCCCAATCTTCTAAAACAGCCCAAAAATACATATATTCTCCACGAGTTTCGCGTGTTATGCAACAGATAAGCGAAGACGGCAAATGGAAATGGGATGGGGCAGAATGGGTGCCGAATGATGAAGACGGGAGCCTAGAAGTTCCGTCCATCGCAGATGTGCCAATTGAAGCAACGCACGCAGAAGTAATGCCTGCAGCAGCGACTCCAGAAGCAGCGGTTCAACCCATGCAAGCAATGGGCCAAATGCCTATGAACGCCGGAGGCGATTGGGCGATACAGACCGCAGAGTATGGGCTGTTTTTTACCAAACTCATCGGACTCATTTTGACGGCCATTACGCTTGGTTTCGGACTACCTTGGGCCAAGTGTATGGTGATTAACAAGTGGGCCAAAAAGGTCCGAATTGATGGCCGTCCTATCAAATTCACAGGCACTCCAATGGGGTTGTTTGGAATTTGGATCAAAATCTGTGTATTCAGTATCATCACGCTGTCCTTGTACTATTGGCTCGCCGGTTACAAGCAAGTTGCCAAGTACGTCGACAACAACATTTCTTGGGCTTAAGCAGTGTTGAGGATACGCACCTCCAAGTCCCCTGAGTCGAAAAACAGCAACAGGTTCACTTTTGCAAAGGCAAGAGACATATTCAACGGCCGCGCGTCACTGCATGAGCGCTATGGCTGCGAAGGGAAGTAAGTCGACCGAATCGGATGCCTATGTTCCGCTTCCAGACCCTTACGGAGAGGGTTTTGAGTACTCCGAAGACCCGATTGAAAACACTCGCAATCAATGGAGTGTTCTGGAGAACCGGCGTCTTAGAGCAGGCAGAGTCGCACGGCATCCGATTTTGATGCTATGGAGAACCCTGAGCGGTTTTTCTTTAGCCGTTTTTGCGTTTGCTAGTTTACTTTATGCCCCAGTCATCGAATCGTTAAACGGTTTAATTTTTATTCTTATTCCACTGATATTGATTGCGGTCGCACCAACAGTGATTGCCGGTGAATCAGCGTGGCAAGCAATGCAAGCAAGGATTTCCCTGCGTGAACAGGGCGGCGTCCGTAAGGGGAAAAAGCACGCTTTACGAGCCCAGCCTGGAATGGACCGCATTCTGGAAAGCCTCAATGACCAACGCCGCAATAACTTGGTATTGACCCTTCTCTCTTCGCTAACAGTCGTTCTGTTGATGCTGGCATCGGTTGTAACTTCGAATTCCTTGGCGTGGAATCTCGCCCTTCTCATCGCAATGACGCTCGGCATCGCCCAAACGTTTCACGGTTTCTTTTCATACGGTTTCATCCGCCAACTCGGAGACCCTTTCCCGTCCATTGTTTTCCACGCACCTACGCACCACCCGACTCAATTGGGCAGTGTATTGGGGGATTTACTGGTCGCCCATTTAGACCCAGACCTGTACTTGGAATGGGAGGAATGGCAAAAAATGTTTCGCAAGGCGATGATTCCCGGCCATATCACGAAGCAAGCCTTGGAACGGTTACTCTACATTTTGCACCTTCATATGGAAGAGGAATTAACCACTCAAATGGCTTATGAAGAACTCAAATCTTTTCTTTCAGAAGAACGATTTGAAAAGCTATTACTCGATGAAGGGGCTCGATTCAACTGGCGAACCATTCAACGGCTTATCGCCCATTCAAGAGGCTGGCAGCCGGAAGCATTCTTGTTGCTCGATCGCCTGCAAAACGATTTGCTCTCAGGGGCGCCTCCACTCCTACGCGCTGAATGGCGTATGGATGTGGCTTTGGACGACAATTGCTATGAAGGGTCGGGGAATCTATTCATCGCTTTGAACAATCAAACGTTCGAATCAAGAGCAGTCCGTGTTGAGGTTTTGACTCCGAATGGGGAGCCTGAAACCAGAGACCACAGATTCGAGTTAAGCGCCTGCCCACCTCCAAAAAGTGCAGTTCTGCTGTCGCATGCTGTCGAAGACGATGCTCTTGACTGGGTCCCTCGTTACTTGGAACGAGGCGTTGTTCTCTGGATTGGTGTTGCTTGGCCTCGAAGTTTCCAAGGTCCAGTCGATGTTCAAGTGATTCTTCGTGATGACGAGGGAATTGTTCTGGAATCGCAGGTTATTCGAACGATTGTTCGCCGGTCCGCTGGGCGTCAAACCAACAAGAGAATGCACAAGCTCGAAGACGCTCGGAAACAAGGTGACCTTCCGCTTCCTAAGGTTGCTTTTTGAATAACAACGTCACTTTGATGTCCGGTTCTTGCCTTTCCTTGGCATTGAAATTGCAGGTCGTGGAAGCGCGGTGCTTATGGATGGGGGGCACTTGCGTTTGTTTACCGGATGTGGAACCTTGGAAGCATGGGATGTCATCGTACTAGGCGACGGGCCTGCAGCCCTCCGTTCTGCAGCAGAATCTGCAAAGGCAGGAGCCTCAACATTGCTGCTCTGTGACAATGCTCTCGGCAGCACTTCTCATTTCGCTCAAGACGGTCTTGCTGCGCCTCTTCAAGAATCGAATAATCGCGACCACCGAGAAGACACCATCCGTTCGGGAGCATTCCTAAACGACCAAGATATCGTTTCCCTCCGCACCGCTGCTGCTACACGGCAAGTGGATTTACTCGAACGCTGGGGACTCACCTTCCGTCGTGACGCTCAAGGCCTTCCAATGGCTCGAAAGGCACTCGGCCATGGCAAGGCTCGCAATGCCGATGCAGGCGATGCCACGGGTCGCGAAGTACAACAAATTCTGGAAGAGCAATGCATGCGACACGGTGTTACTCGGCGTGGCGACCATCTCCCCCTCTCATTGATTCATACCAATGAATCCGTCAGTGGCCTCACCGTAATTGATACGGTGAATGGGCGCATTTCGGCATTGCAAGCCAAAGCAATCATCATTGCTGATGGAGGATTTGAAGGGGCGTTCACACACGGCCAAGTCGGTTTGGGTCTGGATCTTGCTCTTCGCGCTGGTGTGCCACTGAGGGACATGGAGTTCATCGCCCATTCGCCGCTTGGAATAAAGGATACAAATCTCATGTTACCGCTCGGCCTCTTGCATGACGGTGCAACGCTCCATGAAGCCAGTGGCGCAGACATCGAGTTTGGAGAATCATCGCTTGATGAAGTGTGCCAACTGATTTCAAATGCAAAGCAGCCGGTTCTTGACGCTCGAAACCTTGGCGACTCTTCTGGATGGTGGAATGCAGTTTTCCGTAGCGTTAAGCAGCGAACAGGCGTCGACATGTCCCGTCAAACAATCGCTATCGAATCCCGTCCATATGCCACCATCGGCGGCATAACCGTCGATGATCACGGCCGAGCAATTCTTTCGACTTGGTCTCGGTGGTTCACCGGCCTATACGCTGCAGGTGATGCTTCTTGTTCAGGCTTCCATGGCGCAGATATCTTGCCAGGAAATCGTATGTTGGACGCGGTCATTGGCGGAGCTGCTGCTGGTGCCCATGCAGGACAGTGGGTCAAGAATCGACAATTTGCAAATGCTCAGGCTGCACACGATGCAGAACAAGCCGCACAAGCAGATTATTCGGCAATTTCAGAACCTTCCGATGAAGGTGTTGTGCGTGTTGGACACGCAGTGACAAAGGTCCGAGATGCTGTTCAGTCTTCACTGAGCATGAGTCGAGATGCCGCAGGTCTTTCCGCTCTCATTGAAACATTGGAAGCCGCCTCGTTACTCGCAGAATCAATCCACGTCGACCAGTCTTCGTTGATTGCCAACATGAACCTCGTCGAGATTGCTCGTGTCCAGGCATCTGCTCGACTTTCACTTGCTGCGGCGCAAACTGCACTAGCCCGAAAAGAATCCCGTGGCAGCCACCACCGTTCTGATTTTACCGAATCCAGTGAGGAACACCTCCATCACTACACTGTGAATCAAAAGGGAGAAGTGAACACCCTCGCTCTCCGTAAGAGTAAATCCGGAAACTGGATTCTCCCTCCGCAATGAGTCATAATCTCACGTTTACCGGTGAATCACTGAAAAGGTAAACGCCATGGCAAGGTCATGGGCGTGCCGACTTTGTTCGACCGAATCATCAGTGGTGAGGTCCCTTCACATCGAGTTGCCGAGGGTGAGCATTGGTATGCGTTTCTCGATATATTCCCTCGATGTCAAGGCCACACGCTCGTTGTTCCAAAGCAGAGTGTGCAACATATCGCATCGCTTTCAGAGGCGTCAAGAAACGCTTTGTTTGAAGGCGTCGCCGAAGTACAGCGTCGCTTAAGCCTTCATTTCTCAACCCCGGATTTCACCGTATGCGTTCATGACGGCCCTCTAGCAGGCCAAGAAGTACCTCATGTCCATGTCCATGTATTGCCCCGGCAATCGGCTGACGGCGGCTTGACCCTCCACTCGATGTGGCCACATTCACCTCCAATGGGTGGCGAAATTGACCACAGTTCGCTCGCTCTTCTTTCAGAGCGATTACGTGAGGTGGAACAATGAGTCAACCGGCGAAGGATGGAGAAATCGACCACCGAGGCGATAAATTACCTGAATTGTCGAAGTCGGCGAAAAATATGCGGATGGATAAGTTGCTGTCGGCACCAATGCCCACGTTCGACGGAAATACCCCCGGGTCTCCCTTCTGGTCAGGCGTTGCGTATTGGATTGCTCGCCGTATTCTAGCGGCCCAATTTAGGACAAGTGAAGTTTCAGGAAAAGACACGCTTCCTTTGGACCGTGGTAATCTCTGCTGTGCTTGGCACACAAATGGCCTCATGGACCCGTTGCAAATCGTTCTCAAGCATCCGAAAAACTTCGTTATGGGTGGACGACACGACCTTGTTACTCGCCCTTTGTTGAGTTGGTGGACTCGGAAATTAGCGGTGCAGCCGGTCGTAAGAAAGGCCGAATTATTGCGAGGCGGATGCAGTGAAGAAGAGGCGACCCAAATCAACGGACGTTCTTTGATGATGCTTTCAAAAGGAATTTCTTCAGGCTTTGGTTGCGTATTGTTTCCCGAGGGAACCAGCCACGACCAGTCCTCGATGTTGCGATTCCGAACAGGTCCTTTCCGTACCGTTTTTGCTGCTGCTGCACTGGCAAAAGCAAGCAATAAACCCCTTCCTGCCGTAATCCCCATCGGTTTGCATTTCCGAGAGCGAGAAAAATTCCGTACGGATGTTTGGGTTGAATACGGTTCGCCACATAAACTGTCAGAAGAGGAAATACCACTTGATTTAGTTCAAGCAGTATCGCAAGGGAAGTGGGTCGAACCTCCAGCAGAAAACGTCTTTGCGTTGCGTGACAAAGTTCGCACGCGTTTGGTTCCGCTGACACCGAATACCAGTACTTGGGAAGAATACGACGCTCTGCATTTGATGGGCCATGTCGAATCTCGCCGCACCAATCAACCGCTTATTTCATGGCGAGAAGAGGTGCAATCAGCACGCGCCTTACGCACCTTGTTGCAACATCAACTCACTGAGCAAGAAGTCATCGAAAACACCGCAGTACCTGAAATCGATCATCCTGCGCTTGGCCCAGCCATGGCGGTGGCGAGCATTCTCAAAGAAAGCCAATTAGACGGACGCGACATCAACTCTACCGGGACAGATTTGCGACGAATTGATATGTTTTCATTGGTAAAAAAAGTCGTACGTCTCCCTGTATTGCTCGCTCTATTACCCCTCTTTATCTATTCCTTTACGCCACAGATTGCAATGGGTCGAATACTTGGTGATTCAACCGACGAGGGGCTTGATGCCAGAACTTCGTACCATTTCTTGGCGGCGATGTTTGGTTCGTTGATGTTCTGGCCGTTCATGGCTTTGGGTCTGTTGGGTCTTGAACATTTGAACCATGAAGCAGTTGTGTCGTTGCTCGGATTTGATTGGTTAACATTCATCGGTACGACAAGTCTTCATCAGAACTTGGCTCGAGCCGTCTTCGTATTGGCTGCTTTCCCCTTTTTCTGGCTTTGTGGGCGGACTTCGACCCTCTTGTGGGATGATTGGAGCGACTTGAAGCGAGCTTTACGCCGATTCCGCTTTAACAGTACGAAACGACAAAACCTTCGTGGGGCATTGAAAATCCTGCATTCTGAGATGGACAAGCTGTGACCGTAGGCAAGGGTTCGGTTCAAACGAGAGGAGTGTCTCGGAATGAGCATGGGGACTGGGGATGCGCAACTCAATATACGTCAATGGCTCAAGCAAGAACGTCTTGTCGCCAAAGAACAAAAAGACCCGAGAGCAGAGATGCATCTGTTGATTCGATATCCCCAAGGACCGCAAGGCCACATGTTTGCAGTCGTCATTCCGAAGGGCCGAGATTTGGTCGCAGTATCAAGCATGACCCGGGTTGATGAAGGTCAGCAAAAGGAGATGGCATCTCACATGAAAGAAGACAAAGAGACTTGGCTTGAATGGATTCATGATGTCCGTCTTCAATTGATTCGAACCAGTGTCGATTGGGGCATCCATATGGGTCATGAAGGCGATCAAAAAACAGGTCCACTCCAAGCGTTTAATGTCAGTCTACCTGTTTGGTTTGATGGTTTAACTAAAAACGAATTTATGCACACGCTCCGCCGCCTTTGGCTTGCTAAACTTGGCGTTATCCACGAAATAAAGTTCACACACGGACCAGGCGTTGGAAAACCCGGCCCTGTTGATGATTGGGTAAAAGCGAAGCAAGAAGGCAAGGCATCACCCGTAACTTCAGACGAAGTTTCCGAGCAATCATCGCATCATGAAATTGAGTTCGATGAAAAGATGTCGTTCGGCTCTGGTTTCGACCCCTCAGAATGGGCTTAAGCGAGCACTATTCGTCTTCGTCCTGCATCGAAGAAATATGACATGTAACAGACGCGGTTAAGTACCATAAGATTGTGCTTTTTCTTGGTCTAACCGAAGGATGTGTATTTATGGGTCAAAAAATTAAGTCAGTCAGTCTTGTATCAATCATGTTGCTTTCCGTCATGTCGACGCTCTTCTTGGCGTCACTTACCGCAACAGCGAACACCGTCGTCATCACTGAAGCTATTCAACTGGTTGACGGTGGAACTTCAGCCGACACACAAGCCTCAATTGGTTCTGACAGTGAAGGAAACGTTCACGTCGTATGGACTCGTAACAACCTTCACCTCTACTATTCGATGATTTCTCCTCGTGGTGAGACCTTAATTGACACCACACAAATTACCAACCCTGGTCTGCACAAGATCTGGCACCCAGACATGGTCGTTGACCAAAACGACAAGGTACACGTTGTTTGGGCTGACAAGTCAGGCCAACACAAAATCATGTACACCGTCCTCAACCCTTGGGCATCGTCCATGGACGGTATGGCCTCGGACGATGGAACACTCTCTGCGATCGACGACCACGTTGTGTCAAGCCGTGCGCAAAACCGAGACTGGCCTGCCATTGATATTGACAGCCAAGGTGGCGTGCACATCGTTTGGGAAGATTCCTATGATTCTGAAGGCCAGTTCTTCAGCCAGCCTCAAATCTACTACACCATGTTGTCTCCAGACATCAGCAGTGGCGCAGTCATTACCAACTTTGACGATACCTTGCTGACGCCAATCATTGGCCACAAAGGCCACCCAGACGTTGTTGTTGACGCTAACGACTACGTTCAAATCGCTTGGGACGACACTCGAGGCGGTAAGGTCGAACTCAGTTTCATCGTCGATACCTCCGGTTCGATGTACTCGGAATGGGCAGACATCTGCACCGTTGTATACGGCGGAAACTTCGCTTCCGGTGGTTACTTCGAAGGTATCAAGCCATTGCTTGAAACTGCAAACATGACCGTCTACGAGACCATTTACGGTCTTGGAAACACACTCCCTGGTGCTGCAAGTTCAGGCAACTGTGCTGGCAAGAACCAAAACTCAGGTCCTCGCACAACTCCTCTTGGACAAACACCAGGTGATGATTCTGGAGGTATTCGAAAACTACCTGGCACCGTGTACAACGGCAACACGTACTCCGGATATTCCGGTGAAGACTGGGGCCCAGGTACCAACTGGGGTTGCCTTTCATGGAAAGACGCTCAAGGCAACGTTCCAGGAAACCCACCTACTCAAGACGACCACCGATGGAACCCGAACGCAACGAAGATCATCATCCCAGTTTCCGATGAAGGTCCAAAAGACGGAGACCCATCCCAACAAGCAGATGATTTGACCTCAATTGAAGAAGCACACGACAACTGCATCAATGCAGGCGTTATTCCAGTCGGTCTTTACGGACAAGGATACGGTGGAGCAGGTAACATCCAATCCCACTTTATGGATTTGGTACAGTGTCCAAACAACGTCGTTTCGACACAAACTCGAAACTGCCCAGGTAACACCCTACGAAGTTCGGACGCTGGCGGACAAGCCTACGAATTCCCATCTGGATCTGCAGGCAACAATGCCATGGCTTTGCTCGTTGAAGCAATGGTTTACATCTCCACAAACAACTCTCGTGAAATCTACATGACTGTCCTTGACCCATACGGCAAGATGAACAACGACCCAACTTGGACTCCAGGCGCAACTGGACACTCGGTGGTTAACGGCGGGTACGTCGAAGACACCGGTGCTGGTGCAGACGGTCACCTCGTGGTTGTCAACGACACACGCGTCACGATTGACGATGCTTACTCGTTCCACCCATCGATTGGTGTTGACATGCAAGGCAACACCCACATCGCTTGGATGGACGGCCGAAACTACGGATTTGAGAAGGGCGTGAACTACGAAGTATTCTACACCAAACTCCGTCTGCAAGGCGCTGGTGCATGGGACGGTGCAGATCAAGGACTTTCCACCTACGCCATCAAGAAGATTCAGGACACTCCAATCTCCAATGTTGAAGGAAACGGCGGCCTCCCAGGCAACCGGCCGTTTGGTGGTAACTCGGTATTCCCGGCTTTGCTTACCGATGACCAGAACAACGTTCACATTTCGTGGGTTGATTCAGGCAACGCAACCGCAGATGAGGAAATCGTCTACACTCGCCTCAATTCAACCGATTTGACTGGACCAGGTCTTACTGCACTGGACCCGTGGGAAAACGTACCTGTTACCTCATGGGCAAGCAACAAGCTTGGTCCAAATTCAGGAAGTCAACCGAGTTTAGGTATGCCTCCGGCATTCTCGAATGACTTGGGTAGCGGCGCGCATATTGCTTGGTCAGATACCAATAAATGCGGTGAAGAGGCGAACAACAACAGATTCACTATTTGCTATTCTCACGTACTCACCGGCCAGGTTGACGTTGAGTTCCAAGACGGCGAAACCTACTATCACGTTATTGAACCCGGTCAACAAACCATCTACAACATGTCGATGAACAACTCAACGCCTGGTCCAAAGGACCTTGTCGCTGACACGTTCGGACTCAACATTTCTGGAGTTCCGCAAAATTGGACCGCTACACTGTTCTTTGCCGATAACCATACGACAATCATGCCAGACACGCCTATCTTCCTCGAAGGTGGAGAAGACATTCGCTTCTACATGCGAGTCAGAGCCCCTTCGGTGTATCAAGCCGATGCCGACCAGATTGCCGATATTTCGGTGATAGCTAAATCGTATAAGGACCCGGCCATTCAGTCTGACCTCGTTACTCGTACGCTGATGGACGTTGTGCACGGCATAAACCTGGACACATCCCACAGCATGGCTGACGTGGAACAGGGCCAAACTGCGATTTTCTCGATTACGATTACCAATACGGGCAACGTCAACGACCAATTCGTATTCTGGGACCCATATACGCTTGAAGGCCGCCAAGAATGGCTGCTTCAATTCGGTTGGACTGTAAACTTCCCAACCAGTGTTGATTTGGACCCCGGGCAATCCGTTACTAAGAATCTTGAAGTCTTCGTCCCCACATCAGAAGACCCTGGTGCTTTCGTTATCTATCTCAAGGGATGGTCTGCGGGAGAACCGATTAAGTCGATTGAAAAGGGAACATACGATGTCCTTGAACTCGGTGTTTTCGTATCGATTCGATCTACTGGGAACATCGTCATGGAATTGTTCGATACCAGTGAATACGTGGACCCAGGAGAATGTGCAACCTATCCAATTGACGTAACCAAGAACTTTGATTCTGGAAAACTCGTCTTTGTTACTCCAGGTTCACCTGAAGAAAAGCCTGACACCATCTCTATGGATGCTTGGAGAGAAGAAAACTGGGTATTAAACCTCGATTTCTCCAATGCTCCAGGTGGCAACTCAGTTGACCTTAGCGAGCCACGAGATTGGAACATACCTCCAGGTGCGGAATTTGTAACTTACGAAGTAAGCGTCGAAGTTTGTGCTCCAACAAGGGCCTCTGCTGGCCTTGGTCCTGCGGTTATTGTCAAAGCGTATCTTGACGGTTATCCAAGAATTTCAGCCTCAAAGATTCTCTCGACCAACGTCAACCACGTGTACCAATTAACTGCTGTTGCAGACATTGCTGATGAAGATCTGATTACCTTGGAAGGTCAAGAAGTTCTCCCAGTGAACCCTGGACAACAGGTGGTTTTGTCGACCACCGTTACGAACCTTGGAAACGGTCCAGATCGATTCGACTACCGACTTGCTCGTGTTACAGACCCTGCTGGCGTTGACGTCATTTGGGACGTCGAAATCCCTCGAGACAGTCTCGACGAACTTTCCCGAGACACCAACCAAATCTTTGACATCACAATGAATGTCCCTGACCAAGTTGAAGCTGGCGTTTACACTGTTGTGTTCCAGACCTTCTCGGAAGAATCCTATCCTGATGCGAGCGGTCGTTTGACACGGCTGCGATTCACTCAGACGATTCCTGTTTATGTCCAAGAGTTCTACGACATGCAAATCAGCATGGACTCGACCGTGGACAATGCAGTGAAGACCTCTGCACCTGGACGAATTGTGCGATTTGAATTGAACATCACAAACAACGGAAACGTCCCTGACTGGCCAACACTCAACAACCACACAGCCAAGGTCGATGGTGACACTCAAATCATGAGTGAGTTGCCTGGAATGGGTACATTGTCCGAATGGGATGTAGAATGGCGACTTGTCAAGCAAATCGGAACCGACCTCACGACTGAAGAGTCCTGTGAGACAGTGGCTTCGGTGGAAAGCGCAACCGGTAATGAAGATGCAGCCATCAACCCAGAAGTTGCATTTGCTGACTTGGTTGACCGTTGTATCTACCTTGAATCTGAAGACCGCTATTTCATGCCAATGATGGATGCTTACACGACTTACCCAGTCGTTGCTATTGTCGCAATTGACCCGTCTGCTGTTCTCAGCACACGTCCGGTTGGTTTGAAGGTCGTATCCAAGATGGGTAACATGCTTGAAGGCGGCGACCATGACGATTCACCGTCTTGGGCTGCAGAAAGCCTCGATACAAACGAATTCGTCGTTACTCTACGATTGCGTGCTCCGAACTTGGTCATCTCAGAAGTCTCCGTTTCTGACGATACCGGAGATGTTGACACAACGATTCCGATCCGTGTTGTACTGCAAAACGATGGAAACACGCACGCTACAGATATTGAAATCGTATTGTGCGAATACAAAGATGCTGCTGATGCAGACATTACTAAGGAAATTCGAAAGAACGGTTGCGACGATGAAAACATCGTTATGAGGCAAGTCATTGGCGCACTCCTTGCTCCAGATGACACGGAAGATTACAAGGAGATTGAACTTGTTCTCCTCTACCCTGTCTCAGCTGGTAGCCACGGCGTTTACGTCGTTGTTGACCCATCAAATTCGATTGTTGAATCATCGGAAAACGATAACGTCAAGGCAGTCGAACAAGAACTCAAGTCGTCTGGAGGTATTCTTGACGTCGCTGGTGAAGTGGTCGGAAAGACCGCTCTACCGTTTGCAGTTATTCTACTGACCATTGCGTTGTTCGGTGTTGTGTTCCTTGTTGGACGAGGCCGTCGACAGGATGTTTTGGACCGAAAGGCTGAGCAATCATCCCTCGTGTCGGTTTTAGCTGGCGCTGAAGATTGAAAGCAAGAAATTGTTGAAGGATGAGTTACTCCTTTTTGCGAGGGAGTGAACCTAGCCAGAACCGAAGGTTGGATTTGTTTGGTACTGCTACGATTTGACCTGCTCTATCAGCAAGTTGCCGTTCAAGCCTGTTACGAACTTCATCAAGCAATGTCGCCATCTCCGTTTGCCCAAGTTGAAGTTCACGGCGCAGGTCAGCGAGATCCAGTTTTCGCTCAGGCGTCTCAATAAGGCTGTGAACCATCGTTCGTTGTTCATAATGCTCGAAATCGGAGTCAACCCCTGCGGAAATCCGGTTGCGTATGTGTTGATGCAATGCAATGACGGCATCTCGTTGAGCGTCAATTCCCTCGAGGACACCGTTGAGGTGTTGGATGTGTGCCATTCCTTCTCCAACGGAAATTTTCTTACGCCCACTTACCGATTGTACAACCTGTTCTGTTGAACTGGGTAATCGGTTTGAGAGGCGCATTGGACCGCCTGCCGGTAGGCGTCGCTGTTCGCACTGAAACAGGTCTGGACCAAGGTCAATACGGAGAGAAATCGATTGCTGAACACTGTAAATGGTTCGAGGCGGACCTCCCTTTTCACTTGCCACAGTCATTTTTGTGACAAAGTTTCCACGCTCCAATTCACGTAAATGCTTGCCAATAGCTTGCTGACTTACTCCGAGCAATTCAGCCAATTGCATTGGGTAGTGAGGTTCACGAACCAGCCGCTCGAGAATCTGCCTACGTAATTTGTTCTGAAGTAGGGTAAGGGCTGTATCGATATCCTCCACACTGCTCAACTCAAAGTTACCTAGACGGTGCCACTCTTTGAAGCCGTCGCATCATCCAAGTCACAGAAATGGAGTTTGGAACGGGTCTCTGGTATGCATCGCTGGCATACTCTATGCCTTTGGCAGTAATTTCTTCGTGAAGTTTTTTATTCCGTTTATGCCGATGGCAGCGTACGCTCCAAACAGTACTGCGAAAACGATGTAGGCTGTAGCGGAAACGGCAAGCGTCGCCTCATACTCCCATTCGACGTCAAACTGTTGCAACGATTGCGTATCGTCTCCACCTGCAACGAAACGGTACTCTCCACTGGTTGCTTCCCATTCTATGCTGTTGCCTGAATTCTCATTACCAGCGACGAGCGTAATACTTCCTTTATCGCATTCGTAATAACTCTCTCTCAGATTGCACTTTTCTGCCTCAGATGCTTCAGCAATACCAATCCAGACGCCTGACTCAGCCCATGAAACGGACACGTCTACATTCAAAGCGTCAATCGCCTTTGGAAGGGACAGAATTTCTTCAGACATGCCCCAATAGCATGTTACTTGCTCTTCTTGAATGAAGGGGATGCCTCCTTCAACATCACATGGGGGTAACATGGCTTGTTCTGTTCCACCGTCTTCAACCGTTGGCGGTGGGAGCAGGGTTGGCACTGCCAACAGCATGAGACTTAGAATGCCAGCAATCCATCTAAAAACAGTATCACGCATGCTGAGCCCTCACATGTCGTCCCATTCAGCCCATTCTTTTGAACTGACTTTATTTTCTCTGGGAACAGATTTTCGACGTGCTGCGGTCGGTTCTTTACTCGGTGCTGCACCGTCTCCACCCGTGTCCCAAACTGAAATCTGTTCTGTGTTGACCTTCTTTGGCACAATACGTTTTTCTTGAACTTTTGGGGCCGAATCCACAAATGGATCTTCAACAGGGCGAGACATTTCTTCGATGTCCCCCCGCATGAAAGCATAGACTTGTTCTGTTGTCAGGAGTTGCCCTTGCATTACGGCTTTTGAACCGTCAACGAAGGAATCATCTTGTGGCTCTTGTTCACCTTGCATCTCTTCTATTTGCTGTCTTTCCAGATCTTCCTTGAGTCTTTGAAGCATCGGATGCTGGGCAACCATCGACTGGTCTTGTTCCTGCAGTGCCTGGAGGAATTCTTGGTCTCTTCCTATGACGTTGAGCGTCCCACGAACAGCGCGGCTTCGGTTTGAATACGCAAATATGGCAGCGATGGGTAGCACGATTAATCCAATGCAGCATAAACTGAAACCGATTGTAAGGCCGGAGGATTCGAAAACTTCCATTTGCCAACCATCGACGTTCACGATCCACACCACCTCATTTTCACAGTCATTTTCTTCACAGGACACGCTCACCATCAACTCACCTGGCTCCTCAGTGACCCATTGCTCGACCACAACAAAACTGGCTCCGTCAGACGCCATAGGCGTCCAGTCAGTAAAACAATTTTTAGTTTCCATGGCTTCATTAACAGCAGCCACACCAACCATTTTTTTGACCTCGACAGTACTGTCCGAGGCATTTTCAAACGCCACTGCCATGTAGCATTCGTTGTTTCCGACTTCGAAAATTGCGGAATCTCCAACGCCAATTTCAACAGTTGCTCGTTCTCTTGGATCGTATATCGAATCAATGGCACTGGTTTGTGAGTAGAATGCGATACCACTGCCGAGCAGCAGTAAAGCACCTAGAATTCCGAGCCGTAACGCCCAAGGCGAACGCTTGGAAGGATTCCCTGCCATAGTAAAGCCTCAGCCTTCATCCTCAATGAATCCTTGCGCGACTCAAGCCAAGCCAAGTTCAGCCAATTTTTCGGGCAGATAGGTCTCAGTAACGAAATCAAGACCGTACTTTGCCAACGATTGTTGTTCAGCTTTCTTATCCAATTCCAACATCATATTGATTTGGTCCTGCCACCAACTGTCAGCAAATCTTGGATCTGAAAGTTCAGCATTGAGTGCCTCAATATCTTTCTTCGAGAGGTCGTCGCTTGGCAAATCGTAGGCAACGATGTCATCGGCAGTGATTCCGAGATAGGTTGCTGATGGCGTTGCTAAGTACTCCGAAATGTGTGCCGTCTTGATCGCTCCGTAAGCAATCGAAGCGAAGATTCTGAAGGACCATGGATCACCGTCAAGGAAGACGACGACAGGTAAATCCCATTCTTCACTCATCCTCTTCATTATTCGACGTGTTGAACGAGCCGGTTGACCCTTGAGGTGCAAGAGCCCACAACGGTAATCTTCGTCAAATCCATTTTCGATAAGTCGGTCAAACATACCACCGGTTTCGATGGCCATGATGAAATCAATATCGTGTTCAAGGAGTTCAATTTTCTCAAGTTCAACATTGTATGGCACGCCATAGCCGGAATCACCGACATCGTCTCGGGCGTTGATTCTCATCCATTCACCCCTACGGTTTCTTTCCCGAAGTGTGAGGTTTCCAATCATTCGAGCACCGTCTTCTTCAGGACGTAACTTGAAGTCTTCTCGCAAACATTTGGTGACAATCTCCAAATCCTCAGCTAAGTTGTTCGAATCGTTTTGACTTCCGAATTTACCCATTCCCCATCCTTCAGAAATATAGTACATTTCTCTCAGAGTAGAAGACTTTCCTGCGTCCAGCATTTCTTCGATAAATTCGACCACGTGCAAGGCACGAAGCAATTGCTTGGCGGAGCCCAGGCTTGTTGCATCCCGAATTGATTGCTTTTTTCCGTATTTGTAAACACCAAGTTTCTTGTCAAAAGCGATGTTGTTTTTTGTCCGAACAGGCAAGGTCATGGTTGGTGGTTCACCCTTGACAATACGATCATACATTTCAGCAACGACTTCGTGCATGGCTGCTTTTGTTTCTTCTGGCGTGTGCATTCGGGACATCAGACATCACCTCCAAATAAGGTACGTTGGCCTTCTGGGGGCGCAACAGCGGGTTCAGCAACTTCTTCAACAACTGGTGGTGCTGATGCGACAGGTGCTTGGTCGAGTGTTTGTTCAGACGGAGTGTTTTCATCTTCACTTTCCTTGAACAGTTGTTCTTGACGACGAATTTCTTGTAGGAACTTTTCATCCATTTTGGTGGCGCCAATAACATCTTGCGAGCCACGGAACAGAACTTCAGTCTCTGTCCAATCACCGCGTTCAAGGCCACTCAAACTGAATGTGATGCTCTTCCGTTCTCCTGGTTGCAACGCATCGAGTTTCCAGGCCCACACTCCAAGCGCCTCTTTACGACCTCCAGTGTCGTTGTTTTCCATCGTAGCACCCGACTTTTCAGGCCAGGTAGCGAGAATGGTGTAAGCTCGTGCTCGGCTGGTGTAGTTGAACAGAACAATATCTACATCGGTTTGCTTTGTTGCTTTGTTCCATACAGTTGTGGATTCACTGATGACTGCCGACATAATTTTGGTGATGGAACCGGACAACTCCGGAACCGGTCGATTGAGTAATTGAGCGGACTTTTCTGCGATGGCAGGTAAGATGTCGTTGATGAGTTCGAACTTTTCCTTCGTTTTGGCCATCTTCTTTTTCTTTTCCAAGTGCTTTCTCAAACCTCTGCCCATTTCCAGCATGGCTTTTCGCGCTTCTTCCATCACTTCACCGTTATCGGCAAGCGCTTCTTTTGCCTCTGAAGTGAATTGGACGTTCGTGCTTGCTAGGTGGACTAAAATTGCGGCAGGACCCTTTGGTACGCCTTTTCCACCGGCTTGGTCCAGTCCGTATTGGCGCCAATCAACGCTCTCAATAGCCTTGGTAAGAAGACATCCACCCTGTTGGTACATGAGCGGCACTCTGTTGGCAAACCGCAAAATCTCTACGGGCTTATCGCCGGCCATTGAACCGCCAAAAATCAATCCGACCTCAACCTGGAACGGGTTGCCTTGGGTCACGTTGGGGACTCGTGTGAGGGTGGTGACGAATCGAGAGTCAATCGTTTTCGACAATCCCTTTTTGATGAGTATTTCTTCGATGGGAGACAGACAATTTGTTGGTGGTTTGAGCAGTTTAGCTGGCTGGCCATTGACCAACCGTTCGCCTTGGAATGCCTCCAAAAGGTTACGGATATCGTCTCCTTTGATCGCTCTCATTTTCCTTGTGCCTTCAAGTTCTGCGGCTTGACACAATTCTTTGCGGGCCCGGTTTGTAACTCCGGAGAAATTGTTCAAAAGAAAATGATTCAAGTTCAAATCGTTCGACTCAGAAACCATTCTCTGTAGTTGTCCCAACTCAATACCGTGAGGGTGTGGCTTGATGCTCTCTACTTTGGTCGGCAAACGCTCTGTTACACGGGTCCAGTGATGCCGCTCACCTTCGGGATCAACAAAGATGATTTCTGCATGTGGGTTGACGATGCTTGTCATTCGAAGATACTGCCAAACGCTTTGACGCCCTTTCTGATATTTCGCTTTCATTTGGGCTGTAACTTCAGTGCCGTGTTCTTTGGAACTGCCGTCTTCGTTGTACCAAATTTCACGCCCTGCATTGGCCTTTGTGGCTTTGTTTTTCCTGGTATCAAGGCCGATGTCAACCACAGCAGCAGTTGGTTCAGTCGCAATTTTCGAGCGCACATGTGTGGTTCGTCCCGTCGTAAGTTGACAATACATGACCACGCCGGTAATCCCGATACCTTGTTGCCCTCGAGATTGGCGAATGGCGTGGAAACGAGAACCGAACAGCAATTGCCCGAACACTTTCTCAATACTTTTCTGAGGTATACCTGGGCCGTTATCTTCGACAATGAGTTGGACGATGTCTTTCTTTGGATCTATTTTATTGATTTCGATGCGTATGCTGGGCAGAATCCGAGCCTCTTCACATGCGTCAAGGGCGTTATCGACGGCTTCTTTGACTGCAGTGATAAGGGAACGTGCAAGGGAGTCAAAACCGAGAAAGTGCTTATTCTTCTCAAAAAACTCGGAAATGGCGACTTGCTTTTGGTTTGACGCGAGTTTTTGTGCTATGCCAGACATGGGTCTTCCTCCAACTAGGTCCTCCTTCGTCCGAATGACGTCGGGCCTATGTGGTAAGCAACCTTGCTTACCGACGGTTCTTAATGTCTAAGACTGCACTTCATCAACGGTTACGGTTTGTGAGCATAAGCATGGGTTCTGAGATGACCTACTGCTGAACTCCGTTCTGCTGTTGTCTTTGTGCCGTTAAATCGATTTAGGCCATGATTTTGAAACACTCCTTTAATACTAAACCCAGATACAAGCCAAATTAGTGATTAAGTCATGAGCGGAAAAATAGCAAGAATCGGATTAGTAGCAAGCATGTTGTCAGTTGTATTGTCATTGTACATTTACTTCGTTGGAGATAACCCAGATGAAATGTTGGGTATCTTTGTGGGCCTATGGGCCCCCACACTCATTCTCGCAACCAAAGAGTTCGAGGCATTGTTGGAAGACTCTTCCAGCGAGTGAACCCAATACCCCTTGTTTACATTGGATCTCAAGGTATGAGTCAAACTCATCCTTGGCAAATTCCTGAATAGGATAATTTGTAGACTTTTGGAAAAAACAGCGTTAACCCTGAAACGAAATCCATTGTTCAGTTGAACAAGTTTTCATTCCACGACGTAATGATGCCTGTGAAAGCAGATGCAGCGACAGTGAGTGGGCTGGCGAGGTAGAGTTTCCCGGGACCTGACCGTCCTTGGAAATTACGATTGATTGCAGAAACAGTAACTTGTTCTGGAGTAATAGAAACTCCAGGGCCTGCGCCTATGCATGCTCCACAGCCAGGGTCAATGAGTTTGACACCAACCCGTCCGAACAATTCGTGCCAGCCTTCTCGAACTGCCAAATCTTTGACAAGGCCTGAACCGTATTGGATGTAGAAGTCAACTCCATCTTTGACTGTGAGTCCAGCCTCTTCAGCTGCCTTGCAGACTTGCGCATAATAGGCAACATCGTCTGCTTTACCGGCAGTACACGAGCCGCCATAGGCGATATCGATGGTGACGCTACCGATATCAGCAACATCCGCTCCATTGGTTGGGTCGCTTGGAATACCCTTGTTCGGGTCTCCAGGGTGTGCGACCATCGGTTGAATTTCAGACATGTTGATGATGTGAACTCCTCCGTCATAGTGAGCATTTTGGTCAGGATGAACGGCCAGTCCTTTCTGGGTCTCAAGGTCGAGGTGAGGTTGGGCGGTAATCATCCATTCATACAGAAGGTCGTCTGCTTCGCAAATACCGGTTCGACCTGAACATTCTGTTGCCATGTTGCACAAGGTCGCTCTTTCGTCAACGGATAAACCTGCAAGACCAGGTCCCCCGAATTCCATGCTGCGATTTAAGGTGAGTTCCTCACGAGCGTGGTCGGCGAGGATGTAGAGGATGACGTCTTTCGCCGTGCAACCCTTGGTCAGTGTGCCTTGCAGTTCGAATCGGATCGATTCAGGGACTTTCACAAACGTGAATCCAGCGCTGATGAGGTTGGCGTATTCAGTTGCGCCCACACCCCATGTCAAGGCATTTGAAGCGCCACCCATGCAGGTGTGTGAGTCTGTTGCTTGAATGAAATCTCCAACTTCAATAAACTCCTCACGCGCCACTTGATGGCATATGCCTGGAGACACTCCATCTTTGGCAGAATAATCGCGCACGTTCGTGTGCTGCTGGAATGCAATTTGCAAATCTCTCAAAGTTTGCACTTTGTCCATGAATGGAACAAATTTTGGGTTATGATGGGCGTAGAGCAAATGGTCTTCGAACACTGCGAACTTACCGGGATTTGGTAGTGAGTACTCATTTCCGTATTCTTCTTGTAAAAATGTATGAACTTGGGCGGTGGTAAATTCATGCGAATAGCCACCTTGAACTTGAGCGATAACTGGGTCTTCAGGTTTGACACATTGCCCTTCATCTTGACCGACAAGGTTTCGAGCAATGATTTTCTCAGCCATAGTCATTGGCCGAGAAGGTGTGTTGATTGCAGGAAGCTCGATGTCTCCTGACTTTAGAGATTTAGCAAACGGAAACAATCCACCTTTCTCAAGAATAATTTGAGTGACTTCATCGTATCGCGAAGTGAACTCTTCCAAAGCGATTTCTTCACCGTTTTGAAGCCGTTCAAGCATTGCATGGTCGCCCATGATTTGGCCGAGGTTGATGTTGTTCCGTTCATGAATTGGAGCGAAAGAGGCGGCTATGACGATGTTAATTCCTGCCCAACGCTCGCATTGAGCGGCGGTCTCTCTTGAGGAGCCAGTACCTTTTCGTTGTCCAGAGACGATCACTTCGAAGTTTCCGTTCTTGAGCGCATTTTGACTGAAAACTCTTAGTCCATTATGCATCAATCCTGCATAGGCGTTTTTCGCAATTTCAGCAGGGTTATGATCGAAACAGACCCACGCAGGTGTCATAACATCCGTATTGATGTCGTCAAGTAAGTCCTCAACGGTGAGGTCTTTCATGTTGAGATTGAGACCATCATACAGTTGTTGTTTGATGAGGTTGAGGTCTTTTGTGAGGAAAAGAACCCTTTTTTCAGGGTTTAGAGCAACTTTTTCCGGCGGCCACTGGTCTCTCATCTTTCGCCCTCAAATCCTTTCAAGCGCTCAGTGTTGATAACCGGTTCGGGAATATTCTTTGGTTCTAAACGGCGGAGAATTGACTTTTTCAGCAAATTTGTGCACTTAACTTTATACTATAATCCGCATTAGTTTAAATACAATCACTCAGCGGGGTATAATAAGGTTCCCTAATGAGTTGAGCAATGAAGCTCAGCAAGGGAGCGCAATGAGGAATACATATGGATGAACAACAAGTAGAAGATATCGTAAAATGCAGTGACTGCGCTAGTCGAAATTTAACCCGTGACGAAACTCGCGGTGAAGTCATTTGTGACGACTGTGGATTGGTTTTAGAGGACAATGTCATCGATCAAGGCGCAGAATGGCGTGTATTTTCTCCAGAACAAGGAGACCAACGCGCTCGTACCGGTGCTCCAATGACGGTTATGCTGCACGACAAAGGTTTGTCCACGGATATCGACTGGCAAAACAAAGATTACTCGGGAAAAACCATCAATTCACGCTACCGCTCACAATTCTACAGAATGCGTAAGTGGCAAAAGAGAAGCCGTGTTTCCAACGCTACAGAACGGAACTTGGCTATGGCTCTTGCAGAACTTGACCGAATGGCAAGCCGGCTCGAGTTGCCTAAGTCTGTACGTGAAGCAGCAGCTGTGAACTACAAGAAAGCAGTCGACAAGCGTTTGATTCGCGGTCGCTCCATTGAAGGAGTTGCTGCAGCATCACTGTACGCAGCCTGCCGCCAATGTGGCGTCCCTCGCACCCTTGACGAAATTGGACAAGCTTCCAGAACCGGGCGCAAGGAAATTGGCCGGACATACCGTTTCATGGTTCGGGAATTGAAGATGAAAATCATGCCAACAGGTCCTGAAGACTACATTTCCCGATTCTGTTCGGGCCTTGGATTGGATGCTGAAGTTGAAGCAAAGGCATACGAGTTAATCAAGGCTGCACAGGAAAAGGAATTGACCAGCGGCCGTGGTCCAACCGGTATTGCCGCATCGATCATCTACATCGCATCGGTTCTTTGCGGTAAGCGAAGAACTCAACGTGAAGTTGCAGAGGTTGCTGGTGTCACTGAAGTTACGATTCGTAACCGATACAAGGAACTGATTCAGAACTTGAACATTGAACTTGACATTTGATTTTACCGTTTGATTCCTTGAGGTTTCAGCATGGGCAAAGAACGAATGAAATTATCCGACCGCGTTTTTGAAGCGGTCGAAAGTGGCCTTGTGCAAGCCATGGAACGAGGGACTGTGGCCTGGCCTCTCCCCCAACCACCAATGGTTGACCCCGATTTCCCACCCATTGAACCTCGATCTCCTGCAAAGGTCATCGAACAAGGCCTTGGAATCCTACAAATGGACCGAGCCATGTTTGAATCGAACCTCAATACGGTGGTCGACCTCATCGTCCCTCATCGAATGAATCTTAGCGATGACCCGTTTGAAGTCCATCAAAAATGGCTTCACCGCCGTGTTGACAAAGTTGCTGAACGACTTCTTTTCACGGTTGCAACCGATTGGCTTTCTCAGGCTTTTGACCACACTGCACCGAATACGGACCGATGGTGGTTGGCTGTGGCGCTCATCAACGGACTTTCGACAGTCCCACACGGTCAGCCGGTTCACCAAGGTTACCACCTGGTTGAGTCGATTGCACTCGCTGAACGGCCAGGGACTTGGCATACCCAACCTGATGTCGGCCCCCATCAACTTGAATGGAATCCACATGCAGTGATTCCGCGCAACACCGGTGTAGTGGCGCATGATGCTGGTGTTGAGGCCGCAAAATGGCTCTTGGAGAAACTTGAGAACGATTCAGTTGAACGTCGCCTCCTGCTCATGGAATGGGTTCGATTGCTCCTTCAACGACCGAACCTTGTCGAACCGCTCGGCTTGACGGATGTGCTTCTTCGACGAGCCTCCGATGCAGAACCTGAGGTTGCTGCGCGCGTGACGTTATGTCTTGCGAAAACCATCGAATTCAACCGCGACACCGGTCTTCTTCTCGCTCAACGCCTCCATCAACGGAAAGAAAAGCTGCTTCGAAGAGGTATGGCCGATGTGCTCACTCGAATGTTCCGTCGCCTTGAATGGGATGCTGTACCCTTTCTCAATGATATGTTGAAAGATGAAGATGAGGGTGTTCTGGCCGCTGCAAGCGCAACCGTTGGTGACCTCCGTTTCCTTGATTCAACACTTTGGGCGGACACTATGGCTGAACTTGCAACTCATCCACTTCCGATTGTTCGCAGAAACCTCGTTCCCTTTTTACGCGATTATATTGAGCAATATTCAGAGGACGAACGACGTCTTCTTCCTCAATTATGGCAAGACGGTGACGAAGTTGTTCGAACTCGTATGCGGGAATTATTGATGCGGATGGAAGAAGTTTCACCGGACCATTTTGCTGCAAGACTCGAAGATTTCCGTAAACAAGGATGCGATCTTGAAGGACTTTGGGAACCTCTCACGCACCGTCGACCAGAACGCAGCCTCCTTTGGCAAGCATGGTTTGCCGGTGAAGCAGAACAACCAACCTCGCCACCACCTGCTCCTGCCCCACACAGCGACATGGATGAATCGGGTGAGTTACCGTCTGTGGAAGATGCGTACGAACTTCTCGATCAAGAACTCGGGTTCATTGACGACTAGATTACTCTTCTTCGTCATGCTTTGCTAAAGGACCGACGGTTATCAGTCCAACGTAAATTGCGTTAAGCGTAACCATACTGCCTGCCAATGTGAGTATCATCCCAGTTGGTTCAGGCGTATAAGCATCGTAACCAGTCCATACGAGGACTTTCACAGTCACCATCATCGAAAGGCCGACTAAAAGAACATCTTGCCATTTTTCGCCGGGGTTTTTCCATAAATTGACAGTTGGGGCAACCCCTTTTCGGTCGAATGCCCATCGGAACCAACTCAAGTAAAGCAGGATAAGTCCAGCTAAACCAACTAAACCTCGGGAAAAAGAGCGTGAATTCCAAGGTCCTTCTGGAGTGATATCGACAAAGGATTGAGCCACCAGAACAATTCCTGTTATGGCAAACCATCGCCACTCTACAGTTCTGCCCATGGACGACCGTACGAGGGCCACGCTTGAAAGCCTACGCCACACAGCGGTCATCATGACGGCGGTTCGGGATGCTTTACTTGTTGCCGGAGGATTAGGAACGCGCATGTTACCCACAAGCGCATCCGTGCCCAAAGAAGCGCTACCTTTGGTCGACATACCCGCTCTTGTGCATTTGGCTCGAGAAGCCGTAGCTGCTGGTGTTGATCGACTACACATTATCTCGTCACCCATCAAAGACATGAGTGCGCTCTTGGGAGACCACGCTTGGCTTCTTGAACGCCGTCCTGACATTGATCCACAACTTCTTTCCCCGTTTGCAGACGTAGAAGTTCATGTCCATATCCAACATGAGCCACTGGGTCTAGGCAATGCTATTGAAAGCGCACTTGACTCAGTGAATGGACCGTTCTTGGTTCTGCTTGGCGACAATATTCTCTTGAACCACCATACAGCGCCGAATGCCTTCACTCCTTCGAATGCGAGTCGGCAACTTGTCGAACATTTCCAATCGAACGGTTTGCCGTGCGTTGGCCTTCTTCCCGTTCAACCTTCTGAAGTTTCGAATTATGGAGTTGTACGGCTAGATGGGCAACGTATTTTAGAAATTTGTGAGAAGCCAAGTCCAGAGAATGCCCCCTCAAACTTGGTGATGTGCGGTCGCTACTTGTTTACCTCTGATGCAAAATCACTGTTGCAAAAATACGATGTTGCGACCCATGGGGAACTCCAGTCCATCGCTCTCCAACAGCATTGGATGAGCCATGATGGTTTGTTGGGTGTTGAATTAAGCGGCTACCAATGGTACGATTCTGGAAAACCCCTTCCTTGGCTTCAAGCACAAGTTGACCATGCATTACGACGCGATGACTTGAGCGAAGAATTTCGTTCTTGGCTCGTAACACGCCTTGATGAGAATTAACGTTGGCCTGGCTTCCAAAAAGTCAGTGGTACGGGCATTTCACCCTGCGCTTTCCTTAGTGCCAAGTGATCGGCACGCTCGTTCCACCGATGGCCTCGATGGGCTTTGACGTGCTCCCATGACAACGTTCGAACTTCGGATACAGCATCCCAAAGGGATTGCACATGGGCTACAAGTTCACGATTGGCCTTTGCTTTCCACGCCCCGCAAGCTAAGTTCCCGGCATATTGGGAATCTGCTCGAACGACAGCCGGACTTTCTCCGCCTTCAATGAGAAGCCAGCGTAGAGCTGCTGCAAAACCACAAAGTTCAGCGGTATTGTTTGAACCAACTTCAGCACCAATGAAATCATTTTGTGCAGGGTCGGTAATCACAACATCAGCAAATTCTTCATGCAATTCACCGCTCCCTCTACCGAGGCCAGTATCGCCAGTTACGACAACGACAGCCCATGCAGCAGGCGTTGTAGCATCGACGTTTTGGTTGCCTAAGCAAGAGCCGTCAACATAGAGGCTCCAGCGTTCACCGCTCACACTTTTCACTCGCCAATTTCTGACTTGTAGTCGGTAGCACTCATGAGGGTTTCAACAGCACTTGGGTCTTGTAATTTCATTTTTACAATCCAACCTTCACCGTACGGGTCAGTATTCATGAGTTCAGGAGTGTCTTCAAGTGCTTCATTCACTGCAGTGATTTCACCAGCAAGAGGAGCGAAAATTGGTGAAGCAGATTTGACGGATTCAACGATTGCGAATTCATCCATATCGTCAAGCGTTTCGCCTTCACCAGGTAGTTCGATGTAGACGATGTCAGTTAGGGCGTCCTGGGCATGGTCGGTGATTCCAATCACAACTTCATCACCTTCGACGCGTATCCATTCATGCTCTTTCGTGTAGTATTGTCCTTCAGGAACATCGCTCATATTACCGTCTCCATGATGTTCCAATCATCGGCATTTGATGAACTCACCGATGCCAATCGGTAAATTCCGTGACCTCGTTTGAGCATATGCGTCAAATACAAACCTCCGAAAAACACCCATTAAGGCAAGAAAACCGTCGCGGTTCTTATTAGCAGAACAAGTTCGCTCCAAAACGAAGTCAAACGACTTCAAGGGATGGGACCCTCATGAGCAGAGCATTTAGAGAAGGCGTAGCGAAAAACAAGCGAGTACATGCACCAGTTCGAAGAAGAAATTGGAGCCCAGTTCGGGACCTTCAAGGACTAAAAGCCCGTACTCAAGTCATCGGTTCTCAGATGGGGCCACTCGTCGAAATTCCTGCTATGGTTCGAATAGAAAACGAACATTGGGTTTTCGAACGTATCGAAGAAGGCACACTTTACAACATTACTCACAAACTTATCCTTCACGAAGGTGACCAAGAGAAAGTAATCGGTGGGACAACGGACATGCATACTGCTATGAAAGTTGCACAGTGCATGGCGCAGAAGGAAAATCGAATCGTAATGATTCAACCAGTTTGAGTTCAGAACAGGTCCATTATCCATTGAATAACGCCTTGATTGACAAGGTAAAAGAAGGTGCCAACTCCGATGCACGCAGCATAAACTTGGAACGGAGTAATCTTCCAAGCATCTTCAGATTCTTCGTCGAAATATCGGATAAGACCTGCAGCCTGTTGAATACCGCTGCCGTCAGATTTCTTCTTTGAAGCCATGTGGACCACTCTCTGCGAGTTGCCACCCCTTTATCAACGCGACGCGGCCAAGAAATTCACTCTTCTTCATCATCGCCAGTCAAATCTACAAACGCAATCTCGTCTTCAACAGCATCATATGTGAGCACATGCCCTTGAGGTATATCCTCTTCAGAAGTGGAAAAGGAGTCACTGCCGCTTTCAGGATCCGCTTCGATAAAATGCGCCTCAGCTCTCGCCAACGCCCGTTCAAACGCCGGGGCGTTTCCGTCAGCAAGCGCTCCACGGGCAATTTCCAAGTCATAATGAGCCGAATCAATCGACAGCAATGCCTTATCTTTGTTCTGGGCATCACTTTCTTGTGTTTGGCTGAGTCTTTTCTCTACAAGTTTGCCTTGTTCTTCGAGGGCAAACAAGTGCTCTTCAAACACAGCACGGGCCATTTCCAATCCCTTTTTCCATGCCAACTCGTTTGATTTGAGCGAAACATCACTTTTCTGCTTAGAGAGGAATCGGGTTGCTGCAGCGGAATGAGCAAATTCCCATGGGCGATGCGAAAGGGATGCGGATAAATCAAACATTAGTCGAGCATACGACGAAGGAGAACCTTTGAACTCAATACGATTGAGGTATCCCGAATTAAACAATCCAAATCCCCAATAGGAACGGGAGGTGATGGCGACACGAAGGTCTCCACTTTGCGTCCCAAACGACCATCGTTGTTCGTTGAAATGAGGCTGTTCGTTGAAATGAGGTGTTTCGGGGTGCTCAAGATGCACCAGTGTATGCGTTGCTACGTCGCCCAGATAGACGATCTTACTCGGCAAAGAGAATGACTTCGGACGCAGAAACCCCGTATCCAATTCGACGCGATGGTTCGCTTTCGCTTTACCAACTTGGGCATAGACGACAATGGTTTTGCCAATCGAATCGTATTCTCCCATGACCATTGCACCGGTTCACGGACCATGAATCCAACGCCTTATTGCAACTGTATCGGGAGAAGTATTGAAGAATCGCGCGCTGTATGGAAGGTTAAGTGAGCCGATGACTGCAAAGGGAGATTCGAAAATTGAGAAATTAACCGCACTACCAGGACTTGGTGCTGCGACGGCAAAGAAATTAGTATCTGCAAAGATTGATACGGTCTCTAAAGTGGCTTCAGCGGGCTCTAAAAAACTCCAAGATGCGGGCCTTAGTGCTGCGATTGCTACTAAAATTAGCGCAGCAGCCAAAGCCGCAAATAAAGCGTCAAGTACAGCCAAGAAGGCGACCTCTAAAGTCAAATCAGCAGCAAAGACTTCTGCTGAGAAATCTACATCAGCGGCTAAATCGGCTGCTTCGAAATCGAAGTCGGCAGCCGAGAAGGCTAAGTCAGCAACCAAATCCACCGCTAAGAAGACCTCGTCAGCGGCAAAATCCGCCGTTTCGAAGTCGAAGTCGGTAGCAAAGAAAGCCGTAGAGAAGGTTACGGCTAAATCCACAGAGAATCACACCGTTGAATCCAGTAAATCCTCTGACGGCCGTAAAGGTGGTACCCTGCGCATTCCGCGCAGCGTCAAGGACATGCCTTGGTTCAAAAAGAAGTGAAGGCGCTTCAAACAAGGGTTAGGATTGAAAACCGTCACCAAACACATTGATTCATGCCTCGGCGCAAATACGGTCGTTTACGAAAGACCGTTGAGATGCCGCCAAAAGAAAACTGTTCACGTTGTCGTTCAGGTAAATACTGCCCTATTGAAGGACACGCTGGCCAAGAAACAACGCCTCACCGGGCGTGGGCTGGGCCTTCAACGGTCAAGAAACGCAAACAAAAGCGCAAGTGACTCATTCAATGCCGACTGAACTGGTTGAAGGCGTTGTCTCAACCAATTCTTCTTCACCGTGTTCAGTTGCTGCTGCAGCTGCCTCAAGCGTCTGGCGTGTCGCCTGCGCTCTGTGGTAGACTTCACGTAGAGTTTGGTCGGAAATTTCCAGATAGACGCGAGTAGTTGCTATACTTGAATGCCCTAACAGCCGTTGTATTGTCACGAGGTCTGCTCCACGTTCCAATAAACCCGTAGCAAAGTTGTGCCGAAGCACGTGAGGTGTTAGTTTCCCCTTGGGTAAGTTTGCATGAACGGCAAGTTTGTCCATGAGCCTCTGAACGCCACGAGGTTGCAATCTGCGCCCAGCCGAATTAAGCAAGAAGGCAAAATCTTCGTTGCGCACTCTTGCGTCTCGAATTGGAATCCATGCATGTATGCGTTCAAGTGTTCGGCGAGTGAAGAGGACGAGTCGGTCTTTGTCCCCCTTACCGCCGTACACGCGAGCAGAACCGTCTTCAAGGTCTATATCATTCATGTCAAGGTTGCAAACTTCACTGACCCTCAATCCTGTGTCAAGCATCATGGTAACTAGGATTGAAGCGACAGGATCTTCGCTTACAGAAGCAGCATCCAAAACCATGGTCATCTCTCTACGGTTGAGTGTTCGAGGTAGGCGTTTTCCAGCACGGGCTCTTACCAAATGATCCGGCCAGCGATGACCGAGCCACTTGAGCAGATGGCGAGCTGCTGCTAATCGGGCATTGTAAGTCGTAGGGCGTAGGTCTGAGAGGCCGTGTGTCCAACGATCAAGACGCCCACTGAGAGGTTCCATCCGTTCAGCTAACTCATAGACAGTGAGTGATTGATAATCGCTCTCACTGAGGACGTTTTCATTTGGGAGGGTCGTTTCAATGAGAGCGCGTAAACCGCTGGCATACGACTTCTGAGTGTTTTTCGACTTGTTTTCAGCCTTTAGCGTCTGCATATAGCATGAAAGCCACGGTAAATCTTGCATGTGGATGAGGCGCGGTGGAAGGGCAACTGAGACGTCATTCAGTCTCATTTGGCTCGGCCTCAACGCCTTGCGATTCCGCTCTGTTCCTTTTCTCGTATTCATTGGCGTTCCCCGCCTCCCGCCTGCGGCGGGTGTGCATCCCGTGCTCCGAAGAGCATTAGGTAAGAATGCGAACTCCCATATCAAACCACCGCGCGATATGAAGATACAACCGAACAGTATGAGACGTCCCCGCGAACGCCGAATTAAGCGTTGGTTTCTTCCGAGTCCGGCAGAGAGAATGCTTTTTGGGAAACATCAAGCATGGCTTGGCGCAATGAACTTCGCAGTTCAGTGAGTTCACCGTAACAGATTAACACATCTTCGTACCGAAGCTGGATATCGTCGCTTGGGTTCCATAGCAGGCTGTTGTCTCGAGATAAAGCAAAGACTGGAATCTTCGATGTTGAATTGAAAAGGTCTGCGAGCGGTTTACCAACCAATTGTTGATGGTTACGAATTTGTAAAGAAAGCACTCCTGAACCGGGGACCGTTCGTAGCAACTGGTCCAGGTCAACTTCAGCAAACGCCGTTTCACTTGTGACATAGTCAATGATTTCACCCGCTACATTTACTCCGCTTGCTTTCTCGATACCTTCCAGACCTGGAGAGGAATTTACTTCGAGAACCAACGGGCCGTCTCTTGCTTCCAAAAGGTCAACTCCGGCGATATGAAGTCCAAGCACTCTCGCAGCTCTGCACGCGGCTTCTTCGAATTCAGGAGGCAAATCGACTTTTTCCACCGTACCGTTGAGGTGGTAGTTGCTTCGGAATTCCCGACCTCGTGCTTTACGGCGCATGCTTGCAACGACCCGATCGCCAACGACCAGCGCTCGAATGTCCTTGCCGTGAGACTCTGCAATGTATTCTTGGATGAGCACTGCTCGACCAGTGAGCAATAAGCCTTGGACGAGGTTTCGGGATTCACGTATCGTATGACGGAGGAATACGCCTTGGCCTTGCGTTCCTTGCGTCACTTTGATGACGACAGGTAATCCACCAACAAAATCCACAGCCGTTTCCACATCGATGATATCTCGCACGTATGTGGTTCGTGGAACAGGAATCCGGTTTCGAGCAAGTATTTGGGAAGCATGCAGTTTGTCCCTGCTTTGGAGAATACCTGCTCCAGTGTTCGCAGTCCAAATGCCGAGTTGTTCCAGATGCCGTAGAACAGCAACCCCGTGTTTGGTTATTGAATGGCCTATTCGGGGAATGACTGCATCGTAATTGAACGGTTCACCGTTGTGAAGAATATCTATGCGGCCATCGGCTACAAACAAAGAGAACTTCATCGGGTCCGCAACATAGGGATTTAATCCACGCTTTCGGGCCTCTTCTACGAGCCGTCGAGTACTGTAGAGCCGAGGCCCTCGAGAGAGGATGGCAAGACGTAGAGCCGAGTCTTGGTGTTCTCCATCACCGTGATTCGTCCCGTTCCCCTCCATGCCGCTCGCTGTTCCTCCGCGCCTTTCAAGTGCTCGCTTGAAATCGGAGTAATCATGTCCGATGAGGATGCAGCGGTTGCCAGTGAAGAAAACTCTGCTGTTGCAGACCAAGAAGAACCAGTGGAAGCGCTTACTCTTGAACAGCGCCAAGACGAGCTTAAGAAATCTCGATGGAACGTTTTCTTGTGGCTTGGCATTGCAGTTTTGATGTTTTCATTTGCTTTATTCCCAATGCCATTTAGTGCAGATTATGACAATTTCACCAACTCTGCAGAGAAGGATATTGGTTTGGTTTGGGGGCCCTCTTTCCCAGGCGAAGACTTGTTTGATGCTAGCATGCATTTGGAAGTCACAGCAACCAGTCCACCACCAGAATCAGGCAGTCTAATTGAAGCCTATGCGCTCAAGGTGGACAACTGTCAACAAAACCTTGGCGAATTCACCGTGATTGCCAAGAACGGCACTGACCATGCCTACCAGCACCAAGTCATGGACAAGACGCCGATTACTGGACAAGAGTACACCTTTGAGTTCTCTTTGGATCCAGGTCAATATTGTGTGATTGTCCAGTACATCGATGCAAACGGCGATATCAATTCGAACCCGAGTAACGATTTAGCAGTCAAGGGCAGAGTGTGGTCCAGTCAGACGATTGGCGGTCTATTCGGCATCCTTTGTTTGTCACTTTCTGCTTTTGCCTTTATCGGGGCACAAAAGCATGGAGCACACATTAAGAAAATTCTCGAGGATGGAGATGAATCAACAGAGACAAAGGTGCTGGCCTCTGTGTCAAGTGCCCGAATCGCTGCAGGTCCAAGCGGCCCTCCAGGTGCAGGCCCTAGTGGCCCCCCGCCATCAGCAGGTCCAAGCGGTCCCCCGCCAGCAGACGAACCATCGTCATCCGAACCAGCCCCTGTTGCTACGGATGCGGTTTACGAACCCGCAGAAAACGGCTATTTCTTCAAGAAGTTACCAGATGGAACATACGACCAAACAGTCTACGTGCAAAATGCAGACGGTACATACGCCCCCCATCAAGGTTAATCGCTGTGACTTTGCCCTACGAAATCCATGTGTTATGAGATACATTTGGGGTCATACTTGAAAGGGAATGACGATAGGCATCATGTGAGGGTTTGGAATGTCGAGTGAGGAAATCTCTACTTTGACCGTTGCTAAACTCAAAGCATTGTGCATTCTGAATGATTTGCCCACATCAGGGAAAAAATCAGAACTCGTTGAACGCCTCCTCGAATCCGGCCTTTCCAAAAAAGAAGTTGGATTACCTCAGCCAGAGGAAGAGAGAACCGTTGAGCAACCTGCCAAAGAAACTCCAAAGGAGGAGTCTCCGAGAGAGGAGATCGTTCTCTCACTCGAAGACGAAGACACGCTCACTCCGGTCGTCGAAAAATCCGTCGAAAAAACCGAAACCTCATCATCAATGATTCTTGATGCCGAGATTCTTGATGCTGAATTCGCAGACGATGAACCTAAAGTTCTCAAAACATCTGTTAAGAAAACAGTCGATGCCGATCACGCTCGAGAGAATCCAACGACTCTTCTGGATATGATTCGTAAGCCGCAGGTGGCAGCAGTTCTTCTTGCGGTTGTTATTTTGGGTGCTGGCGGATATTACTACCTGGACAACCAATTGGATTCGTTTACCGCCGATCAGCTCCGATACGGGGACAGAATGCAGTACCAAATTTCTGGCGACCAGAACGGTTTAGCTACGTTCCTTGCAACAGAAGGTTTTGTTGAACTCGTAATGGACCAAATCGATACGGAAGATGATATTTGTAAGATTTCTGCTGAATTCGGCGGTTCCGGTAGTCTTGAAATCACCGAAGGCGGTTCGAGCGAACTGGTCAATGAAGGCGGGTCTAAAGATCGATTAGGGGCTGTTCGCGTTGTAGGTGGGATGGGTGCTGAATGGCTTTCAGTTGAAAACGTGAACACCAATTCCCTGAATCCGTTCCGTGTGAACCGCCATCTTTCGATTGGCAACATTTGCGACATCGGTGCAATCACTGCTTCGGGTACAGCAGACCTTACTTCAACAACGCATACAGAATTAAGAAATCAAGATACCAAATCGACGCAACTTGAATGGGGCTTTGACCTTCCTTCTCCTATTGGGAAGTATCAAGGGACAACTGTGAGTTACGGTGTTGGTGGTTTACTTGGCGGTATTGAAACACTGGCGCCGGGTCTGGCTCTCATGCTGCAACCTGTTGAAATCCAAGAATTGTTTGCCAATGACCTCATCGACGAAGGAGCGACTGGAAGCAATCTTGGTTGGGATTGGAGAGTATTGGGTATTGATGAACTCAACGGCAATCCTGTGTGGAAAATCGTAGCCACTCACCACGACATAGAAGCATACTGCCTTGGAACAGCGACAATGAACCTGTGGGTTGAATCAGGAAATCCTTGGGCTGCCAAGCAGACGGTTGATGTACTCATCTCAGAGAATCAAGCCAGCAAATCGGGCTGCTCACCTACTTCTCAGTTACTCAACGATTATGTTCTCCCAGAGGGGGAATTGGAACTCCATCATACATTCACGAAGTCTTCACTTCAACGTGGCCAAAAGCAACTCGATTTGGGCCTAACCTACGGCTCGATACCTTTAGCCAATCAACTCGGCCCATCGAGCGATGAGTTGGAAACATGGGGTGATTATGACCTCCATATGCCCGATGATTCCACCCTTCGACAGCACAGTTTTGAGGACGCCATCGCATGCTTTGATTCCTGGCCAAATACGATTGCGCCAGGGGCCGCTAATGCTTTGGAAAATGAAGGTTATATTTGGCGAGGCACAACAAAACAAACCTCTTCCACTGTAACGCAATGGAACGTGTCTTGGGTAGCATCCGACGAACAAGCTGGATGGGTTCAATTTAATTTGACAGGAACTCCGAATGCTGAGAATTGCCAGTACGATAAGCGCGGCGATCTTGACTCTACAGCTTTCAATCGAGACTCGATACCGAAGACCCTCAACATTACTTCTCTTGAATCTCGGTTAACCGACGCCTCAAACTATGGCGTTCTGACCGGTGATGACCGATTTTTCACAACCTCAGGAGCATACCAAGATGGTATTCAGGTCGGCTATCTCATCGCAGTTCCCGGCAACGACATCGGCTCTTTGTTGTCTCAAATTGGGGATGGCGGTGATGGTGCAGTAACTTTGGACATGTCGAAAACGTGGGATGAAGACGGCCTAACCAAGCAGTTGAATTTACTCGCAGATGCCGAAGAAGGAAGACTCATCGGCTGGAGTTTCATTACTTCCCGAGTTTGATTATTTCCAACGGTTTTGACTCGATGGAGTGTTGCTTTGAGAGCCAGGACGCCGGTAATGAGACAAACTTGGCGCAGCCTGTACATCTGCATACAGAGGTGGCATTGGTGGTGAGGCAAAGCCTTGAGGTGATTGCTTTGGACGATACGGAGGTTGTTTGGGTCCTCTTCGAATGAACAAGAGTACGAGCAGAAGTAGAACAACGACTGCGCACAACACCAAGGGAAGCATGTACTCTTCGAACGGGCTGTCAGTGTTTCCTTCGTTCATGTCGGTCGCTGTACTTGGATTCTCCTCCTCTGGAGCGGGGGGGTTCCACACGCTGTAGTAAACCATCCATGTTTTTTCGAAGTAGCCGTTTTCCTCGAAAACCACTGCCCTGTATTCATACGGGCCAGCCGTTCCGTTGTAGGTGCATAATTCCTCAGCCATCGGAGTGACTTGATTTTGGCAACTGAATACCGATTGATTCAGTGTAGGTCCTTCAGCGAGAAGAGTTTGGTTCTTGAACCACTGAATCGTAAGATTAAGTCGGTCAGCCGACTCTTCAGTCATGTTGAATGAAACTCCAAGATTGAGATTTTCGCTGGTAGCGTTAATAATGACGTACGGCGCTGATGGCACGGAAAGAATGAACGACTCCTTGTCGACCAGTTCATCGATAGCATCGTCACAATCATCATCCAGTCCGTTCCAAATTTCAGTTGCTCCCGGATACAGCAGTGAACTGTTATCTTCGCAGTCAGCAAACCAGTAAAAGCCATCGTCGTCATTATCTGGGTCGAACATGTTCGGATTTGTAAGTGTTGAAAGCACTTCGATTCCGTCGCTGAGGCCGTCTGCATCGGTATCGTTGTCAAACGGATTCGTATTCAATTCAAGGAATTCAACCAAATCCAAGAGTCCGTCATCGTCTGCATCCGTGCCGATAAAATCCTCATCGGTAGCACCGTCGCAATCGTTATCGATGTTGTCGAGGAGTTCGAATGCGTTCGGCGAAATGTCAGCATTTGTATCATTGCAATCTTGGAACCAGTAGAAACCGTCCATATCTGTATCGTTATCTTTGACCAGAGGGTCGCTTGAGTAGGTTAGAATTTCAAGGCCATCAATCAACAAATCTCCATCGGTGTCAGCCATTGTAACGCTGGTCCCAAAGAGGTGGTACTCAGCGAAATCGGATAAGCCGTCGTTATCCGTGTCGGTGAGGTTGAATCCTTCGTCCCATTGACCGTCGCAATTGTCATCAATTCCGTTCAATAATTCTGCAGCTCCAGGATAAATCATTGGATTGGAATCGTTGCAATCATCAAACCAGTAGTATCCATCTGAATCGAGATTCGGGTCTGCAACAAGTGGGTCTGTGCCATGAATCAAGACTTCAGCACCATCGCTGAGTAGATCTCCATCCGTGTCAAAGAGTAATGGGTCAGTTCCGTTGACAAAAATTTCAACACCATCGGAAAGGCCATCCCCATCCGTGTCATCAAGCAAGGGGTTGGTTCCATAGATGAGGACTTCATCTCCATCGCCAATGGTGTCGTCATCGGTGTCGTAATCTTCGGGGTCGGTTCCATACACGTTTGACTCGTTGAAATTCGTGAGGTTGTCTCCGTCTGAGTCAACATCAAGTTCCGTGCCATAGAGGACCAATTCCCATGAATCGAGAGTGCCGATGTTGCCCGATTTCTTGTCTTCGACGGTGAGCGTCCATTCCCCTCGGCAGTCTTCGTCCCAATTGTGGACCGTTGAAAACCGCCAGTTGTTGTAATCTGAGCCCCCGTCGTTGTGTTTTTCGCTGAGCACGCTTTGTGTTCCAGATGGGCTGGTGAGAATTACTTCTAAATCACCGCGTGATTGGTGTGTGATGTCGACAATGACATCCACATTCTCTGCTTGAATCGGTTCAGAGACCATGGTATTTACGGTTACCAGGTTGGCATTGTTATCTTGGATGTTGCATTGTGAGCATGTGAGCGTTCCGGTCGTGGCTGAGGTTTCGTCCTTTACAGTGGTCCATGTTTCAGAAAGCGTTACCGCAGCACCTGCATCAACAACGCCAAACCCATATTTGTGGCTTACGTCGTGACCGGCGCCGTTGGTAGCCCACGAATTTATACTCGCACTCGCATCGTTTTGACGAGATGTGTGAACCAAAATATGCTGCACGTCTCTCCATGTTAAGTTGGCATTTGCTTCCAGCATGAGGGCGATGACGCCTGATACGAGCGGGGTAGCTGAAGAAGTTCCTCCAAAGGTATCTGTGTAATCGTTCGAAGTATAACCTCCCGAACCTTGATTGTCAGTGGTCGTAATACCTTCGCCATCGCCATTTGATGGCGATGCAACAAGGATGTTTGCACCAGGTTCAGCATAATACGATTGAACGCCGTAGTGTGTGACAGCAGTGACTGCAATGGTATAGCGTAGATTTGCATAACCGTCGTAATTTGAATTGTCATTGTCATCCAGCCCGTTTCCAGCAGCCCACGTAATGATGTTGCCAAGTCCGCCTCGACCAAGCAAGGCATCGTTTTCCATTGCGTTATACATCAACGGCCCTGGGCCTTCGAGCGTTTCTCCGTTGTCACTGGGGCCCCATGAGTTTGAGTAGATGTCAATGTCTTGGCGCTCGTGAGCCAATGCTGAGGATTCACGGACGTCCGTTGTGCTGCATGCAATGAGTTTCAAACCGGCTAGCCCAGCCATTGGAGCAGATCCACTCACGCCGAGGTTGTTGTCTCCAACACCTGCAGCGACGCCCGCAGAAGCAGTGCCGTGAGCTTTATTCGAGGCCGGAGAAGGGTCACCGTCATCTTGGCAGTAATCGTAATCCAGAGTTGATTCATAATAATCGTCTAAATCGGGATGGTTCCAGTCCAAGCCATCATCGACGATTCCTATGACCACGCCCGTGCCTTTGTAGGAGTTCCATGCTCCAGTGATGTTGACATCTTCTCCACTGACACCGCTGGTTTGGCCGGTGTTTTGTAAGTGCCACTGATCAGGGAACTTGGGGTCGTTTGGAACCCATCTGGGAAGCATTTGATTTTCCACGAGGGGGTAGGCCGCCTCAATTTCACCGTTCAGGATTTGTTGTTCAAACATTTCAGGTGCCTCAAACGGGTTGACATCGACAAGCCATGCTCCTTCGAGTTCACCTGCAGGTTGACCTCGCACAGAATGGGAAATGACGACCCATTGATTGGCTGAGTTCAGTTCTTGGGCTGAATAGGTGCTCAAGTCGCTTTTTTGCAGCAGTGCTGCCTGTATCGCAGGAGAGTAACCGTCAACCAGGCCATCCGAAGGAGCAGTACCCGTGCCAAGTTCACTTAGCGCTTCTGTGGCTGATACCATTGGGGCAAGCGATGCGGTAATCAACACGAGGAGAAGTGCCGCTGTGCGCATGCTCCAGTCTCGGGATGAGTCCATATTAGCACTATCTCCCTTGAGAGTCGACTTGGCCAGAAAGCCGAACGGCGAGTTCATGGAGTCCTTCTTGTTCAGATTTGAGTGAGCGGATGTATCTGGGTATGGTGTGTTCTGAATGCAGTAAATCGTTCATTGAACCAACCCACTCCAAGGCTTGAGTGGGTACTGGGAGAGATGCGGTATCGGAAGAATGGACGCTCCATTCAGAACATCCATCACCGTTCTCCGAAGCAATTTGGAGACACCATTTCTGCGGAAGAATGGATTGTTCACAGGAAAGGTTGTGGCGCTCAGTAAAGCGCACTATGCAGTCGTGTTCAACGTAATCTACTCCCATGCTTTCAAGGGCTTCTCTGGACACATCGTCTTCGGCTCCTAATTGGAACCAAATGAGTGGGAAATTCTCTTTTTCGATACGCATGATGAGGTTACGTACCACGGCACGAGCTCTTTCGGGAGCAAGGAATAAAACGACTACTTCAGGGAGAATTCCTTGGTCAAGAGCGGGCCGGATTGGAAAGCCATCAATGGTTGCACCACCGTCTCTTGGATGAATCGGGGCGACGGCCCAACCTCGATTCTTCAATTCTGCAACAGCAGTGTGAGCGGGCCGTTCAGGGTTGAGCCCAGCACCGTAGATATGAACCAGTTTCGAAGCGGTAAGAATGGACGTTAGACGGCGAATTTCCTGCTCGTTTCGCGAGTCCATAAACGCAAATCAACCACCTCACTTAAGAAAACTTGTTCCACGGTCGAGTTTAGATTCCTCATCTGTATGTTTCAAGACATCAAACCTCTACGGCATTCCATGGCCGACTCCAAACGACCCCCGCACGACCGTGGGCATGAATTGTGGACCGCCGAAGGAGGGCCATCGCGGCTGCTTCTTGGAAGCATGGACCGATGGGTTGGGGCACTGCTTGCTGACGATGGAATCACAATACCGTTTATGGGAGGTTCGCAATCGACATCAGCCATCATCCGAGCCCGTTCCGATGGCATCGTGGTTGGAACCTCAGCAGTCGACCATATGATTCAAATTTGGGCACCATCGCTCAAGATTTCGTGGATGGCCGGTGACGGCAAAAAAGTATCCAATGGTGATGAAATTGCTTCTTTGTCCGGTGATAAAGGCACACTTCTAGCAATGGAACGTAGCATTCTCAACCTTTTAGGTCAGCTTTCTGGTATTGCAACCGAAGCAAAGCGTTGGTCGGCCCGCGCTCCGGGGCAGATTGCTTGCACGCGCAAGACGGTTTGGGGGCTGTTGGATAAATGGGCAGTACACCTTGGCGGCGGCCTTACTCACCGCCTGCATCGCAACGATGCTACGATGCTCAAAGAGAACGACCTTGCGACAATGTACGAAGAACATGATACTCATGCGAGCCGTATAGTTGCATACATCCAAGAATTCACCGGAGAAGACTGCGGGGCTTTTCTTGAAATTGAAGTTCGAGAAGACAAGGAAGCAATCATGGCAGCAGCGGCATGGTCGCAACGCGATGATACTGGAACTCTGCCGCAGTTGGTGATCATGTTGGACAATTTTGGCCCAGAACGTAGCAAAGACATCGTGTCACAGCTCAAAGAAATGGGTTTGAGAGATACAATCTGGCTTGAAGCAAGCGGGGGAATCGTGTACGAGCAGCTCGACGAATGGCACGAAAGCGGAATCGATGTGCTGTCAACCAGTGCAGTGAATCGAGGGGTACCTCCCCTCGACCTCTCCATGATTGTCGACGGCGCTTGAGGCGATACAATGGTCGAAATTGCCGCTGATCCAACTCACCCGAGGTACCAGTCCTTGTTGATGCGCCATCGGCTTGAAGAGGCCGAAAAAAAAGGCATGTTGGCTGGAAGTGCGCTCATTGCGCACGGCCGTGGTGAAGCGTATGATTACCTGTTGGGGGAACAATCCATTCCGAGTGCGAAGGCGGCAACAAAGCAAGCATTGGCTCATCTTCTCAGTGCTCATCACCCGGTGATTAGCCTCAATGGAAATGCAGTTGCGCTTGCAGGTAAAGAACTGCTCCATCTTGCAGATCAATTGGGGTGCCCGGTGGAAATCAATATTTTCTATCGAACTCCAGAACGCATGGAAGCACTCATCGGTCATTTGACGCAACTCAAAGTTGAACATTCCCTCGATGTCGAAATTTTAGGAGCGGAGCCTGACGCTCGCATCCCCGGACTTGAAGGCCCTCGGGCAAATTGCGTCAAGAGAGGAATTTTTGACTCGGATGTTCTTTTGGTCCCTCTTGAAGACGGCGATCGGTGTGAAGCGTTGATGGCAATGGGGAAAACGGTACTCGTGATCGACCTCAATCCACTTTCGCGTACGGCCCAGATGGCTTCAGTGACCATGGTTGACGAACTTTCTCGCGTCGTGGGGAACATGAATCGCATTCTACTCTCTAAGGAACGACCAAAAGTTTCGGAAGAATACCTGAACGAGTCTTCGCTTCAAGATGCGTTAAATCACATCAAGGATTTCTTAACAAAAACGGATTGAGACCTTCCGCTACGTTTCTGTTCAGAAGCGCTCTTGCAATTTGGTAGAAAGTCGGGAGGCAATACTCTGCCCCACGCCTGAACACGAAGCATCTCCGCCAAGGTCGTAAGTGAGTCCTTTCCCATCACGCAAGTGGTCTGCTACACTTTCATCGATGAGGCCTCCGATTTGAATCAGTTCCTCGTCGTTGTTTTTGCGGCCGAGCCAATCCATCATGAGTTGAATGGAGTTAATGCTCGCAATAGGATTGACCTTGTTCATGCCCGCATATTTTGGGGCTGAGCCGTGTACTGGCTCAAAGAATGCATTTGTGTCACCAATGTTTCCTGATGCAGCCATGCCCATTCCACCTTGAAGAACAGCACCGAGATCGGTTGCAATATCACCGAACATGTTTGATGTAACAACAACGTCGTAACTTTCTGGGCTTCGAGTGAGCCATTGAGTAAATGCATCAATGAATCCGTAATCGAGTTCAGTGCCTGGGTAGTTCTGAGCGACCTTCTCAAAAGTTCGTCGGAACAATTGGCAACCTCGAGTGACGTTGGATTTGTCGATGCATGAAACTCGCTTCTTGCCATCGACTGGGGCGCCGTTTCGTGTTTCAGCGATTTCGAAACCCATTCGAATTAATCGTTCACTGCCGTGCTCGGAAATCGGTCTTGGGTCGTATGCAATTTCTCCTTTCAGCCCGGGGAAGGTCATTTCTGGAGGTTCATACGGAGTACGGCCCATAGCCCGGTCGGCGCTTCGACGAAGTAAGGAGTGGTAGAGGCCTTCGGTATTTTCTCGAAGGATTGTCATGTCAACCATGCCAGGTTGCCAAATTTGGGTGAACTTACCGTGAACTTTGTGCGGAACGCCCTCATACAATTTGATTGGTCGTAGATTTGCATACAAATCCAATCCACTGCGTAGGCCGAGAATGACTGAGCCTCCAGCAAGGTCGCCGTTTGGAAGGTACGCTCCAGGATGCCCTATTGCGCCGAGGTAGAGTGCATCAGCCTCTTCACGACAGAAATCAAAGGAACCTTCTGCCCATTCATGGCCAGTTTCAACGTAATGTTGCCCACCGCATGGAATGACCGTTTGCTCGAATCCTTGATTGGTATGCTGTTCAATGGTGTCGAGAATGCGTTGTGCTTCAATCGCAACTTCTCGCCCCGTTCCATCGCCCGGCAAAATTCCAATTCGATAGTCAGCCATGTTTTTTCGCATGAGCAACCCCTACATGAATGCGCCCCCCGTTGAGCAATGATTTCCAGTTTCAGTGCGTTTCTATTTTCCGCGGTTGGTCCTTCATAGAGGCCGGTGACCAGTGGAGTGGTTGAGGTTGGGTGAATTGCATGAAGTGCTGTTGTTCTTCAGTGGAACTCTAGGTCTTCTCTAGAAGAGAGTATTCATAGGCTGTCATTGAGGAGAGTAGTTAACATGAGCGACAAACAACACAAGGTTCCCGAAGACCGAATCGCAGTCGAACTCATGCCTGATGAAGTACAGAGATTGACGGAAGTCATGCGCGGAGTTAATCCTGAATGGCGATTAGAAGATTGGTTGTCTGAACAGGCATCTACGATGCTTGAACTCATTCAATCCGACCTTCATCGAGAACGGATGGTCATCGAACAAAGACTGCATCGACTGCAGGCAATACAAGGTCGTTTTAACGAAAGTGAAGAATCGGATACGGACCCCAATCAGCGAAACATCTTCGATTGCTTTGACCTGCAAGTTGATTCGAGCCTCAAAGGCTTGGGGGAGCGTACTGCCGTGAGCGAAGACACAAATCATCTACCATCGGCAGTGGATGAAGTAATGCATCCTGCAAATAATTTCATTGAGCTATTACCCGGTGATGAAAGCGACGATCCGTTGCTCGCAGTTGTGTGTCAAATGCTTCTCATTCATGTGGAGTCCGAAATCGCCAGAGGTCTCCCATGTGCAACACTCGAGACCATATTCAAAGATTTGAATTCAAACGGAATCAGTCCTGAAGAAATCGATGAAGCATTGGATTACTCGCTCATGAGCGGTACGCTTATCGAAATCGATGACGACTGTTTCGTGCCCCTGCAATAATCGGTATATTGACACATCAACCCCGCCTGCCCAACACCATGGCGACAAAGAAAGAAGGAGCCCAACGACTTCTTGATACGTTAGAGTCCAAAAGGAAACTCAGTTCTCGACTGGCCTTTTCTGTGGGTCAAGGCGTAGTCGTAAGTGGGCTGGTATGGTATTTCACCACACACTGGCAATTCGCAGTAGCATCCGTTTTCATCATTGGACTGCTTATACAATTTGCATTTGAACGGATGTCGAACAGCATTGAAGCAAGCCGATTACAGGCTCTTTCTGACCTTGGATGGAAAGAGGATACTCTCAGCGATGAAGAGTACCGTGCGCGAATTGATAAAACTCTTAACGGCTAGGGATTTCAATGGATAACCCAGGTGACTATTTCCTTCGGCATTATTTTGCTGAAGAGAAACAACAGCGCCGACATCGCCTGTTCATCCGTTTACTCGCAGCACTTCTACTGATGTTTGGTCTAGCTACCATGCCTATGTTTTCATCTTCGCCGGTACAAGCATCAATCTACGCTCTTGTCTCTGTTACAATTGTCGTTGTCATTCGCCATCGTTCATTACGCAGAGCCAATGAACGCGAGGAAGCGCTGTTCAATTTACTTGAAGTTGACCCGTCGATTTTTGAACATCCTTCTCGCTTAGAACTGGCCTTAGATGCAGCTCAATCCGGAACTTTCCAAACTCTTCAAGTCTCTAAAACGCAACGTAGAAACCGTGGCTCGGATGAAAAAGGATTCACTTCGGGGAAGACTGCATCGCCTCTTGACTCCTCTTTGCAACGTCGAGACGCATCGCTATCGGACGCTCATTACGAAGGCCTTGAGGATGATTTGCGCCCATCTGAACTTTTGGTATCTGAAGCGAATGTTCGATACGATACCATCGCCCAACAACGTTGGAAAGATTCGGAATCCACGGACCAAGACCTCATTGAAGCAGGCGTTGAACGGTTAGGAGATTTGGTTCGAACAGACTGGTTTGAGAAAAACGCCAAAGATGGCGCCGTGGCATCATTGGTTGAATCCAAGAACGATGATGAGTCGGCTTGAGGCAAGCCCAATAAGTACGACCTCTTCGCCTCTCCTATGATGACTACCGCTATTTTAGTAGCCGGCGGTCATGGAAGCCGACTATACCCTTTCACGCGTTACACGCAGAAAACCCTCTTACCCTTGTACAACAGGCCAGTGATTGATTTCGCTTTGGGGACTATTCGTAGAGCAGGAATCAAAGATATCACCATCATCTCGAATGAATTTATTGGCCAGATTGCTCAACATGTTGGTGCCGGTTTTGAAGGGGAGAAAATTCACTATGTGCTCGAAGAGGAACCTCGAGGCGTTGCAGCAGCCCTCAACCTTGCTCGGCCATACAACGAAGATTGCCGCGTAATGGTCTATTTCTCAGACAACATTACAACGCTCGAATTGAAAGACGAAGTCACGCGCTTCAACACCTCAGAAGGGAATCCAGGCTGCGTTCTTTTGGCTCGTGAAGAAGAACACCCAGAGGCGTTTGGCGTCGCTGTAGTTGACGGTGCCGGAAACATCACAGACATTGTTGAGAAGCCGCAAAACCCTCCATCGAATCTCGCCATTGGTGGCATTTACTTGTTTGATGAAAACTTCTGGGAGTATCTCGATAATGCTGTCAAGGAGCAAGGCGTTTCTGTATCGATTTCGGACGTCACTCGACAATACGTTCGTCAAGGGAAAGCAAAATTACTTTCCGTAGGTCACGAAACATGGGTCGATTGCGGCACACCAGATTCTCTACTGCTTGCTTCTCAAATGGTGAAAGATGGAAAACTAAATCCAAACCCACACCGTTGAACGAACATTACAATCAAAGCCTACCGCCCCCGCCCTCAAAACATGAAGATCGGTATCATTGGTGCGGGAATGGTCGGTGGAGCAATCGAACACTGCTTTTCCAATGCGCACGAATTATTTGTTCACGACCCAGCGCGAGGTACAGATCTTTCGATCGTCACAGATAATGTGGATTTCGCCTACATTGCAGTACCAACGCCACCCCACCCCGATACCGGCGCTTGCGACACACGAATTGTCGAATCGACGTTGGATGCACTACCTGACGGCTTCACAGCGATTATCAAGAGCACCGTAGTTCCGGGGACGACTCAACGCTATCATGAGCGCTACCCCAACCTCAAAATTGCTTATTCGCCCGAATTTTTAGTGGAGCGGCGGCGTCTTGAGGATTTTGCCAATCAAGATATATTGGTTTGCGGAACCCATCACGCAGAAGTTGCTGAACTGGTTTTTGAACACCATCGGCAAGCTGGAGTGCTACGAAGAGACCAAACCTTCCACGTCACTCCTACGCAAGCTGAACTGGTCAAATACACCAAGAACACATTTTACGCCATGAAGGTAACATTTGCCAACCAGTTGTACGATATTTGTCAGGCAATGGGCGAGGATTGGTATACGATTCGAGATATGATTACTGCAGAACAAGCCCAACCAATTGGACCATCGCATTTGGATCCTATCTTTGGCCTCTACCGCGGTTTTGGCGGCAAGTGCCTCCCGAAAGACTCACTCGCTCTGGGAGTTCTTGCTGCTGAATTGGATTGCAAGTACGACTGGATGGATGCCATACAGCGTGACAATGAACGCCTCCGCGCTGTGTTGACAGGAAAACCCAGTGATGTCGTAACCAACGACGATTAATATGACTGAAAGTTCGAAATTCAATCGCCTCGTACCTCGAGGCTCTCTACAGAGGTTCACTCTCGCCGGTGGGTTCAACAGTGCAGTGTTCTTTGTGTTGTGGGAATGCATCCGTTTTTTCCTCGACGATGACAAAACCAGCATCCGCCTCGCTTGGGCTGTGGCTTGGGGTGCAACGGCTTTTATGGCTCATTTTATCCATCGTTGGTTCACTTTTGATAACAGGAAATCAATGCAGTGGACCATTGGCTCATCCTTTGGCGCCTATGCGTTCAGTTTGACTGGCTCCACGTACACCATTGGACTGTTTGCTGGTGAGCCCGGTGAGACCTTACGCCTTCTAGGCTTAGCCAATATGCTGGTCTGGGGATTAATTATTTGGGCCATTATGCGGCTCTTTGTGTTCCAATTCAAGGTCGAACAAAGTTAGATTGCGTGCGTTTCCAACAGCTCCATTGATACGACGAGCAGTGCTTTTTCATGCGTTGCTTCGAGATCTATCGGGCAACCTTTGCCAGCATTGAGTGCGGCGAGCCAGGTGCGAGCGCATACGCACCACGAATCTCCTGGCTTCAGTCCAGGGAATGAGAAATGTGGAGCCGGAGTTATCAAATCGTTTCCCTGTGATTTCGCAAACTCGAGGAACTCCTTGGTGACTACGCAACATACCGTGTGAGAACCACGGTCGTTTTCGTCGGTGTTGCACGAACCGTCGCGATACCACCCTGTTTTCGGGTCGCAGGAGCATGTATCGAGCGGCTGTCCCAAGACATTTTTACTTGCGTCCATGGGTCAAATGAGGCGTCACTCAGTCATCAACTCTTGCATTTCTCCCCGTCGACGGGTCAAGGCCTTTGAGTCTCAAAACAGGAAGTAAATCCTCAGAACCTGCGTTGGGTTCTAAGTCTATGTCCGTTACGGCAGTGCAATGCTACCGGATACAGTCCACAAACTCCCTCGAGAAGAACGCTTTGCTTACGCTCGCCTACTGGCGTTCATGGCACGTGTTGATAACGAACTTACCGTTGATGAAATGGCTATGTTTGAGCAGCGTTTAGGGACGGCATTGTTGTCGCCCTCTCAGCGTAAGGTCATTCGTAGTGCTTTGAAAACCCCTCCTTCTTTGGAAGAGTGCCTCGAAGGCATGGGTGAAGAAACAGGGCGTCTGGCTTTGCGAGATGCGACGTTGATGGCAGCCGCCGATGGTGAAGTTGATGATGATGAAAAAGAAGTCCTTCAACAAATCATTGAACACTTTGGAATGGCTCCAGATTCTATGGAACGTCTTCTGAAATGGACCGCTCAAGGCTACGTCTGGATGCAAAAAGGCTACGACATTCTGAATGATATTTCGGAGTGAAGTCCGTGTATCTCGACCTCACCGTGGACTTTGCGCAAGAGGACGTCACCGGTTACGCCGAGCTGATGGTGATTGTTGCCTCAGCAGATGGAACCCTTGTCAAAGAAGAGTTGGCTATTATCGAGGCACTCATGGGTCGCTGTATGATGCATCCAGAGATGCGAGTCAACATTCGAAACATGCTTGAGTCTCCCCCTTCTATGGATTTGGTCGTTGCCAAACTAAACCCAGTCGTTTTGAAAATCGCCCTCCGCGATGCGATGCTTGTAGCAGCCGTCGATGGTGAGTATGACGATTCGGAAATCAAAGTTATCAAAGCTTTAGCGAAGGCTGCTGGCGTACGTAAGAAGGAACTCTCCGCTTTGTTTGAGTGGGTTAAATCTGGTTGGGAGTGGCATAATGAAAGCTTCCAACATTTAGGCCTCCTGTGAGTTCAGTTTCGCGTTTTTCAAACCCTCTGAGGAAGGGTCACATTCAAACCGGTTAAGCCAGCCCGCTTGGTTGGGTGGGGCCTATGCAGAGCGGAGTAAGTGGATGGTATGCACGACTGGACCGATGTCTTGAGAACCGCACCGAACAAATCCATATCTGGCTTGCTGCATGGGAGAAGTCTCTTCTTGTCCACCAGCCAATCGCCGCACTTTTACCTGAAGATTGGCCAACCCTTCCAGCCAATCTCCTCACCGACCCAGGTCATGTCCTCGACCATCTTCTTGCGCGACACGATGCAGAAGCTGATGGCCGTTCTCCTCGTGGCGCACACCCGACCCCTCCTCGTTTGGCTGATGCCGTAATCGCATCAGAATTGCTTGAAAGCCTCACTCGACCGAAGACGCCGACTCAACCATCGTCGATGCACTTGAACAACCTTCCTCCGGGTTTCCGCCAACACCTTGAGAAACTCAACCTCCCTCAACATGCGCAAGAACCAGAAGTCGACGATGAAGTCGAGTTTGAGCGCGTCGAGAACGGCATGCGTACATTGAGCGGCATCCCACTCCCAGTGGCTGATACTTCTTGCGGTGGAGGGATTTTCCACGCTCGTCTTATTCGCCGTCATGCAGAAAGCCACTCCGACAGTACAGAAGAAAAGAAAATTGCAGATACTCGCCTGCTTTTGTCATCTTTCCAACTCCTTGACAACGACGAATTGGTTGTCGCTTCAACTCGCCAGCGGCTTCTTCTCGAATGCATTCGTTTTGATCTGGTCAGCCTCAAATCAGACAAGCCAGGTTGCCTCCCCCGTAAGGAAGCGGAGAATTTGTTGAATCTTGCAGTTCGCCAAGGTGACACGCTTCAAGGCGATTGGCCTTGGAATGAAAACCCGAGCCTTATCGTTACCAACCCGCCGTGGCTGAGAATAAAAGACCGATTTCGAGGAATGGAAGAAGGAAGTAAACTACGCCGTGAACTCGGTGAGCAACTTCGAGCCCTTTCCGACAACGGTATTCAGCGCTTCTCGACCATGAGAGGTAACGTCAACCTCTATCGCTTGTTCATTGAACGCGGTCTACAGATTCTGGAAACCGGTGGCCGCCTCCGCCTTATCGCTCCAGACAGCATTCTACGAGAGCAATCTTCTCACCCTCTCCGCCAACTGTTGGTTGAAAGCCACGGTTGGACTGACATATGGGCCATCGAAGAAGCAAATCACTTGTTCCCTGGCATGACTCAAGGCGTTGCAGTCCTCGGTATTTCGGCAAAGGTCGAATCCGAAAAATTGGTTGTCTTCGGTCCGATCAGCCGAGCTGATTTGCGCCGTGACCAACAAGGTCTTTCCAACCGCGTCCCGTCGTTTGAGATGGAGACAGAACGCTGGGTTGCTTGGGCGAAAGACACATGGGCGATTCCCCGACTCCCTCGTGACCGAGTTGAGCGCAAGCAGACGCTTGAGATTCTCGACCGTCTTGCTCGCCTTCCAAGAATGGGTGAGGGACAGCACGCTATTGCCACCAACGGCCATACCGTTCGAGTTCGAGTTGGAGAAATCGACCAAACCGCTCATTCAAAGTCGATTGAAACCTGGGTTAAAGGACGAGGTTCTCGCCCATTTATCCGCGGTGTTCATTTCTCAGAGGATGAAAACGGCCAAGTCTTTGTTCGCCATCCAGCATTCCGTACAGACATCCCTTCCAGAGCGAATGAACGGCAATTGGCAATGTGGTGCGGAGGAGCCGACCCCAAATATGGCCCTCGTCTTGCTTGTCAAGCCATTGTTAACGCTCATCAAGAACGCCGTCTTCGCTGGGCGGTTATTCCAGCGGGTTGCGTGCTTGGTAACAGCGTCAATCACATCGAACTCCATCCGGACATCCAAGCACGATTGGTGAACAGCCACGGTACGCTCGAAAAAGCACTTCACTGGATGTGCGAGTTGCTGAATGCAAAAGACCTCGATGAATGGGCTCGTGCTTGGTCAGCAAACAATAACGTCAACAATTACGAATTGGAAATGCTCCCCCTCGAAGTTTCATCAGAAATTCCGGATTTAGTAATCTCAGCGCAGTAATCCCGTAAATGTGGCCCGACTTTTTTCGGATTACTATCTGTTATGGATGTAAAGAGTTCAACATCATTTATTACTGATAAGCCACTGGAACCAATGTAGCGATGTTCGTGGTGAGTTAATAATGGGAATTCATCCAAAGATCGGCATTACAGGTTTACCACGTAGTGGGAAATCTGCAGTCATGGAAAAAGTACTCGAAATGCTCGGGGATGAACGTACCCGTGAGATTCAGATGCGTGGCAGTTTAACAGAAGCTCCGATTATCGGAGGTATGCGAACTGAACCAATCATGGATGGCAGCGAGCGTTTGGGATACAGCGTTTTCAACATCGTCACCGGTGAAAATGCAATTATGGCTCACAAGAACATCGATTCACGTTTGCGCGTCTTAGGCTACGGAATTGACACTGAAGCACTGGAAACCATTGCTATCCCAGCAATCGAATACGCTCGCGATGAATGCGAAGTCGTGGTCATTGACGAGATTGGAAAATTCGCAGTCGAAAGTGAAGCGTTTGTTAACGTCGTTCGCAGTGCTCTTGAGGTTGACAAGCCAACGCTTCTCACCCTTCACAAGAAGAGTCGACACCCGCTCCTGCAAGACATCCGTCGACGCGACGATGGACGAATTCTGGAAGTAACTCCAGTCAATCGGGCACTCTTGCCGTACAAGATTCACAAGCTGATGCGTGAAACTTATTGATGAAAGGCGCCGTTGGTTTCATTGCCTTGTTGTTCTACGCATGTCCATGGGCAACCCTTCTCAGTCAGCCTCTACTCTCCTTTTGGGAACGGGAGTCGGCTGTTTTCTTATCGCTGCCTTTGGGTTTGTCCAAGACCGAATCCCCTTGGATTCGGTGAGTCCAGGAATGGCGTTTCCTTTGCTCGGGCTTGCTCTTGTTGCCGTTTCACGTTCGATCCGTTCAGGCATGGGGCCGTTTACTGCGTCGTTTCCTTCAGAAGATGATGAAATGCTTGTTGAACGGGTCCGGCGAGACCTGGAAACCACGCGCCAAGAAGAGAGCGTTGGTTCTGCTTGGGCTGAACTTGAGGCATCAGTTCTTGAGTCTGAACTCGGTGAAGAATAACGCCTTACTGTATTTCACCCTTTAATTTGGATTGGGTTTGAACGTGCAGTGCCAGGCCAATTGATGCGATTGCCCCTGGAAGCCAACCGATCCACAAGGCGGCCATGAACGGTACACTCCATCCAAGAGGTATGATTGCAGCAGCTACGGTTGCCATCATCATCGGATACAGCACGAAGGACGATGAAGGCGAAGCTACATCTTTCTCGATAAACCATGAAGTCACCGACGACCACGGTAACACCACCCAAATTGCCGGAAGAAGGAGAATTGCAAACGGCGTGAACATGCTCATAAGAACTGGTGCATACAACAGCGTCATTTTCATCCACCAAATTTCAGGTCGAGGTGCAGCATCAAACCCGAGAGCCGGCATGAACTGCACCAGCATCAAAGACGAAATGGCAATGGATGAAATCCAAATGCCGTAGGCGTAAGGCCCTAGACCGTCCCCTAAGAATCCCAAATGGTTCAGGTGAAGCGGCGTCAGGAGGAGAACCGCCACAGCCATTATGATGGCGAGAACGGCTATGCTGAGACTGCGCCCTTCGCCATGGTTCAATTCAGCATCTGAGCGTACTGCGGGTTGGAGCACAACAGCGAAACAAACGGCGAGATGCGTCGAGAGGACCAGCGGCAACAGCATGCTTTGTTCGTGCAACTGACTCAACCAATCGCGTTCGATATCAATGGCCACGGTAAGGTAACTTAGAGCAACCACGGCTAAAATTAAAACTTTCAGACGGGCTCTGCTGGCGAGCGTTTGGAAGTTAGGTCCTGCAAGGAACAGCGTAGACACGGCAAATAATTCGCCTCCAAACATCAGCAACCCTCCGATGAGAGCCAACGGTACAAAATTCTCCCATCCCGGAATCGGGCCAATTGTTTCGAGAGGGAACAGTTCTGGTTCTGAATAGGCTTGTTCTGGGAAAAACAACGTCGTTGAAGCGAGGGCGAAGGATGCAGTGAACATCATCAACCGATTACGGAATTTCTGTCGTAGTGCCGGTCGGACGGTTGAGATACTGGGGAGGTGTTCGCTGAACACAGCAAACAAAATCACGAGCAGCATGATGATTTCAATTCCACCATCTCCAGTGAACATTAATTTTAACTCTTCAGAAGAAAAGTTCCCTGCGCCAAGATACTTCGTCACCTCAAGATGCGTCATATCGTGTGAATAAATGGCTTTGAAGCGAAATATCAGCATCATGGACAGTTGAACAGCGGGTAGCCAGCGTACGATGAGTACAGCGTTTTTCCAAAACGCAGTGCCTTTTCTTTCAGCATACCGTTCAATTGAGCCAAACCATATCCAGGCGAAAAGTCCGAGCACCAATGCGGGCAAGAACCACGGCATCGCATCGCCCAACATAGTTTGGACGGGGGGGGTGAAGCCCTTGAGGGTGGCGGAAGCAACATAGATGGGCGACAAGACCCGCAGACATGTCGCGCAATGAATGGCAGGAGCAAGACCTTCTTGCTGTGGCGCGCGATACGCCACTGGCCAATCTTGCCAAGAACCTCGGTTACGATCTTGAAGAATGGATTCCAGCGGCTACCACTTCTCTCCCTGAAACGTTGAGAGTGACGCTTGCCAGACACGACAAAGAGTGGACTGAATCTCTTCTTAGGGAACTCGGAGGCGCTCCGCTGCCTTGGGCACAAGACAATTTCGCTTGGCAGATGCCGTTTGCACGAGGTCAAGCGCCCGATGAACGCAGCAAGCACATCCTCAGTCTCCTCCACGAATCTGGACGTATTACCCGCCAAGAAGCAGCCAGTATGCTGCCGGTTGTAGTGTTAGACCCAAAACCCGGTCAATTGATTCTCGATTTATGCGCAGCACCTGGTTCGAAAGCAACTCAAGTCGCTGAGGCTGTAGCGCCAAACGGCGTCGTAGTAGCCAATGAACCGGTGTCTGGACGCGTAAACATGCTTGTTTCAAACCGAGGTCGGCTCTCGACCTCGAACATGCTCATCAATCAACAAGATGGGCGACACATTGGGCGAATTCCACCGCCTGGTTACGATGGTATCGTGGCTGACGTCCCATGCACAGGTTCAGCAACCTCTCGTAAAAATCGAAATGTATGGTGGAAATGGTCCCCCAAAGAGAGCCGTACTTTGTTCAGGTTGCAAGTTGAAATCACGACACGTGGAGCGAGTTTACTGCGTCCGGGAGGAAAACTTGTTTACTCAACATGCAGCATCGACCCTTGTGAAAACGAAGCGGTTGTCGCACAACTGCTTCGCCAACTTCCTTACCTTGAACTGGTTGATATCGATGAATCCAAGTTGGGTGGACTCAAATTGCGACAGGGTTTGAACGACTGGGATGTTCTCGACAAAGAATCAAACCCCCTTCCAAGGGGCGAAGAGGTGCCTCGCACGACGTTCCTCCAACCCGTTCACATGAGCCCCTCTGCTCGCGTTCACTGGGCGCAATCCTTCGATGAAGAAATCGATGAAGCGTTGGAGCAAGAAATTGAATCTCAGTTGACAAAATGTCGACGTCTTGTCCATCACGACAACAATACGGGCGGATTCTTTGTTGCAATGTTTAGGCACCGACCTGAAGCAACCCCGGAGGGAGTCGCACGAACCTTCATCCGTCGTCGACAACCTTCTTCGGAATCGGGTTGGGAGCCGTTGCTGTTGGATCAGCCACACACCAACCGGCATACCATTTACGCAGCTCCGCAGGAAATCATCGATGAAGCGTCTACACGGTACGGTATAGCGCAGGATGAAGTCTCCTGGTGGGTTCGAGGTAAACGCCTCAATATCGCTCCAAAAATGGTAGATGAACGTATTTTCAATCAAAAATGTCCGAACAAGCGTGGTAATCTTTGGCCCGAAGGAACGTTTCATCCACTGAAGTTGATTCACGCTGGTCTACCAGCATTTACCAAAAAAAGAGGCGGATGGCGTTCAAGACAGGAAGCAGTTCCAGCGCTTCACTCGCTGATTACCGAATCTAAAGTTCCAGTTTCAGCCGAGGTTCTGGAACGTATGCTTTTGGGCTGGGCACCGTTACTTGAAGATTACAACGACGAGTTTGAACCCATTCAGATTGATGGCCCGCTCCTTCTTTCGTGTGAACTCTCAAGCGGGGAAGAACTCATCTCAGCCTGGGCAGGGGCAAGGTTGACCTTGATGATGGACGAGAAAGGCAGAGATATTTTACGACTAAAACTCGGAATGCCGTTCCAATATGAAACAGAGGAAGAGTGAGTCAATGCGAATCAAGGCACCGTTGTTGGCTGTTTTGCTCTGTATACTTCTTTTCCCACAAGCAGCCACAGAGGGAGCCGATGGTTACGATTTGGTTGTTTCATCACCGTTGCCCGAGCAACGCCCCGCTGATACCGTACTTTACGAGCACTTTTTGCCCAAAGAAGGCCCTTATGACCTTCAGGATACGGATGAGGTGATTCAACTTTCATGGTGGAAATGGAGCGAAGAGACAAACTCAGATTGGCCTGATGACGACGCTCAAGCGCGTCTTGGAAGCCTTGGTTTGAGCGATAATACAACCATGATGTTCAATGAACAAAAAGTTGAGAATGCTTCATTTGACGACGGCGTTGCTGTTGGGCGAGAGAGCGCACGCCAACAAACCATACTCTCGTTGGAGGGCAGCATCGACATTGTGAGCGATGATCTTGGACAGTGGTCACTGCGCATACCCGTTCAAATGACGCCTCATGTCAATTTGAGCGATAACACCGTATTGTATATTTTCATCACCGAGGATACTGCGGTAGACCAGCATGGAAGAACTACACAACACTTGGTTCGAGACATGAAGCCTGTGTTTGGTTTCTCGAATCAACAAGGTAACATTACGGACACTGCTTGGTTGATTTCTGCTGAACACTTGTTGGCTGCAGGCATAGATTTGGAACAGAACCCCTACGGCTGGCACATTACTTTGGCCTTTTTTGGAGAAACGGATGAAGATTCTGCGAAACGTCTGTTGGCATTGTACCATACTCCATTGCCGAACCGATGGCACGCCAGTACCCCTGGTAATTTTGCCCTGCCGATTTTCCTCCTAATCTTCGCTAGCGCCATCGCTGCAGGTGCCGTTGCCAACACCATGAAACGAGAAAAAGGTATGCCGAAATTAAATGCAGAATGGAAAACCATTGAACCGCCAGTGGCCCGTTTTACATTCATGGCAGGCAACCTCCCGGTTCAACTGAAATCATGCGTTACTCAGGCACCATGGGGTATGAAAGGAGGTTTCAAGACAAAGCAGATTTCCCCAAATACGGAACATGAATTTGTTGTACGTTTCAAAGAAGTTCACGCTACGGACTGCCAGGTTTCCTTCGGTCTTGAAGTCGAGGAACTTGGCACTTGGACCCAATACCTTCGCCTAACATCTCCTCGGCTCCTTCAGGACACCGACGAGGGAAGCGTTGAAATCATCGAACTCGAAGCACAGGAGAGGGGCCATCATGACGCTTGATGAAACGGACCGTGCCTTGTTATCGGCTATGCTTGAAGACGCCCGGATTAGCCAGCGCGCACTGGCCCGTAAGGTCGGTATCGCTCAAGGAACTGTTCTCAATCGAATTCGGCGCATGGAAGAGCTTGGCATCATCAAGGGATACAGCGTTCTTCTCGACCCTGCATCCATGGGTTGGAGCATGACCATCATGGCTGGTTTGCGTATTGTCAAGGGTCGAATGATTGATGTACAGCGTAAAATTGCTGCAGACCCAAGGGTATTTGCTGTTTACGACGTGACTGGAGATTGGGATTCAATGGTGTTGGCTCGGGTCAAAGACCGTGAAGACCTCGATGACTTGACAAAGACTGTGTTCACGCTCGATGGAGTTTCTAGATCCTACACACACGTCGTCCTCAACACCGTCAAAGAAGACGGAATGCCTAAGCCACCTTCGCCATCAAACGATTAACGCTCGATGGAATCTTCCATTTCGATAAAGGGCATGAGGTCAACAGCGAGGCTTTTGAGTGATTCGACCACTCGTGTTTCTGGTTTGAGTGCCTTCGACAACTGATTTCGTAGTGCATCGCAGACTTTCACATCCATGGATTCAAGGCGTTCGGTGAGGGATTTTTGCAACCGCCCACCGGTTCGATCCCAATCCATGAGTAAACACATGGATGCACCGCCTTGTGCATCTCGAGTACCGTATGTTTGGTAGAGGTAGGCGATAAATCGGTCAAGCCCCCATCCTCGATTCAAGACTTCGATTGGGCCAGTGAAGTCCAGCGCTTCCAAGGCATAACGGTCTCTTTTCCCCTCAATGATGACGGGCCAGCCCAGTTCACGATTTTTGGCACGGGCTTCTCCTAGAGCAATTCCGGCTATTTCAAATCGCTCAGCAGCGTTTCCACTACCAAGAGGTGAACGATGCTTTTGATCTCTCATTCTTCTTCCCCCAAACTGACTCGAAACCGCTCTGCACATTCCGCCACCTGCATCGAATCGATGCGAATTCTTTTCATTCGAGATGTCAATCCACTGATGATTTTGAGTTGATTCTTAGGGACATCCAGTGCGGTTGACAGGACATGAAGCACAGCGTTGTTTGCCTTGCCTTTCTGAGCCTGGGCGCGAACGGCAACGCTCACACAACCCCTCCATTCGTTCACGCCGAGTATACCTTGCCGTTTAGCACCCGGTTGTACTTCGATATCAACCGTCACAGCCCCATCCAATGTAGATTGGAGGAAATGTGAAGCGCTCATCAATCTCCACATGACGGGGCTGTATTTCAACTTGCTAACCTTTGGCGCACTCCGGACAGTAAAACAACGGTTAATAAGGGCGGAAATAAAAGCAAAATCATACACAGAAAAACGCTGCACTGTAAGCATAACGCTAGGGTGCTGAACAGAAGCGAAGTCATGTCGTATTCTCCAAGGGTTTAAGTCGGGTATCACCGGCCCTAAGTTTGAGGGTTCCTTATGCCTGCTGAAGACACTGTTTTCAACGTCCTTTATGACAAATATATGTTTTGGAGTATCCTAGTCGGTATTTTCACCTTCGGGTGGATGTTTATCGCTATGCTGCGTTACCGCGACGGCGTTGAACCCGTAGAGAATATGGAGAAATACCATATCGAAGTTGGTTCCTTCCCGGTTGATAGCCACAACACGAAGTTAGAAGTTGCATTCTATGTCCTGCCAACCATTCTTGTCGTCTGGTTGACTATGATGGCACTTGCTTCAAATACAGCGGTCTGGACAATTCCAAACGATGAAGACACATTCAACGTCGACATCGTTGGCAAGCAATGGTTTTGGGAGTTCCATTACCAAGAAGATTTGACTTGGGAAGATGAATCTCCACACATTGATGTCAACTGGACTGGCAGTATGCTGATGGTTCACACTCACGGCAGCGAAGCAACCAATGTCACCATTGAAATTGATGGCGTTGAAACCGATTATTCAATCGATCTGGCCGCAGAGATGCTCACTCTTTCGAACATGTACTTCGACCGCGAACTCCACAGCGTCATTACCGTATACGATGCTGAAGATGAACTCCTACACACATGGGAGCACTTGCCTACCGGCACAATTCTTTCTTCTGCTGGTGGTCAACACTTGATTATTCCATGCGACGAAAGCGTCACCCTTGATTTGTTTTCACGTCCGCACGATAATTCCAACCCAGCCTACGTTGGAGTCCAGCACGCTTTCTGGTTGCCTGAATGGGGCGTCAAAGAAGATTTAGTGCCCGGGCTTGAGGCTGGAACCGTCATGACGTTCTTCCCTGACGATGCAGGTACATTCCCTATACGATGCGCTGAATACTGTGGCCTTGACCACTCAAAGATGATCGGCAACATCGACATTGTTGCCCGCGACAACGCCACATGTGAAGTCGATACGAAAATCCAAAAGACGGGATCTCAAACTGGAAATGATTCAACTGGAGGCGGATACTGATGATGAAGCGTTTCTCTATCCTCGCTCTCGTCCTCATGATGCTGGTTGCGGCACCGCAATTTGAAGCAATGCCAACTGGAATTGGCAGTGCAGCAGATGGAGGATGCAGTTGCCACGGAGGTGCTGCAGCAGATACAAAAGTCATCGTTACAGGTTTGCCAGAATCATTCAACGCCAGTGAAACATATTCGTTCACGGTCACGGTTCAAAACGACGTGATGGAGCTGTACAACGATGGCGTTACCGAAGCAGATGGTACTGGCTGGAACGGCCACGCAGGCGGTTTCCGCATACTTTCGACCGGTGGAATGGTTTCTACGGTTGACGAAACGCTCGGCTATGAAATGGACGGCGGATTAACTCACACCGCTGCTGGAAACGCAGTTCGGACATGGGACTTTGAATGGGTCGCACCTGCAGACGATGCTAAAGTCGTTGAATTCACCATCTATGGCAACGCTGTGAACGGCGGCGCTGGGTCTGGCGGTGACTATTGGAACCAAGCGGACCTTGTCATCCCAGGCATTAACGCAGATGACGTAGGGCCAACTGCTCGTGCGCTGGTTGTGCTCTTGACCGCCATCGGTCTTTCGCTTGGTTTGATTCTTCTCGGAGTCATGTGGGTCTTCTACACCCGTTCCCCGGACACATTTACGATTTCCAACTTCTGGTCGTACCTCAAGCCATGGCTAACCACAACCGACCACAAGGAAGTCGGAATTCTCTACTTCTTGTATGGATTTACATTCTTCTTAGTGGGAGGTGTGCTTGCACTCCTGTTCCGCATACAACTCTCCTTGCCTGAAAACATGTTCTTGACCGAGTCTGAATACAACTCGTTCTTCACTTTACACGGCACGACTATGATTTTCTTGGCCGCTATGCCAATGATTGCCGGTTTCATGAACTATGTTCTCCCCTTGCAAATCGGCGCTAAAGATCTCGCTTTCCCGCGTATCAACGCAATGGGACTTTGGCTCTTGGTTTTCTCCAGTCCTTTGATTTACACCGGAATTTGGTCCGGTGAAGGAGCAGATATCTCTTGGGTCATGTACCCTCCATATTCATCTCTGACCGAGTCGAATCTCGGCCCGGAAATGGCTCAATACGGTTCGAATACAGGAACGACAGCATTCATTTCTGGTATTTTGATGCTCGGCGCATCCTCAACACTTGGTGGTGTGAACTTCATCACGACCGTGTTTACCATGCGCGCTCCCGGTGTCGGCTGGATGAAGATGCCGTTGTTCTCTTGGTCCGTATTCGTGAGCGTTTTCATGCTCTACATGTCGCTTCCAGCCTTTATTATCGGTGTTGCATTCCTTCTGTTCGACCACACCGTCGGAACAGTGTTCTTCACCTCAGGCGGGGACAGTTTACTGTTCCAGCATCTGTTCTGGTTCTTTGGGCATCCTGAAGTGTACGTGGTTATCGTACCAGCTTTCGGTATTGTTTCTGAAGTATTAGCTACCAGCGCTCGCCGTTCAATTTTCGGATACAAGTCAATGGTTATTGCCATGGCAGGAATTGGTGTTGTTGGTTTCGTTGTATGGGGCCACCACATGCTCACATCAGGAATGGATCCGTTCTGGAGAGCAGCCTTCATGATTACCACAATGGCTGTTGCGATACCTACGGGTGCGAAAATCTTCAATTGGCTTGCTACCATTTGGGGCGGTAGCCTTGTCATGCGTACGCACACACTTTGGTCCCTCGGTTTCCTTGTGACCTTCACGCTCGGAGGCATATCTGGAATGTTCTTCCCAGTTGCAGGTATGGACATGCACTTCCACGATTCTTACTTCGTTGTCGCTCACTTCCACTACGTGTTCATCGGCGGTACTGTCTTTGCACTGTTCTCCGGTGTCTACTATTGGTTCCCTAAGGCAACTGGAAAGAAGTTGGACGAGACGCTGGGTCTCTGGCACTTCTTGATTGGGTTCTCAGCCTACAACGCTACTTTCTGGCCTATGCACGCTCTTGGAATCATGGGTATGCCTCGCCGAACACACAGTTACACTGTTGAAAGCGGTTTTGCGGAATACAATATGGCAGTAAGTATCTTTTCGTTCATCTTTGGCCTCAGCCAACTCTTACTTGTGTGGAATATTATCAAATCCAACAGAAGTGGGGAGCCCGCAGGTAACGATCCATGGGGCGGTTGGTCGCTTGAATGGGCAACTACTTCACCGCCGCCGACGCCGTCATTCCACGAAATACCGACTCAAGGCGACATGAACGAATTGTACGGCCACCACTCTTCAAAGCCTTCAATCGGCGAGAAAATGTGGAAAGCCACTCCAAAGGGGGCGGAAGAATGAGCGGACACGGTTCTCACGTTGAAAACGGAATTTGGATGCGCGCAGTCATGATGGGAGGAATCATCCTCACCATCGGTGTGCTGTTGTTTGCTACACTCGGAATCGCTTTGGCAGACGGAAAGCACGATACTTGGAAGCAGTTGGAAGACGACTACCATCATGAAGAGGAAGTTCTTGCAGCGCAAGGCAACATCACCAAGGCTCAGGCGGAACATCTTGACCACATGCATCACGAAGAAATCGATGCACACCTTTCGTATCTTACCTACCGGGTTGCAGGTATTACCATCTTGCTGATGTCGATTACCTATGCAGCTTTCATTGGTATCGGTGGTTTCCTCAACGCCAGTAAACCACAAGCCGACCACGGTGATGGGCATGATGATCACGAACATCACGGTTCGTCTTCTCCAATCGTCTTTGCTTTTGGTATCATGTTGTTCTTGGCAGGATTCCCTGACTTTGTCGTTGCTTGTAAGGCGATGTTGAGTTCAGATGTGACCGCTGACTTCAGTATGCTTGCTGTGAGCATGGCTGGTCTTGTCACCATCGTCATCGCAGTGTCAAATTGGTGGTTTGAAGACTTACCATTCGTTGGACACGGTGAGCAAATCGCAACCTCGTATCCATTTGAAGGAGAACACATTCGCAAAGCAGGACTTTGGGTCTTCATTATGTCTGAAATAATGGTTTTCGCTACATTCTTTTCTTCGTATCTGCGTATGCGAACCGAATGGTGTACTGACTGGGCGATTCGTGACGGCGTAGAAGCCTGTAAGGACGTCCCTGAAGGAACGGTTGTAACTGCTTCTGACTTGCTTCGTTACGATGTAGCGACTTTGATGCCAGGTGCGATCAATACATTCGCACTCATCATTTCGTCCTACACCATCGTTTTGGCTCTTAAGACGGCGAAGAATGCGAACTGGAAACCTTCAGGTGGATTCATGGGCAAACTCATGCCTACCCGTCAAGCAGCGGTGCGGAACTACCTCATTGCAACACTTGCACTCGGTTCTCTCTTCATCGTCCTCAAACTTGTTGAATGGAGCCACTTGGTTGCAGAAGGTTTCGATATCGGAACCGTTCAAGGTTCAATCTTCTACATAGCAACAGGTGCACACGGACTGCACGTTTTCATTGGCTTGTTGGTAATGCTATATCTCGTATTCAAGGCTGATACCGTTGGCTTTGATGAGGACAACGCACAAGGAATCGAATACTTCGGTCTCTACTGGCACTTTGTCGACTTGGCTTGGGTTGTAATCTTCCCAGCATTCTATCTGTATTGAGGTGAAATAATGGGCGAACATGTTGAATTTATGGGCAAAGATATCTACTTCTGGAATTTCATCGTTTTGATGTTTTTCACTCTTTTTGAAGTAGGTGCGGTTTTCTTCGAAAAAATTCCAGGGACCGATATTGATATCACAAAATCCGCAGTCTGGGCAATTCTTATCATCGTTGGAATAATCAAGGGTTACGGAATTGCAGCGTTCTTTATGCACTTGAAAGACGACCCTCGGATTTACACCCGAACTGCACTGTTCCCAGTTTTGTTCGTTCTTCTGATGCTTTGGGGCATTGGTCTATCCAACCCTGCTGGCGTTACGGACTTGCCAAGTTGGTGTACCCCGAACTGGGATTATGCAACAACCCGTTGAACACTTTGACAACACCTCAAAGGATTCATAATACACCGTTGTTGAGCGTTATCCATGGACAGGAAAGTACTCGTTAGCCTAGCAATGGCGACGCTTCTTCTGATTGCAACCGCTCCCCTTTCTTCAGCATACAAAGGACATCAGCTCTCACGTGCTGAAGTCGTTGACTTCACGTTGGTCGACCAGAACAATGAAAACTTCACGTTTTCACAGAGTTTCTCAGATGTTCACGTGATTGCGTTCATTTTTACCCGCTGTCCTGATGTTTGCCCAGTGATTACTCAATCGCTCAAATTGGTTCAGGATGGACTTTCAGCCGAAGATGCAGAAATGGTGGAATTTGTCTCAATCACGGTGGATCCAAGTTACGATACTCCAGAGCAACTCCATCTTTTTACTGATTACCACAACGTTGCCTGGCCCCATCTTACCGGTGACAAAGAAGTTCTCCAGGATGTTTACAACTCCTTTGGCATCATCGTTGAAGAAGAGGTTATCGAAGCCCATATCGCAAACGATGACCCAACCGTTACCTATGTTGATGTCTCCGGAAATGCTAGTGAAACAATGTTTGCTCCAAACGGCTGGACCATGAATGAAATCATTGCCGAGGAAGCAAATTGGACCTTCAACGCTACGTACGGCCAGTATGGGCATCTGGTCACTGGAATAAATGGAGTTGAATCGCCTTCCGATTGGTCATGGTATTGGGCTCTCAATGTGTTCAACGTCTCGTCCCAAACGTGGGAAGAGTCTGTGGTTGGCATCGATTCCATCGATGCTGTGGAACACAGCAACATGCTTTGGTCCGCATCCACAACCAACATTTCTCAGATTCCTGCTCCAAAAGAGAATGGCTCCACGCCTTCGGTTACCGTTCTCTATCCAGATAACTCCACAGCGAATCATTCGCTTCAAACCGATTTTAATGCTTATCACCTTACCAAGGGTGCCTTTTCGAGTGTTGGTATGAACACGACGTTTGACAACATCAACGGCAGTCACCTTCTTACTTCAATCGATGATGTAAGCACTCCGAGCGACGGGTCATGGTCCTGGTCACTCTCGGTCTGGAATAGGACCAGTAATGGTTGGGATGCATCTACGGTTGGTGTCGATGACCTAGTCGAGCCAACGTACATCGCTTGGGCTCCAAATTCGACCAGTGTTTCAGACATCCCAATGCCAGAATCGTTGCGCCCAACAGACATTATGGCACCCCAAGTTTGCAATGGATACGGGTGGGAAATGGGCTCGGGAGAAGGAAAACACTGCATGTGTGAAGAAGGTTACGAATGGGGCGAAGGCGACCGTTTATCGTGCGTTGCTATTGAAGAAACAGAAGTTGAATACTCGGTTGGCCACTCCACAATTACCTTCATTATGGACGGTATGAAACCAAAGATTGCATGGAGCGGGGACTCTTGGAAAGCCGATGATTTCCGAGCTGATGTCGAGCAAGTCGTCGCATCGCAGTCATCCTCAGCCTCATCTGACCCACTTCCTGGAATGACCTTCTTCATCGCAGTAACCGGTTTGACATTCGCTGCAGCGGTTGTCCACATTGGCTCAAGAGAGGAAGAAGAAGCGTAAGGCTCATATCGAATTGACGGCCGACCTGCATTTGCGATAACGGGTTTTCGGACCCTAAACTCAGCAGAGATCGCATAGCCCGGTATTGCGGTGGACTTGAAATCCACTGTCCCTTGGACTCGGGGGTTCGAATCCCTCTCTCTGCGCCTTACTATTTTAGTGGTATTTACCTTGTTGATTGACGGAAGAGTTCTCAAACTAAGGCGCACCTCGCTGACCATGCGCAGGGCTCGACTCGCCATCTTTCTCGTACTCAGCATGGCTTTAGCAGGTTGCCTTGGACCTACGACTGCATCATGGGGTAAAGGCAACGGCGAAGTGCATGTCGATTTCAGTCAAGAGTCGACCACCATCACCTCCTCTCTTGGCTCGGAGAGTCAAACCTTTAGCGACATTCAGCCAATCGGTTGTGCGACTGAGGAAGGCGATCTTGGGAGCAACAGTTCCACTCCAGTTTCGTTCTCTGGTTACCTCGCATCCAGTCAAATATTTTCGTCGCATTCAGAATCCGACGCTAGCAGCTTAGACTTTGCAGTTACAGCGAGTGTGGCCATTGAACAGATGCCAATCTCACTAGCGGAATCCGTTGTTGAAGGCGAAGGCTCTCGAATAGACGTACAGAGTTGGATGGAACCTTTACGGCCAAGAACGGGCATGGGCACTGTAAATCTTGAGGAGCTGAATTCTGATGCTGAATCAAAATGGTATGTTCTCGGTCTCATTCCCACGACTGAAAACATCCAAGACGGAATGGTTGCAGTCAACGAATGGCATCAATCCGTGACCATCTATGGTTATCTTGTTCAGATGGAATCAAGCAGTAGTAACGCCCCTGGGTTATACAATTCACAGGAAGCGAATCCAAACTGCAGTCTCAAAATTGGTTCGAGCAACAACGAGCGCCTCTATGTCCTGGTCACATCCATTGAATTGAGCGACTCAACCGTGAGTTCGAGCGGAGAAGATGGCGACGAATGGGTTTACGGAGATGTACCTCTTTTCTCACGCACCGGCTACATTTTCTTCTTTATCATCGTTGGTATTGGAGGCGGTGTTGGCTCTTTTATTCTCTCGAAGATGTTCGTCCTACAAGGTGCGAAAGCATCGATGAAAAACCTCATTGGAAAGTCAGGAATGGACGCAGTTAAGCAAGTGAAAAAGGACGTCAAGTCGGCCAAGGCTTCAGGATTGTCATCCCCAAGTGACCGTCAGAAAGCATCGAGAAAACAAGCCGAAAAGACGTACAGCAGCTCGGATAAAGCATCTTCGCAGCCAGCGCTTGCCGGGTTTGATTTGGACAGCGTACTTTCATCCGCTCCGAGCACCAGTTCAACCAGTGAATTCGGTGGTGGGAAGTCATCTGTTGTAAAGACGGAAGAGTCCAAAGAGATGGAACGAGATTTCTCTAAACCGACCTCTGAATTCACGCCACCAGTGAATCAAACCTCCGCACCACCGCGGCAATCGACTTCGAACATCACTTCCAGTCAGCCATCGTCTCAACCAGCCGAGCACTTTTCTTCGACTGCACCGCCACAGAAAGCCAAATCAGGCCCTCCCAAGCGAAAGACAGTTCGCAAAAGAAAGGCAACAGTCAAGCAGGAAGAACCAGAACCTGAACCAGAACCCCGAAAAACAGAACGGCAAACGTACGATGACTCGGACGAAGACTTCTCAGATTTCTCATTCTGATGTTGGTACGCAAATCTGTACAGCACTTGGCAGGACTTCCATCTTCAAGGGTGTGGAACCGATGTTTTCACCGTCGATGTTGATTGCAGCTGGAGTAGGTGTTTCGATACGCAGTGTCTTGAATTTATGGTAGTCCACGCGTGGGTGGAAGACGTGCCGGCCTTCGCTTTTGAGCATACCAAAGGCCTTGAGGACATCTCTACGAGTCATTTTCTTTAGTATCCCAATATCCATCAACCCGTCATCGAGTGAGGCGCCTGGTGCCAACGGTAACATGGAACCTCCAGTTTGACTGTTCTGAATCAAAAACAATGTGTAGTCATCTTCCATTTGGATGCCATCCAATGTCAGTGTGGCATGACGGCGATTGTTCGCCATGATGGCCATAAGAATTCCAACATCGTATCGCATTGGCCCCATCCAACGCATACGCTCAGCCTTGATTGTTGAATCAACGCCCAGCCCCCAAGTGACCAGATTGTGGCTGTAGCGTACAGTTTGACCTTTTTCAGAACCGGGTAGGCCTTCGATCAACTCAACTTTAGCTAAATCGAGGTTTTGGTATGTGCCATGAAGTATGCTACGAACCGCTTGTTCAGTGGAGGTGAGGCCGAGGTCATTCGCTACCGAATTTCCCGTTCCAGCTGGAATAAGCGCAAACAATTCACGCTCCTCGGATGTTGCCCTCATTCGGCCAGAGATAACTTCTGAAAGACTTCCATCTCCTCCAACGACAGCAAAGACATCGTTTGCCTGTGCTTGGATGGCTTCAGCGACTTCGATGAGATGGCCACTGTATTCTGAAAAATGAATATCGACTGAACGGCCTTCTTTTTCGAGTAACTCTTTGACGTACTCGCCAATTTTCCCTCCTTTTCTTTTACCAGCGTAAGGATTTACCAGGAGATGGACGCGACCAACCTCTGACTTGTGCGTGGATTTTTGGGTAAAAACCTCGGCATAAATTGGTTTGTGCTCGCCCTTTTTCTTTTTTGAAGACGGGTCAGGTTTGAACGCAAGAGCAGCAGGCCCTTGGCTCGATTCGTTGTTTGACATATCCCAATGAGATGGGTTCTTGGTTTCAAGTCTTCTCCTTGGAGCCCTTATTCTGCATTAATTTAAAGTGAATAGAAATCCATTCAAGATGCATAAATCGTGTCAGAGTGCTATAAAAATCAAGCAGTCCCCCTTTTTCCAAATCAAGTAGCGGGGGGAAATGCAAGAAGTCTTGAACTCGACCGATATGGTCATGCCATGGCGAGCCTTTGGACTGAGGACGAAAAAGAGTTCATGAAACGTGCTCTTGAAGTCGCAGAACGAGGCAGGGGCCGTGTTAGCCCGAACCCCTTGGTTGGCTGTGTCCTGGTTAAAGATGGCGAGATTATTGCTGAAGGTTGGCATGACCACCTCGGCGGGTTGCATGCAGAACAGATGGCAATCCACGATGCAGAATCAAATGGCCATTCCCCAAACGGCGCCGTTGCATTCGTCACTCTCGAGCCTTGCAATCATTTTGGACGGACACCCCCTTGTACTGAAGCGTTGATGTGGGCAGGCGTAAAGGAAGTCATTGTCGCTCATTACGACCCTAATCCTACTGTGAGGGGAAAGGGCATACAAGTCCTCCAAGATGCTGGGATACAGGTTCGTCAAGGTTTGCTTGAAGCCGAAGCATCGGCACAGATGAGTTCATTTTTGCACTGGTGCGAACACCGTCGACCGCAAGTAACGGTCAAGATGGCGGTCGATGCGAACGGTTCTGTCGATGACAGATGCATGGATGCTCAGCGGTTTACTTCGGAGGCTTGTCTTGATCGAGTTCACATGTTACGAAAGGAATGCGACGCAGTGCTGGTTGGTGTTGAGACCGTCGTTCGAGACGACCCACAGCTTACTGTGCGGAGAATTCCAACCGACCGGCAACCACTGCGCATCATCATCGACCCGAATCACCGTGCACCTTCGACCTCGAAGTTGCTTACTGATGGCTTTGAAACCCTTCACATGAGTAACGATTTCACCTCGATTTCAGCACTTCTCAATTTACTTGGTGACCGGCAAATACAGCGTCTTATGGTCGAAGGCGGGCCTACAACGGTAGCCTCTTTTTTGGACCAAGGCTTGGTTGACGAGTTTTATTTGATTCATAGCCCAATCCTTCATTCAGAACCCGTCCCATCCAACATCAGTCCTGAGCGCCTTTCAGATGCTGGCCTCACCCATATTGCGACTGAACCATGGGGCGAAGAAACGCTTCACTTGTGGTCGAGATTGAGTTGAAGTGGGTAGTGCGGAGTTGGCGTAATGGAAATCACTCAAAGCAGCAATGAAGATGTTGAGGCCATATTGGCATTGTACGACGAGGCAACGGCTCTTCAGGCATCGAAAGGCATGACGCAATGGCCGAAGATTGACCGAAGCCTGATTGAAACGGAAGTTGACGAAGGCCGACAGTGGAAAATGATGGAACAAGGTCAGATTGTTTGTGTTTGGGTTGTGGCCTTTGAAGACCCTCAAATTTGGGGTGAAAGGAAAGACGAACCGTCGCTTTTTATTCACCGAATCGCCAACCATCCGCTTCACAGGGGTCAAGGCTTCGTTGGAAAAATAGTACATTGGGCCAAGGCGTTGTGTTCGATGGAACACATACGGTTTATTCGCCTCGACACCGTCGGATACAACGAAGGTCTAATTCGAATGTACACGGGCCATGGTTTTACGGCCTTGGAACCAATCGTTCTTGCCGATCCATCCGGTCTTCCGTCGCATTACCACGACGGTGAAGTCTACTTGTTTGAGATTGACTTGCAACAGCGTTTTGAATAGATATAAACCACCTTCAATCATTTCCAGCCCGGTTAATAACGGTGATATTACTATAAAGGGAAGTCTCTTCAAGTGACCAAGGAAGACTAATTATGAATAAGAAAATACTGACCGCCCTGCTCGCATTGACGTTTATGTCTGCCGCACTTGCAGGATGTACAAGCAATGATGATACTGACGATGCCGAACCACAACCCGATGTCGTCAAGATTGGATTTTTGAACCCAGCAACTGGCCCATTGGCCCAAGACGCTGCAGGTTTTGAATACGGGGCGCTTCAAGCCGTTATCGACTTGAATGCTGCACAAACCACTACCGTTTTTGAAGCGGTTGTCGCAGATTCAGGTTGCGACGGTACCGTTGGTGCCGCTGCAGCCCAATCACTTGTCGACGCTAACGTTGTCGCCGTCGCTGGAGCAGCATGTTCCGGTGCTTCAATGGCTGCTAACGCTGTGTTGTCCGCAGCAGGAATCCCTATGATTTCCTACGCTTCAACCAACCCAAGTCTTAGCGATGCTACCGCTTACCCGAACTTCTTCCGAGTTGTTCCTAGCGATGCTATCCAAGGACCTGCAGCTGCTGCAATGATGGTTGACGCTCAAGCAACCAACCCTGCAATTCTTCACATGACCAACGACTACGGCTCCGGATTTGCTGACGCAATCGAAGCTGCTTGGTCTGGCGATGTCTGTGCAAAGATTGGATATGCTGAAACAGCAACAAGCGTTGCTTCTGAAGTCACACAAATCGCTGACGCAGGCTGTGACTCCATCTTCATGGTCTCTTACGTTACCGACGCTGCAATGATTCTCAACGAAGTCGCATCCCAGAACATTTCTGCTATGCTCTTCTCTGGCGATGGACCTGCTGGCGAAGGATTGCTCGTTGAACTCAGCGACGACACCGTTGCAAGCAACCTCAAGGTTACCGCACCTCGTGCAGGATCCTCTTTCGGTGATTTCGAAGCACGCTACGATGCTGCTAACATTCCAAGTATCAAGCAATACGTCCTCACTTCTTACGATGCAGTTTCCATTATCGGAAAGGCATACAACACCGACTCCGCTGACATGGATGCATCCATCCGTGCAGTTGGAACCGGATACGAAGGCGCAAGTGGACTCCACACCTTCCTCGCAAGCGGTGACGTTGGTGGATCAGGTTACGATATCTGTACCTACACAGCAACCACTTCTGAAGATGGCGCTTACGCTTGCAACGCCTACTGGACTGTTGCAGACGGTGTTACAACCCCTAAGACTGTTATCAAACTCGGTTTCATGAACCCATTGACCGGTCCTCTGGCTCAAGATGCTGCTGGATTCCAATACGGAGCACAGCAAGCAATCGTTGACCTCAACGCAGCATACGGCGCAATGGGCTACGAGTACCAACTCGTCGAAGTTGACTCTGGCTGTGACGGTACTGCAGCAGCAGCAGCAGCACAAACCCTGGTCGACTCTGGAGTTATCGCAGTCGGTGGCGCAGCATGTTCTGGCGCAACCATGGCCGCTAACGCAGTGCTTTCCGCTGCAGGAATCCCAATGATTTCCTACGCATCCACCAACCCAAGCCTCAGCAACGCATCAGCGTACCCTGACTTCTTCCGAATCGTTCCATCCGATGCAATCCAAGGACCTGCAGCGGCTGCAATGATGGAAGCAATGGGCGCTACCAACCCAGCAATCATCCACATGACCAACGACTACGGATCTGGATTTGCTGATGCTATCGAAGATGCTTGGAACGGAACTCTGTGCCAAAAGATTGGATACGCAGAAACCGCAACAAGCGTTGCCTCTGAAATTACACAAATTGCAGATGCAGGCTGCGACTCCATCTTCATGGTGTCCTACGTTACTGACGCAGCAATGATTCTCAACGAAGTTGCAGCACAAGGCGTTACTGCTATGCTCTTCTCCGGCGACGGACCTGCAGGCGAAGGACTCCTCACTGAACTCAGTGACGACAGCGTTGCTCACGACCTCTACGTGACCACACCTCGTGCAGGTTCCTCTTTCGGGGACTTCGACGCACGCTACGATGCTTCGAACATCAGTTCAATCAAGGCCTACGTTTTGACCAGCTACGACTCAATCATGATGATCGGCGCTGCTCACCAACTTGACAGTACAGCAATGTCGACTTCTATCGCTACCACTGGTACTGCTTACGAAGGCGCAAGCGGACTTCACACCTTCTTGGCCAACGGTGACGTTGGTGGAGCAGGTTACGATATCTGTGGCTACACTGCAACCGGTGCTGAAGATGGAACCTTTACTTGCACAAAGTACTGGACCGTCGCAGACGGCGTTCAAGACAACGCTGCTTGATACCACGAGCACTTGAGTTCAACGGCTTTTTAGTCCCCTTGCCGTGAGGTGAGGATGAACACAAAAGTGCGGAGGCTTTGTTAGGATGGAATCAGAAACGGTAACAGAACCATCTGGTTCCATCCTACACCGCTGGCAAGAAATGTCGAGAATACGTCGACGCCTACTGATTGCTGCCGTAGTGGCTCTTGATGCAATCATTGGATTGCTCTACCAATCCGGTATAGGCAACGGCCTTGACGCAATTTTGTTTGGCAATCTGCCGAATGATATGGTGTGGCTTGGACAATCGGTTCAACTCATTTCTATGGGGTTCTTGCTGGTGAAGGTCGTTTTCGACGATGTTCCACATGGTAAGCTTCGTTACGCATTGATGGTGTTCTCTCCACTCTTCTTGCTGTTGACCGTACTGTTTACCATCGAACTTCTGATGGTTGGCCTTGACACCAGTGCAGTGATCTATCTCAACCTGAGTTCAATAGGATTCAGTACGCTGACTTGGTCTTCGACCTACCTTGCAATCGCCGTCGGTTGTACGCTGACCTACAGTGTACAGCGGTATGGAAACTTTGCACAAAGCGAGTTCTTCATGCTAGGGATGTATGTTGCAGTCATGATTATGTGGATGGATTATTTCTTCCCACTTGTTTCAACTCCAAAAGACGGGGTATTGGTTTGGTCTGTTCTTCTTTGGACGCTCCTGGGAGCATTCGTTCTTACTGGCTTGGCTGGCGTCATCATCGACCGTCTGGTCTTCCGAGGTTTCAGAGACCGGAAATCAAGCGCAGATGTCATGATGATTGCTTCACTTGGTGTTGCTCTTATCCTTCGAGCCATCGTTTACCTTCGCTTTGGTGCAGGAACGAAGTTGTTTGAACCGGATATCGATTGGCGAATTGCTCGTGAACAACGATTTGAGGCTCCGACCATCCTAACCAAACTCAACCTTGGTGACCGTTCTCTTGCTTCCGGTGAAACGTATTCCTACGGTGCGTGCGAACAGGCTGGAAGCGCTGCTGACGGTTCCCCCCTCTACGAAAAAATCACCACTGAAGGCTCAAAGCCGCTCACTGACATCTATTCGGTCGGCTCAGATTGCGTCACTGACTTAACAGCGAACTACACCTATTACAACGCAGCAATGCCGTTCGTAATTTTTGCTTCTGTTGGCCTTTTGATGCTGTTGCTGACAAAGACCCGTCTGGGCCGCCGTATGCGTGCTGTCGCTGATAACCCCGAACTTGCTGCAAGTTGTGGAATAAACGTCGAGCGCGTACACATGATCAGTGCTTTCCTCTCTGCGGGAATCTCAGGAATTGGCGGCGCTGTATTTGCAATGACGGTACGGTACAGTCCAGAGACAGGCTTCACCCTTCTTTTGCCCGCTTTCGCGGTTATCGTGTTGGGTACCATTGGTTCAGTTCGAGGTGCCGTGTTTGGAGCGCTCCTGATTGGTTTTGTTCGTTCAATTTCATCACCGATTTTGATGGGAATTGGAACACCGCTGGACCGCTCAAACTATGCCAATCTGGCTGAAGTAATGCCGTACGTCATGATTATCGCTATCCTTCTCATCATGCCAAAGGGAATTGGTGATGCGTACGACAACTGGAATATCAAGCGAATACGCATCCGTGCTGAGGAAGATTTCAAACCGAACACGAAGCGTGCATCCTTGCTTGGCATTTTCTTTGCACCGACTGGACTGCACCATTTCAGCGTTCGAAACAGTTTGCGAGGACAACGCTACCTTCTTTCCACCTTCATTGCTTACATCGTTTTCAAATTCAGTTCCTTTGTCAAAGATAATTCGATTGCCAACGATTCAATGATGAGCACACTCACCGGAGGTGACTCATCGCTATCGCTTACTCATGCTCCAAGCAATATTCTGGCTGAGCAACAAGATGCGTGGCTCTCCTTAATGCAATTTGAGCAAGGACTCGTTGGCGTAATGGCGAATATGGGCGTTCTTGTATGGCCTACAGTCCCAATTATCCTCTATCTCATCGCATGGTGGGAAGCCTACCATGTTCTGCAAGACAAAGAGCTCAAGCCTTCGACAAAGATTTCTGATTTTGCCTCTGAAATTTCTTCACGTTACTCAATGGTCGCCGAGAAAACAGGTAAGGCATGGCGTACACTGACTGAGGCTATTGACTCAAAAACTGGCTTCATTGCTGTTCATGCACAAAGTTTGACGCAATCGACGACCAGTAAACTCTCTGAAACATATGTGGAGAGAAGAACCTCTGTTCTCGAGAAATTACGAATGCCCTATGGACGCGAAAGTGAAAACGGCTCATGGTTGCTGTTTGCCGTTCTCGCAGTTGTGATGGCGGCCCTCATCTTTTGGCTCCCAGTCGCCGATTCCGACCAAGCTAAATTTGTCAAGACGTTGCAATTGTCTAACGTTATGGTCACGTTCGCTATTTTTGCGATTCTAGCGCTTTCTCTTAACCTACAAACTGGAATCACCGGGCAGTTGAATTTCGGTGTCATTTTCTTTGCTTCAATTGGAGCAATCGTTGTGGGAATTCTCACAGCGCCTAAGGAATTGCATGGATACGATTGGCCAATCGTTTATGCCGTTCTCTTTTCGATGGTGATAGGCGCCATTGCAGGATGGTTCCTCGCTTATCCAACCGCACGACTGAGAAGTGATTATTTCGCTATCATCACCATTTCACTTGGTGAAATCGTTCGTGTCCTGCTCAGTGGAGAACCACTTCTTCGGGCAGGCTCATGGGGGAGTGCAGTCGGTATTTCCCGATACAAACTCCCCTTGCAAGAGCGTTGGTTCTGTGGTTCTACGACCCCACTCGATGCAAACGGTGCCCCTCTTTCACCGAATGCTTGTTCAAACACCGAAGGAATCGACAGCATGGCAGTTACGGTTGGAGAATGGCTCAGCCTTGGACAACCAGCACCGTACATGTTTGTCTTGGCGGTCATTGGAATCCTTGGACTAATTGTTTCCTGGTGGTTACTGAATACTGTACTTGCCTCTCCATGGGGGCGCATTTTGCGTGCCATTCGTGAAGATGAAGAAGTAGCGCAGCACCACGGTCACGATGTGTTGCGGCATAAAGCGGCAAGCCTTGCACTTGGCGCTTCAATTGCTGCCTTCGCTGGTGCACTTTGGGCATGGAAACTATCCGGTTTCCAGCCTTCTTTCATGTCACCTGCAAAGACGACCTTCCTTGTTTGGGCAGCGTTTATCATCGGTGGCGTCGGTAACAACAAGGGTATGATTATCGGGGCATCGATTATCGTTCTCATGGAATTCGTATTCAACGTCTTAGTTGCCGCTCAAGGAAGTTCTGATCTTCCGCTTAATGAAGTGGCAGCAACGATGGACGGTTGGTTCAACTGGTTGGTTATGGAACAGGTTCAGGCTATGTGGATCTGCTTTGCAGTCATGGTCTTGGCCCACCTTGTCAAATGGGTTTCAGTTCGTGAAACCTTCTTCTGGTTGACAATCCTCTTCGCGTTAGCCTCGTTCTTCTTCGATGAGCGTTCTATTGAAGAAGTGTTCCCAACAGGAATCATCCGAGCAGGAATGGCGTACGTCAAGGTCTTGCTTGTCGGTGCACTCATCGTATTCTCACTTCGATACAATCCGAAAGGTTTGCTTCCTGAAGTTCCTTTCAGACCAGAGCATCCAAGCACAAGTATGGAGGTTGAAGAACAATGAAGCCTCTTCTCTCCGTCAAAAACTTACGAATGGAGTTTGGTGGTCTTGTTGCTGTCAAGGATGTATCTTTTGAAGTCAAGAAAGGCGAGTTCATCGGCCTTATTGGTCCAAATGGATGTGGCAAATCAACGACGTTTAATTGCATCAGTGGCCTTTTACAGCAAACTTCAGGAACGGTCGAAGTGTTTGGCAAAGATGTTTCCGACAAACGTCCCGACCAAATCCAAAAATTGGGTATGACTCGAACGTTCCAACATACACGTCTCTGGAAAGACATGACCGTGATTGAGAACCTCTTGGTCCCTCCAAGAAAGCAATTTTCTCCAAATCCTTTCCTCTCGTTGTTCCGCGGTCGTTCAAGACCTTCGGAAAAGGAACGTCTTGCTGACGCATTTGCTGTCTTAGACCAACTCGAAGTACCTCACATGGCCCACAACATGGCCAGTGAACTCTCTGGTGGACAGAGTAAACTCGTTGACATTGGACGCTCGATGATGGGCAGTCCTGACCTCTTGCTGCTCGACGAACCGGTTGCTGGTGTCGCAGGCCCTCTTGCAATGAAAATATTCACCAATCTACGGGAACTGGTTGATACGACCGGAATTTCAGTTCTTGTGATTGAACACAACATGGATTTCATTCTCCGCCAGGGTGTTGACCGCATCGTTGTGATGAACGAAGGAGAAGTTCTCATGGTCGGAACTCCAGAAGAAGTCAAGTCGAATCGCGCTGTGATAGAAGCATATCTTGGTGGAGCGAGCGAAGGAGGCGAAGAAGAATGACCCGTTTACTCGATGTCAAAGGCCTAACTGCCGGATACGGTAGTGTGCAGATTCTGTATGGTATTGACCTGCATGTCGATGAGGGGGAGTTTGTCACCATCATCGGTCCGAACGGCTGTGGAAAATCGACGTTCATCAAGGCCTTGTTCGGTATCGCTACCTACTACGACGGCGATGTGTCGTATGCTGGTGAGTCGATTGAGAAGCTTCGAACCGACCAATTGGTCAACAAAGGAATTGCATACGTGCCTCAAGTCAACAACGTCTTCCCTACACTTTCGGTTGAAGAAAACCTACAGATGGGCGGAAACGCATTACCGAATCGAGTTTTAAAAGAACGCATTGAGCGGGCCCTCAACATGTTCCCCGACCTTCGTTCCCGTGAGCATGACCTTGCAGCATCCCTTTCCGGTGGAGAGCGACAAATGCTAGCGATCTCTCGTGCTCTCATTTCAGACCCTTCTTTCTTGTTGCTTGATGAGCCAACAGCAGCCCTCTCCCCATTGTACCAACAACAGATTATCGAACGAATTGATAACTTACGTAAGGAAGGAATCACCGTTCTTATCGTCGAGCAAAACGCTCGATTGAGCCTTGCTCGTTCCGACCGTGGCTACATCTTTGCCAACGGTAAAGTGGTTCACACCGGCGATGCTGATTTTATCTTGAACGACCCTGAAATCGGTGAATATTTCTTGGGTTCGCACGACGATTGAACTTCATAGAAATTCCAAAGCGATGAGCGCTTCACGAATATACAGGATTCCACTCAAAACAATGGCGACAAGAATGCCTTTACGGATGCGTTCAGATTTCCATTTCTTGAGCCACCGTTTACCAAGTTGGACTCCAAATATCGCTGCTAGAACGAGCCCTAAGATGAGCCAGCCGGCTTCAAGAATCTGCCATCCTTCAAGGGCTACATACACGGGTATCCTCGTCAGATCTACAACCAGAGCAAGGACAGCTGCTGTGGCAGCATATTCTGCCTTGTCAGGTAATCGTTTCTGAAGAAACATGGCACGTAATGCACCTTGGTGGCCAGTAAGTCCTCCGAAAAATCCTGAGCCAAAACCGCCGATTCTGTCTTCAGCTTCCGGTAGGCGATAATTGGTCCATTTCTCACTGATTGTCAACAGTGGTAATACCACCAAGGCAACGCCGACTATGAGCAGCAAAGGTTCCGCTTGAATCGAAGAATTTAGCCCAGCCCCAATCAACGCCCCAACGACCATTGCCCAACCGTACCTCCGCACGGCATCATAATCCACGCTTGAGCGAAGAACCTTCAATTTCCAGGCGTTATGTGAGCCATGAACGATTCCAACCACGGCGATTGCTTCATGCGGTTCCAACCAAAGAAAAACAATTGGAGTGATCATAGTAGCAAGTCCGAATCCTGCAGGAACAGTGAACGCTGCAGCAAAAAAAGTGGCCAGCAGACTGAACGCAATCAAACCCACGTCCATGAGATTTGTAGTTGGAACGGATTCATAAGAGTACGGTTGTGAAGTTTACATGTATGACCAAGCGCTGACTTGATGAAGCCCCTTTGTATGGATTAATCCATGCAGATTGGACACATGACACAAGATGGCTCACACGCCTACCCGCTGAACATTCCTCAGTTTGGTCTTGGCGTCTTTTTGATGTCCAAGCCAGGTGAATGCAAATCCTCGGTTTTAGCAGCTCTCAAGGCGGGTTACACCCATATCGATACGGCAAGCATGTATGCCAACGAGCACGAAGTGGGTCAAGCACTCAAAGAAGCGGGGGTTGAGCGCTCTTCAGTGTTTATCACTACGAAGTTACGCCGTGGTCATGCAGTTGGCTACGAGGATACACTTGAGCACTGTAAGACATCTCTTGAGTTGCTCGATACCGAATACATTGACTTGTATCTGGTTCACGCACCCCCCGAAGACCCGGAACACCGTGCTCCAGTATGGAAGGCCATGGAACACTGCCTTGAGCAAGGATGGGTCAAAGCAATCGGCGTCTCAAATTACGGACCTGCTCACCTTGAAGCGATGAAGGAGTACGCGATCTACATGCCTTCAGTCAATCAAGTTGAATTCAACCCCTGGCTGCAACGGCCTCACCTCAAGCAAGCTACTGAAGACGCAGGTGCCAAAATCATGGCGTACTCACCGCTCGCTCGAGGGCACAAAGTCGACGACCCCGAACTGGGAGCTATCGCTGAACGCCTCGGTTGCACACCTGCACAAGTAGCCATCAAGTTCTGTTACGATGAAGGATGCATTACCATTCCGAAGTCGAGCAATCCTTCTCGCATCATTGAAAACTTCGCATCACTTGAAATTGATATCTCTGGCGAAATCGATGCGATACGAGCACTTGAATGCAATTATGTTTCAGGTTGGGACCCGACAACTCAGCCCTGAGTTAAGCCAAAATACGTGCCATTGTATCCTCATTCATGGCGAAAGTCAATCTCGAGGAAAAGTTCAGTGCGTTTTCTGACCACTGGTCGCCGCGTGTTATAGCTGAAATGAACGATTACCAATTCAAGCTCGCCAAGATGGAAGGCGAGTTTGTGTGGCACAATCATGTCGATACCGATGAAGTATTCATCGTCGTCAAAGGCTCAATGTGCATTGAAATGGAGCACGAAACCGTTACCCTGAATGAAGGCGAAATGTACGTCGTTCCCAAAGGTGTGATGCATAAACCGTATGCTGCAGAAGAATGCCATGTGATGCTTGTTGAGCCGCGTGGCGTCGTGAATACCGGGGATGCTGAAGGGGAACTTACTGCAGAAAACGATGTCTGGGTTTAGGCGTGCCAACAGTCAAGACCGTGTGAGGAATGTGGTGGCTATGTCGGAGACACTCATCGATGCCGACATTCGCAAAGCACGCACACTTCCGTCTCGATTTTACACCGAACCAATCGAATTTGAACGGCTCAAGACTGTTTTCAATGGATGGCAATTTGCTGCTCACACATCAGAACTGGAAACGCATACAATGCTCCCGCTTCCTCACATCCAAGACATTACAGGAGAGTCTGTCTTGCTTTTACGAGATCAAGAAACGCGCAGTCTTTCCAATGTATGCACGCACCGCGGAATGCGATTAGCACTCGAGCCCTGTACCAAGAAAACGCTGCAGTGCCGCTACCATGGTCGCACCTTCAATCTCGACGGCACTTTCCGTCACATGCCGGAGTTTGAGCAAGCGATAGGATTTCCGAGTGAAACTGACAACCTCCATCAATTTCCGCTCAAACAGTGGTTGGGCATGTATTTCACATCCCAAGAAGATGTACCAGATTTACCGTGGGAAATGCTGGAAGAACGGTTGGGATTCGTATCGCCTACCTCGTTCACGCACGACGCTCATCGAGACCGAGACCATACGATTGATGCAAATTGGTTGCTTTACGTCGACAATTATCTCGAAGGTTTTCACATTCCTTATGTTCATCCTGAACTGAACCAGGCGCTCGATTATTCAGGCTATAGTACCGAGACTTTTGATGGCGGAGTACTGCAGATAGGCAAAGCCATGAAAGGCGATGTCAAGTTCGATTTACCATCGGGGCATCCTGATGAAGGTCATGACGTTGCAGCGTATTACTTGTGGCTGTTCCCGAACATGATGTTCAATTTCTACCCTTGGGGGTTGTCGGTCAATGTGGTGATTCCCGTCTCACACAAGCAGTGTCGCGTACTGTACCGAGGTTACGTCAGCGATGCTGAACTCGCCAGTCAAGGCGCAGGTTCAGTGCTTGACACGGTCGAGGACCAAGATCAATGGGTGATTGAGGAAGTTCAGAAGGGCATGGCTTCCAAAGCATATGTCCGTGGGAGGTATTCACCTTCACGAGAGCAAGGCGTGCATCATTTCCATCGAATGATCTCCTATTCAGATGACAGGTTTTGATAATCTGCAGATTTATTTTCACTTCCACCCGCCGCCCTCCCTCCGTTTGCCTTATAGGGTCGCCACAGAACCAATCACCGAGGGTGAGTGATATGGCGAAAGTATCGAAGCACCACCCGAAAAAAACTGCGGCACGAGATACGGACGAATACGTATTCGCCCAACTGATTCCTTACATCGGAAACAAAAGGAAATTGCTGGACATTATTCACGAAGCAATAGAAGAAACTGGGGTAAAAGAGGGGACATTTGTCGATTTATTCTCAGGTAGCACAGTTGTAGCGGGATTCGCTAAGCAATTAGGTTTTCGTGTTCTATCGAACGACTGGGAGCCTTATTCTGAACAAATTGCCATAGGCACCGTCGTTCTTAATGAAGTGCCAAAATTTTCTAAACTCGGTGGCTGTGAAAAGGTATTCGAGGCACTGAACAGGGTGACGCCGGTGGAAGGTTATGTTGCCAAGCACTTATGCCCCGCTGATGACGAGAACCTTGATCATGAGAACGACCGTCTGTTTTACATGCGAAAAAATGGTATGAAAATTGATGCCATCCGTGAACTTCTTTCAACTTGGCAGAATGAAGAAAAAATGACCAAAGAAGAGTTCGCTTACATCATGGCATCGTTCTTGTATTCTGTTTCATATGTGAGTAATACAAGTGGGGTTTTCAAAGGCTTTCACAGAGGATGGGGGGGGAGCAATGGAACTGCACAGTATCGAATATGCTCAAATATTGTCCTGAAACCTTCGATTACTTTCGACAACGGCTTTAAGAATATATCTACTCGGATGGATGCTGGAAAATTAGTCCATGATTTCAAGAAAATACTGGGCTCTGCACCTGACATCGTTTACTTGGACCCTCCTTACAATCAGCACCCATACGGAGCCAATTATCACGTATTGAACACCGTGACATTATGGGATAAGCCTGACTTCCCCGAAAAAATCACCAAAGGAACCAAAGCAGCCATCCGCACTGATTGGCGAACTGAACGAAGAAGCGCTTACAACTATCAACGCCAAGCTGCCCAAGAGTTTCAAGACTTCATTGATAATATTGATGCCAAATTCATTCTCACAAGTTACAGTACTGAAGGCAACATACCTCTAGAAACCATGATGGAAATCTTAGGAAGTAAAGGCTCTATCAAAATAAAAAAGCGAGAATATGTGCGTTATCGAGTCAGCCCCACGAGGACCTCACCTAAACCACGAAATGTCGAGTTTGTTGTTATTACCGACACCAGCAAGCCTCCTGCTACCGAAAAGGAAATTGCTGA
>ERZ767114.42-NODE-42-length-103454-cov-90.244174_pt1 | contig 103454 bp, 87 predicted proteins | sample MGYA00374952_ERZ767114 | MGnify/ENA primary metagenome ERZ767114 (study PRJEB28939, sample SAMN06267156) | marine metagenome | isolation source: Columbia River Estuary | place: USA:Columbia River Estuary, USA | collected 2012-05-05 ... | reverse complement strand
CTGATAAACTGCTGCCGCGTTTTGCACGATGCATCGAGATCGATCCATTTCATATATTGGTTGTTATTGAATTCAGGGCAGGGGCCATCAACAGCGTTACTGGAGGCAGCGTGGCTATCCGCAAAAGCTAGGGTATTCAAAAGGGCAGTGATTGAGGTGATCAGTATGATCATAGCTGTTTTCATTCTGGCGTCCTTGTCAGAAAAATGTGGGTTTATCCTAGCAACTCTGGATAGGTGTCGTCACTGCGACCTCAGTGGTAGACACCAAAGTAGTAGGACAAAAAAAAGGAGCACACAGGCTCCCTTTTTACGATGCGAACTGGCTGGCTATTAACGAAGTTTTTCTAGCAACAAGTAGTACCACATACCAATTGACAACATTTGGTTGCCAAGCCAGTCACTGCCGGGCACACGGACATGCGTGCAGCTGGCAAAGGTATCAAAGTCGTCGAGATGACCTGTGATGGCCTTCGCCATAATTTCGCTGACAATGTGGGTAGTCGCTATGCCGTGGCCAGAATACCCCTGCGCATAGAATACGTTGTCAGAGAGTTTGCCTAGCTGAGGAATGCGATTGATCACCACACCCATCATGCCACTCCATTGGAAGTCGATTTTGACGCCTTTTAATCGAGGGAAGGTGTGCTCGATTGATGGCCGCATTTCAGCTTCGATGTCTCGTGATGGACGGCCGCTATAGTTCGCGCCGCCGCCAAATAACAACCGCTTGTCTGCGGTCAGGCGGTAGTAATCTAACACAAAGCGACAGTCGTAAACGGCTAAGTCCTTTGGATTGATCAATTCTGCAACCTCGTCGCCCAGAGGTGCGGTGGTCACAATGCCGCCGGCTGCCTGAAAAATTTTGCCACTCATCTTTTTGCGTTCTAAACGATGGTAAGCGTTACCAGCTAACAGCACGGTATTCGCAGTGACGCTGCCTTTTTCGGTGATCACCTTGGGTGTCGCGCCATGCTGAATATCGATGACTGGTGAATGCTCAAATATGAGCGTTCCTAAGCCTTCAGCAGCGCGTGCCTCTCCCAAACACAGGTTAAGTGAATGCAGATGCATATTTTTGCGGTTGTACAAAGCACCATGATAGATGTCGGTTTCCAAAAATTCGTGCATCTGCTCTTTTTCAACCATGTCCACCAAGTCACCCATGCCGCGGTCAACCGCTTCTTGGTGCGTCGCGCGCAATTCTTTCATGTGACTCGGTTTATAGGCGGTATGCAGGTGGCCAAATTTTAGGTCGCATTGGATACCATATTTTTCGACACGACTCTTAATGATGTCATGCCCACGCCAGCGAAGATTCCAGATAAAATCGTCGACACCGGTGCCCAATTTCTTACGCATTTGCTTTCGCATGGCTTCATCGCCAGACAGGCTGCCAGTCACTTGACCACCGTTGCGGCCAGTAGCACCCCAAGCCACTTTGTGGGCTTCGATAACGGCTACTTTTAGTCCACGTTCAGCCAGTTCAAGGGCAGTGTTAATGCCAGTGAATCCACCACCCACAATGGCAACGTCCACACGGATATCGCCTTCCAGCTCTGGATAATTGCTGTCTTCATTTACTGTGGCTGTGTAATAAGCTGAACACCGCGCTTCACTCATGGTCTTTCCTCGTGCTGGCTGTTGAATATTTTTTACAATCGGCGAACGATACCTGAGATTGAATCAACTTTAAAGTAGCCATTTTTAATCTTTCTGTAGGGCGTTTCTACAGTAAAATAATTGGGTGGAGTGGCAGTGCAGCAGGTAAGAAAAAACCCATGAACACAAAGAATAATGTGTTGCATGGGCTTGGCTTCAGACTAGGTTGTTAATGGACGGTGTTTTAGTCCTCTTGTTCAACCAATTGCTTTTTCATGGCTTGTTGAATGGTTGCTGGAACTGGGTCGTAATGGCTAAAGGCCACCTTAAAGGTGCCAGTGCCACTGGTAATAGACTTGATTCGCGCTACATAGTCATGCATTTCCGATTGAGGTACCTTGGCGGTAATGCGTGCCTTTCCTTTTAGTTGCGGCTGTGTATCCACAATCATGCCACGGTGACTAGCAAGGTCTGCGGTGATGTCGCCCATGAGATCGGACTCACAATTGACGGTTACTTCTACCACAGGTTCCAGTATGACAGGCTTGGCTTCTCTGATAGCTTGTTGAAACGCTTTTCTACCAGCGACTACAAAGGCAATTTCCTTCGAGTCTACAGCGTGGTGCTTGCCATCGAACAACGTGACCTTGATATCTTGCATTTTATAGCCTGCGATCACGCCTTCATCCATCGCTTGTCGAATGCCTTTTTCCACGCCCGGAATGTATTGACCGGGAATGACACCACCTACGATTTTGTTGACGAACTCAAACCCTTCACCACGCGCCAATGGTTCAACGGTAATATGCACTTCACCAAATTGACCAGAGCCACCTGATTGTTTCTTATGGCGGTATTGTGATGTGGCCGCCGTAATAATGGTTTCCCGATAATCCACAGACGGCTGTTGAATTTCAACGTCCAGATGGAATTGGCTGGCCATTTTGTCGAGTGCCACTTTTAAGTGGATCTCTCCGACACCTTCAAGAACGGTTTCGTTCAATGTCGCGCGATGAGATACCGACAAACTGGGGTCTTCATCGACTATTTTTCTTAGGGTGTCCGACAGCTTCTGCTCATCGCCGCGTTTTTTGGGCTGTAAAGCCAAGCCGTACATGGGCGAAGGGAAGTCAATTGACTTCAGATGGAAATGATCTTCATCGTGACTGTCATGCAAAACATCGTCGAAATGGAGGTCATCCACTTTGGCAATGATGCAAATATCACCTGGTAACGCTTGACTGATTTCTTGGCGTTCCTTACCAAACGGCAGAAACAGGTGACCGGCCTTGGTAGTCTTTTTGTTATCACCAACGAAGAACTGCGTGTCGGGTTTGAGCGTGCCCTGATGCACTCTGACATAGGCGAGTCTGCCCAAGAACGGATCGAGGCTCACTTTAAAGACATGAGCAACCAGATGTAAACTGGCATCGGGTGTTACAGAAACGGGTTTGTCATGGTTGAGAAATAGCGGTGGGTTACCTTCGGCAGGCTCTGGCATGAGCTCTGATAGTATCCGAATGAGCAATTCGACACCGGCCCCCGTTTTGGCGGACGTGAAGCAAATAGGTATCAGATGCTGATCACGCAACGCGGCTTCAAAGGGTGCATGTAACTGCTCAGGGTCTAATATTTCACCCTGCTCCAAATATTGCGCCATCAACGCTTCGTCTACTTCAACCACTTGATCAATCAGCGCATCGTGACTGTTGGTGACATCGAAACAACTGGTGGATGCTTCGTATTCAGGATCGAAAAAGCAATCGACGACCCGCTCACCATCGGCACTTGGCAGGTTAATGGGGAGGCATTCTTTCCCGAATTTTTCTTGGATCGATGTGACCAACTCACCCAAGGTTTCTTTGTTCATATCAATCTTGTTGATCACGATCATGCGGCACTTTTGCCGTTTCTTGGCAACGTCCATCATCGTTTCGGTGATGTTGTCGATGCCTTCATTGGCATCTATGACAACGATGACCGACTCTACGGCAGGAAAAACGCTAATGGCGCGTCCTGTAAAGTCTGGAAATCCCGGGGTGTCTAGCAAATGAAGCCGATGTGCCTCGTCAAGACAGTGAACAAAAGTGGATTCTACTGAATGACCCAATTCCTTAGCTTGTTCGCTATAGTCAGAAACGGTGTTTCCTGCGGTAACCTCACCCAAATTGGTGGTGGCATTGGTTTCAAATAAAATGCGTTCGAGGAGGGTGGTTTTACCGCCGTTGGCTTGGCCTGTGAATGCAATGTTCCGAATGTTATGCATAGAGCAATTCCCCTTTCAATGCATAGTGCAATTAACAATGGCTGGGGCATGGTGCGGCAGTCATTGTATTTAAGTGATGAAATAGCGCCCTGTACTTATTCCTTTAGTTGAGCCTGAAAAATACCTGCGAAACCCGCGAAAAAATGAATGAAAATAAGCAATGCTTTCAGTCTGTTCTTTCGACAAATGTCAGTCCATGATCAGGATCAACGAACCGTCCCAAAGTGCAGCAGCTTCCTGATTCATGGTGGAGAAATGAACGCGGTGTTTCCCGGCAGAGACGATCGATTTGTCAAACCTGCATGGTATGATAGCAGACACACATTCATCATCTTGAGCGCTACCATGTCTTTGACCCTTCGCGTTGCCCTTATCATCAATCCCATTGCCGGCATGGGAGGTCCTTTGGCGTTAAAGGGCACTGATGGCATGGCTGAAACAGCCCTTGCACATGGCGGTGAGCCTAAAGCCGGAAAGCGCGTTGCTATGGCATTAGAAGACCATCAAGCTATGTGGGGTCAAATAGACTGGTTTGCGGCACCAGGGCCGATGGGCGGTGATCTGTTAAGCAGCCTCAATGTAAAGTGGCAGTCAATGAACACCCCAATTCACGAACCCACGCAACCCCAAGACACCCAAGCGTTGGCTATGGAAGCGGTTGGTCTGGGGGTTGATTTGTTGTTGTTTGCCGGCGGGGATGGGACAGCCCGCGATATTTGCGCGGTAGTAGAAGACCGAGTGCCGGTATTGGGCATCCCAGCCGGTGTAAAAATACATTCAGGTGTTTTTGCAGTCACACCCCATGCTGCCGGTGAAGTGCTCAAAAAGCTGGCAATGGCTGGTCTGGTCGATGTGCGGCTTCAAGACGTCAGAGATATAGACGAAGAAGCCTTTCGCAGTAATGTTGTCAGAGCCCGGCTGTTTGGCGAGATGCGTGTACCAGATGAAGGCATATTCATTCAGCACACCAAAAATGGCGGTGTTGAGGATGAGGATTTGGTCATTGAAGATATTGCAGATGACATTATCGAGTCTATGGAAGACGATCGTTTGTATATCATCGGGTCTGGTAAAACCACTGCAAGAATCATGGAGAAAATGGCGTTGCCCAATACATTATTGGGAATTGACCTAGTGAAAAATCACCGTGTTGTGGCTTCCGATGTCACCGAAGTTGCTTTATTTGATTTAATTCGTGGCGCGTCACCCCAATTAATTATCAGTGTCATTGGTGGGCAGGGTCACATTCTTGGTCGTGGCAATCAGCAATTAAGCCCGCGCGTCATTCAGGCGATTGGACGTGAACATATTCAAGTGATCGCTACCAAGGGTAAGCTGGTGAGACTGGACGGGCGGCCACTGATTTTGGATACGGGAGATCGCGCTTTGGACCAAGCGTTGTCAGGCTATTGGGATGTGCTGACGGGGTACCATGACCATGTCATGTATCCCGTCGCGACTTTTTAGGCGTCCTACTCCGGTTCAGGCGTTTTTTCTGGCACTTCAACCGTTAGGCGTTGCCCAAGGCTGCTGCTCTTTTCGGCCAATTGAATCAGATACAAACCCAATAATGCATCCCAAGGGTCTACTGGCGGTGGTGCACCAATGGAAATACATTGGCTTAATGCTTGATAAAAAGCCTGGTAGGCACCTGGTTCGGTAGTCACTGTGGTCTTCGCATTTTCGCTATAGAAGGTACCATAGGCAGTGGGTAATTCTTGTGACCAATCGGGATCCTTCGGAATAGCCCCTTCACTGAGCCTACTTTCTTGCGGGTCTAATCCCATTTTAATGAAGCTACCCTGCGTGCCCTGCATATGGAAACGGGTGTTGGGACCGGCTGCATAAGGGCTGCTGTGCAAGATCACGTCGCCCATGGGGTAGTGGAGCATGACATGGAAATAGTCACACACGGACTCTTTATTGCGTAGCGCCAAACAGCGTCCAGTGACAGATTGCGGCATACCAAACAGCACCAAGGCTTGATCTAAAAGATGCGGACCTAAGTCATACCAGATTCCCGTGCCGTCACCGGGCTTCTCTCTCCAACGGTCACGAATCTTGGGTCTGAATCGGTCAAAGTGGGATTCGAAATTCCGCAGTTTACCCAGCCTGCGTTCCTTCACTAACTTCTGTATCGTGAGGAAATCGCCGTCCCAGCGTCGGTTGTGATAGACCGTTAGCACCAGTCCCCGCTTTGCGGCCAATTGCATTAATGCTACGCCGTCATCAAATTGGGTGACAAAGGGTTTTTCAACCACAACATGCTTATTCGCCATTAAACAGGCATGTGCCAGATTGTAATGAACATCATTGGGAGCCGTGATAATGATGAGATCAGCATCGGTACTGGTGATCATCTCTAGTGCGCTTTCATGTACAGAAGCCCGAGGAAAAGCCACGGTAGCCCCTGCAATATGTGATGTGCTGATGGCAACGAGCTCATAGTCCGGAGACTGTTTTATAAAGGGAATATGGAAGGTTTTTGCAGACATTCCAAAACCAACAATGGCCGTTTTAATCACGTGAACACCCCCAATAGGCTAAGTACAATAGGCATAGACCTTAGGTGCGACCTATGGTGGTCGTCACACAGACATGGTTTAAAAATAGCACCCTTTGATTCTTCAGGCTTTGGGTATTTGTCAAAACTTTGACCTAAAGCGTCATTTTCAGCTTTTAAATTCACGGGGACGAGGTGGCTGGTAGGCTATTTTGGGCAAAAAAATGGGGATGCACAGCATCCCCATTCCATACAGCGGTTCACATGCTATTCTGAGTCGATGTCTACCATCAGGTCATCAGACAGACTTTCTAGTGCTGCGATCACGTCTTCAACAGTAACCTCTTCTGGAATGACCGTTAAGAATGACGCATGAAACATAGCGCTCGAAGACATTGCTGCCGTACTACAATCGGTTTGCAAATCTTCTAGGTTGATATTGAGCGCAGCCAAGCAATTAGCCACCTCTCTAACAATGCCTAGGCGGTCATTGGCGGTAATGTTCACTGCCACATAGGTCTCTGTCGATATTTCTGACGTCTGGCCTTCTTCAACGGTAATGCGAATGCCTGCTTCTGATAAATCAGCAAGCGCACCGGTCATTGCGTCAATGTTCACGATTGGGCAGGTCACCCGAACGATGCCAACAAACTTGCCAGCCATTTGTGTCATGCGGCTTTCCATCCAGCTGCCATCATGCAAATGGATGACAGAGGCTACCTTGTCAACAATACCAGGCCGATCTTCTGAGATTAGGGTCAGGATGAGCTCTTTCATGGATCAGTCCTCGTAATTTGAAATGTCTGGGCAAGAGCAAATCAAGTTTCTATCGCCATACACGTCATCGATACGGTTAACAAACGGCCAGAACTTAAACTGCTTGCTGTGAGCAGTTGGGAAACAAGCCACTTCACGGCTATAGGGATGATCCCAAGCGTCCGAATACAAATCTTCTTGTGTATGGGGTGCATTGACCAGGGGATTGTTGTCCTTCGGCCACACACCACTTTCCACTTGCTTGATTTCAGCCATGATGCTGGCCATCGCGTTGGAGAAACGGTCGAGTTCTTCTTTCGATTCACTCTCGGTAGGCTCGATCATAAAGGTACCGGCGACTGGGAAACTCATCGTGGGTGCATGGAAGCCATAGTCCATCAAACGCTTCGCAATATCGACTTCTGAGATACCAGAGCGTGCCTTAATAGGGCGCAAATCGACGATACATTCGTGGGCGACTAAGTCTTTCTTGCCCTTATAGAGAATAGGGAAGTTGACTGCGAGGTTTTTGGTTAGATAGTTTGCATTGAGCAACGCCATCTGGGTAGAGGCTTTAAGCCCATCGTGACCCAACATGCGAATATACATCCAGCTAATCGGCAATATGCCGGCGCTACCATAAGGGGCTGCAGACACCGCACCGTTTTCTACTGGTAAATTATTAACTGGTTTTACCACGTGACTCGCTAGGAATGGCGCCAAGTGGCTTTTGACACCAATAGGGCCCATGCCTGGACCGCCACCGCCATGTGGAATGGCAAACGACTTGTGCAGGTTCATGTGAGACACGTCAGCGCCAATGTCGGCAGGGCGTGTGATACCGATCTGTGCATTAAGGTTGGCACCGTCCATGTAGACCTGGCCACCATGCCGGTGGATCAAATCACAAATTTCTTTGACGCCATCTTCATAAATACCGTGGGTTGACGGGTAGGTCATCATCAAACAGCTAAGCTGATCAGCCAACTGCTTAGATTTTTGCTCCATGTCGGCATAATCGACATTGCCCAACTCATCGCATTTCACAACCACTACTTTCAATCCAGCCATCTGTGCAGAGGCAGGGTTGGTGCCGTGTGCAGAGCTTGGAATCAAACAAATATTGCGATGGCCTTCACCAATAGACTCTTGGTATTTGCGAATGGCAATTAGGCCTGCGTATTCGCCCTGTGCGCCCGAGTTGGGTTGAATGCTGATGGCATCAAAACCGGTGATCTCACACAACATTTCTTCAAGCGTCGTCAATAATTCTTGGTAACCCGCAGTCTGTGTTTCAGGAGCAAAGGGGTGCATGTTGGCAAAGTGGTTCCACGTCACCGGAATCATTTCAGCCGCAGCATTAAGCTTCATTGTGCAGCTGCCCAAGCTGATCATGGCTTGGTTTAACGCCAAATCCCGGCCTTCGAGCATGCGTAAATAACGCATCATGTCGGTTTCTGAATGGTATCTGTGGAAAACGGGGTGGGTCATGAACGGTTCTTGTCTTACCAAACCAGCAGGGATAGCGCTGTCTTGTGAGGCCAATAAGGCTTCATCCATGGCGAACAAGTCGTTGTCTAACACAGAATCAGTAATGACAGCATATAGATCAGCGATGTCTGTCGGCGTGGTGGTTTCACTGATGCTCAAAGAGACAGTGCCAGCGTCGGCATCGGTCCACAAGTTAAGAGATGCTGCCTCAGAACGGGCAACCACTGCGTCCAGATCACTCACCGCGAGGGTCAGGGTGTCAAACCAGCTGTCATTGAGTAATTTAACGCCAGCGTCCGTTAGCGCCGTGGCCAATAGGGTTGTCAGACGATGTGTTCGTGTGGCGATGTTGGTCAGACCGCGCGGGCCATGATAGATGGCATAGAACACCGCCATGTTGGCCAATAACACCTGAGCAGTACAGATGTTTGAGTTCGCCTTTTCTCTGCGAATATGTTGTTCGCGTGTCTGTAGGGCCATACGCAAGGCTTGTTTGCCTTTGGCATCAATGGAAACGCCAATGATGCGGCCTGGAATAGCACGTTTGTGCTGTTCTTTTGTCGCAAAGAAGGCTGCATGAGGACCACCATAGGCCATAGGGACACCAAATCGCTGGCTGCTGCCCAAGACTATATCGGCACCCATGGCACCGGGCGACTTCAATAAAGTCAGCGACAGTAAATCGGCTGCCACGGCGACGATGGCGTCTTTTTCATGCAGCTGCGCGATATGGTCTGTAAAATCGGTTACCTGGCCATTTTTGCCTGGGTACTGGAATAGTGCGCCGAATACATCATGTTCAGATACGGTATCCGCAGCGCCAACCACAATCTCAAATCCAAAGTATTGGGCACGGGTTCTAACCACAGAGATCGTTTGTGGCAGGGTGTTCTCGTCTACAAAATACAGGTTGCTCTTGTTCTTACGCACACACCGTTTCGCCATTGCCATGGCTTCTGCCGCAGCGGTTGACTCATCTAGCAATGAGGCGTTCGCCATTTCCATGCCAGTGAGGTCAATAATCAGCTGTTGGTAGTTCAATAAGGCTTCTAGGCGACCCTGTGCAATTTCAGGCTGATAAGGCGTGTAGGCAGTGTACCAACCGGGATTTTCAAGGACGTTACGCAAAATCACATTGGGTGTATGGGTAGGGTGGTAACCCATACCGATAAAGCTTCTGAAAACTTTGTTTTTTGACGCAATCGCATCTAACTCAGCCAAGGTTTCGGCTTCAGACTTTGCCTGAGGCAAGTTCAGTTCGCGTCCCAACAGAATGTTATTTGGAACAATTTGCTGGGTGAGGTCTTGTAGCGAACTCGCGCCAATCTCCGTCAACATATGTTGAATGGTTTCAGCATTTGAACCGATGTGTCTGCGGGTAAAATGCGCGTCTTCAATGAGAGATAACAATGTTTTCGTTGATTGCGTCATGGTTAAGCCCAAAAGAGTTAAATTAGAGGGTCGATCAATGTCATACAAACACCCGATCGACTAAGGTCTTGATTATCCCTTAGTCGATTCGGATCAACTGAACAGCGGGTGAGTCACCTTATTCGCTGCACTGGTCCTGATAAGACTCGGCGTCCATAAAGGTTTCAGTTTCTTCTTCTTCGGTCAATGCGATTTTGAAGAACCAAGCATCTTCATAAGGATCTTCGTTGACCAGTTCGGGGCTGTCGATAAGCGCTTCGTTGATTTCAACGATCGTGCCTGTCGCCGGTGCATATACGTCACTGGCTGCCTTAACGGATTCAACAACGGCAATGGAATCGCCGACCATAACTTCACTGCCTTCGTCAGGCAATTCAACAAACACCACATCACCCAATTGTGCTTGAGCAAAATCGGTGATGCCAATGGTAAGTACATTGCCTTCACGGCGGATCCATTCGTGGGCAGCGGTGTACTGAAGATCATGCGGAACGTTGCTCATAATTCAATCCTGTATTGGTTGTTATTCATTATCATACCTATTTAACAATGTCTTATACGGACATTATTGCCCGATTTTACCTATTCAAATACCTTCTTACCATTGCGAACGAACGGTAGTTTCACAATACGGGCAGCATGACGCTTGCCGCGCATCTCAATTTCACAGGCTGGGCCGACGCCAGCTGGCACTCGAGCCATAGCCACTGACATACCCAAAGAGGGGGAAAAGGTGCCAGAGGTGATTTCGCCAATCGCATCGGAGCCATCAAAATGGACGGTTTGGTGAGATCGCATCACGCCTTTACCTTCCAATACCAAGCCAACCAATCGCGGGATATTGCCGGCTGCTTTTTGATCGGTAAGGGCTTGTCGGCCAATGAAATCACGATCTGCAGGTTCCCAAGAGATGGTCCAACCCATAGCGCTTTCCAGTGGTGTCACGGTTTCGTCCATGTCGTTACCATACAGGTTCATGCCTGCTTCTAAGCGCAGCGTATCACGCGCACCTAGACCAGTGGGCGCAACGCCCGCTGCTAATAAACTTTTCCATAGTGCAATGGCATCGTCTGCGGATAGGATGATCTCTAAGCCGTCTTCACCGGTATAGCCGGTGCGTGCAATAAACCAGTCATCGCCATAAGCACCATTAAAGGGCTTGATGTTGTTGATGATATCCGCCTGTGCAGGTGTGGCAACAGATGCCGTAATAGCGCGGGCATTGGGTCCCTGTACGGCTAACATGGCCAACTCTGGACGCTCGGTAATGGTAACGGCAAAGGCAGATGCCTGCGTTGCGATCCATGCGAGGTCTTTTTCTCGGGTGGAGCAGTTCACTACCAAACGATAGCCATCAGCCATCCGATAACAAATGAGGTCATCAATCACCATACCTTGCTCATTCAGCATACCGGTATACAGCGCACGACCAATCACGTCCAATTTTGCAACGTCATTTGCCAGTAGGTAGCGTAGGAATGCGGTGGTGTCAGGGCCGGTAAGGTCCACAACCGTCATGTGAGATACGTCAAACAAGCCTGCGTGTGTGCGTACGGCTTCATGTTCTTTGACTTGTGAGCCATAATGAATGGGCATTTCCCATCCGCCAAAATCTACCATTTTGCCGTTGGCATCAACGTGACATTGATATAATGGTGTGCGGTTTAATTCAGTTGCCATCCAGTTTACCTCGAAAGTCTGGTGTGTACGAATGGTCGGGCAGGTTAGCTGAATTTCACTATTTTGTGAATCAAAAGCAGCAAGATAAATATTAACGCAACACATTATAAATATTTGAAATGTATGCCCTAAGTGCCAAAAAATAGGGCGTAGCGGCGTGCAAGCCATAGACCCGAATCTGATGAAAGCGTTACAATCGCTATCACAATAAAATTTAGGTAAGCCTTTTAATGGCCAATAAATCTGCAGCAATAGGTGTGTTCGATTCTGGTGTCGGCGGTCTGTCGGTCGTTCAACAGATTCAAGCCCAATTGCCACATGAAAATATTCTGTATCTGGGTGACACAGCCCGTGTCCCCTATGGCTCAAAATCGACCGACTCGGTATTAAAATATACCCGACAATGTGCGGATAAGCTGGTAGCAGCAGATGTAAAAGCGCTGGTCATTGCTTGTAATACGGCGGCATCGGTCGGAACCGAGGTCTTGCGTGCGTCTTATCCCAATATCCCCATTATTGGCGTGATTGAACCGGGCGCGTCGGCAGCGGTATCTCACACCAAAAATGGCCACGTAGCGGTCATTGCTACCGAAAGTACGATTGCCGCGGGCAGTTACGTGCGCGCGATCCATGCTTTGAATCCAGATATCGAAGTTCGTACCAGTGCCTGTTCTTTGTTTGTGTCCCTAGCAGAAGAAGGTTGGGTTGATGGCAGCCTAGTTGAGGCGATTTTGGCACGTTATCTCAATCCACTGTTTCAAGACCCTGAGCACCATCCAGACACGTTGGTGTTGGGTTGCACCCATTACCCTGTGTTGAAGGCAGCGATCGCCAATGTGGTAGGGCCGCGCATACAACTTGTCGATTCAGCCAATACCACCGCTGGCCAACTCAAGGTTGCACTTACCGAATTGGGCCTATTGCAAGATGAGGCGTCGGTTGGGCGATTGCAGTGCTGGGTAACCGACGGTCCCGAACGATTCATTCGGGTTGCGCGCCTGTTTTTGGGGCATGAATTGGATCCCAACTTGGTACAGCTCGTCGACCTATAAAAAAAGCCTGCATCTGCAGGCTTTTTGTTTGAATGATCGTCGCTTAACTTCGTTTCGTCGGCGTCGCCAAACGGCTGCGCCAGAGCACTTCACCACGCGCATCCTCTCGCGCCAATTCTCTGGCTAATACAAATAGAAAGTCCGATAAACGGTTCAAATAGGCTGCAGCCACTGGGTTAACGTTGTCGCCATCAGCGGCAATGAGTCGCCAGATATGGCGTTCTGCGCGTCTACATACAGCTCTTGCTACGTGACAGTGTGCTGCAGCAAGTGATCCTGCGGGCAAGATAAAGTCTTTGAGTGGTGGTAACCCAGCATTGATCGTGTCAATAAAACCCTCTACGTCCGATACCGCATTAGCCGGTAACAGTTGGTATCCAGGCATGGCAAGTTCACCGCCGAGATCAAAACAATCATGTTGAATATGACTCAAGGATTCACGCCTTTGGTGGTCGCTTGGCAGCGCTTCAAACAGCACGCCAATAGCGCTGTTTAGCTCATCGATATCGCCAATGGTTTCCATGCGGTCATGGTACTTGGGTAAACGTTCACCTGTTGCCATACCAGTCGTGCCAGTATCGCCCGTGCGGGTGTAAATTTTAGACAGTCGGTTTCCCATAGTGCATTAGGACCTTTTAGATAGGGGGAGTGAAATCGAGAATACAGAACCCTGTCCTGGATTGGAACTGACTTCCAAGGATCCATTGTGGTGGGATGTAATGATGAAGTATGAGACAGACAATCCGAGCCCCGTTCCCACACCAATGTCTTTGGTTGTGTAGAAGGGCTCAAAGACCCGTTTTTTCACTTCATTGTCCATGCCAATGCCATTGTCTTCCACCTGGATGTGGCAAAAATGTTTGTCATAATTGACCCGCACCTGCAGCTGGCCTTGAAATCCGGGTTCGGCGGTGTTTGCGCGTTGTTCTATTGCTTGCGCGCCGTTTTTCATCAAGTTAATAATCACTTGCTCAATTTCTTGCCGCACACAGTTCACGTGCTCAGTCGATTGTTGGATGTTTTGCAGGATGTGCAGGTCAGACCCAGTGTCTCCAAGTGACAAGAATTGCTCACTACTCACAATTTCAATCGCTTGTGTGACCACATCACTCATGGATTCCACGCTGAGCGTACGGTTGGTTTGGCGGCTAAATTGCAGCATGTTGGTAACAATGTGTGCAGCCCTTTGGCCTGCAGCACGAATATTGTCTAAGAAGTGTAGGATACGACGCTGATCCAAATACTGGTGCATGTGTTCGAGATCGATGTCCACGGCTGTAGCGGCCGCTTTGTTTTGTGGAAGGTCAACCGATAAACGACGTTCAATATTCTGAATGCCTTGGATGATGGCACTCAGTGGGTTATTGATTTCATGGGCCATGCCAGCAGCGAGGCCACCCACAGACATCATTTTTTCTGTCTGGACGATCACTTCTTCGAGCTTATACTTTTCAGTGACATCATCGATGCGAATCACCACGCCACGGCCTTTCGTTTGATCAAGGGGATAGACAATCAAATCCAATAGGTAGTCTTTGCCAGTGTCATCACAATAATCGACCTTTTCAATTAAACGGTGTTCTTGCTCAATTAAGGCCTGTCGGATGTCCTTGCTATATTCTTCAAGAAAAGGAAAGGCTTCTTCAACACTGTATCCAAGTGCTGACTCCAAGGATGTGCCGCTCAGCTGTGTTGCCTTGCTATTCCACAGGGTCACAAAGAGATGAGCGTCTAATGCAATCAATGCGGATGGCATCGAGTTGATAATGGAATTTAGATAGCTTTGAAAGTCGGTTAGTTTGGTTTCAATCTTTGACCGCACGTGCACTTCAAACTCTAATCTCTTGTTGGCTTCGCGCGTTTCCTTCGCCAATTTCTGAGCGTCCTGTCGGGCACGATCAGACTTGTGTTTTTCAAACTGTAGTTCGTGATCGCGCGCTTCAATTTTGACCAACATCTCATTGAATCGATCGACTAGCGCGCCAATTTCATCGTCATTGTATTTGGTTGCACGAACTTGAAAGTCTTCTTGAGAGGTAACCTGAACGGCAGTCCCGATCAAATGCTGGATCGGATTAATCATGCTGTATTTAACGATTCTGGCACTCATCAGGGTTAACAAAAATGCACCAATGACAATAAAGAAGATAGAAATTGATGCGCCCATAAATACATCAGCGGTGTACCAACGGTCTCGCACAATGTAGAGGGTGATAAGCGGATCGGCATCCTGTAATGGCATTGCTGTTGCACGGGCGAATGGGAAGTTGTCTTCCGTTGCGGACTGGTAAGCGGTGCCTGATTTTATAAAGCCAGATACCAGTTGGTCACCGATCACCAAGCTTGCCGACGATACCTCAGGTACGGCTTGTAACCACTCTAATGTGCGGGCAGCAGAATTAGGCTCAGTTTGAAGGCTCTGGATGATATTGGGGTTGGTGTAAAATACCCTGATGGCATCCATGGTCGCTTGGTTGTGCGTGCGGCTGGTCAAATTGACCGCTAAAACGAGGATAACGGTCAACGAGATGGTACTCATAACCACCAAGATGCCCAGATGCAGCGAAAACAGTTTTCGTTTAATGGGGAGGTTGGCAAACCAATGTTGGAACATAGTGACCGATTTCCTGTTCAGACATATCCCGTAATTTTAGACCCTGCTAGGGTGCACCAAACGCAATGATTCGTGTCTGCTTGAGCCAATACAGCTTATCTTGTCAGAAGGCCGCTAGCTTGTCGATCATGGCGCTGCATTGTTGGTTATTTAGCGACCTGAATACGGAGGCATTGTCGACGTTTCTTGAAAGGCCAATGAAAGTTGGGGGCAGGACAATCCTTCCTTCGCAGCCGCTTCCAATAAATAGCCTAAGATATAGGGCAATTCATTGGGTTTTCCTGCCCGATAATCTTGCATCGTAGATGACCAGTTATTGGCAGTTTGGCGTGCGACCTCGATGGCTGCTTGCTCTGAGGATAATTCGGAAATGCCCGCTGACCTAGCGGCAATCTGATCGACTTCTACGGCCATTCTCGCCAATCTTGCGCGCGCATGGGGCAGTGTGGCTAGGTCGCCATTTTGACATTGGTAGATAACTGATAAGGGATTAATGAGGGCATTTATCCCTAGTTTTCGCCACAGAATAGGGCGCATGTCAGGGGCCCATAAGAAGCCATGGGGCAAGTTAGCAATGGGTGCGCTGGCGTATTCACTGCCCAGAACAACGCTGCCAATACCAGCATGTACCAGGCCACCATTGGCCTCTAAATAGGCACCGTGGGTATTAGAACCTATCAGAACCATGGCGGGCGTTAACTGCATCGCAGCCTGCTGTGGCCCCATGCCATTGTTGAGAAAGACAACCTGTCCCTCTTTTTGCAGACAGCAGACGGCTTGATGGTAGGCTTGGAGGGCATCGCGTGCTTTGGTGCAAATGAGCGCAAAGGATATCGACGCCGGTGGAAGTGTCTCCCAGTGGCGATAGGCGATGGCATATTGGGTCACCTTGCCCGTGACGTCTGTTTTAGCAAACTTTAGATATGGCTCAGCGCGGCCGGTTTTACCCACAATGACTGGCGAGTGCCCTTGGTCCTTCAATAGGGACGCCATTAATAGCCCAACGGGGCCTGTGCCTATCACGTGTATCATGTCGCTGCTGGCTCCACTGAACTCACCATCGTCTGTTGGTTTGCCGATATACTAGGGTAATGGCCTACACGACTGCAAACGGTGGTTTAAAAACTGCCTGTTGCTCGGGCTTATTGCCGTTATATTCAAAAATTAAGGTCAGATCGAAATAGAACAGGTAAAATGCGTCACAGTTTTTTGATACCTGACAGCATGAGCCCGTTTGCGCAGTCAGGTTGGAATATAAAAGACGATGCTGCATAGGCTATTAGCAATGCGAGAATCGTGAGATGACAGGAGAATGAAATATGCCAAGTTTTGATGTGGTTTCTGAAATTGATAAGCATGAGTTGACCAATGCCGTTGACCAAGCCAGTCGCGTGGTTGATACCCGATTTGACTTTAAAGGCGCCAATGCCAAGTTTACATTGAATGAAAAAGACGTTGAGGCCAGCGCCAGCGCCGATTTTCAGGTCAAGCAAATGATCGATATCATTGAAGGTGCTGTGATAAAGCGTGGGATCGACGTGCGCTGTTTAGATTGGCAGGAAGTGGTCGAAAGCGGCCAAACAGCTAAGGCGACAGCCATTATCAAACAGGGCATTGAATCTGAAGCGGCTAAAAAATTGGTCAAGATGATTAAAGAGCAAAAGTTCAAGGTTCAGGCAGCGATTCAGGGCGAGCAGTTACGAGTGACCGGTAAGAAGCGAGATGACCTACAGGAAGTTATCGCCTTTTTACGTCAGGTTGATTTTGAACAACCACTGCAGTTCAATAATTTCCGGGATTGAAAGATCACAATTACCCCCAACATACTAAGTAACCTCATATCTAGGACAGGTTTATGCCAATAGCATTATTCGGGTTACTTTTTTTCGCATTAGAACTGGCTGTTTTGATTGAAGTCGGTAGTGCGATAGGTACTTTGACGACGATCTTTTGGATCGTGGCAAGTGCCGTATTGGGCGTCAATATTATGAGCCGAAAAAGTGCTCAGGTATTACGCAATGCCCAAATTGCCGCTGCAGAAGGCCGTTCTCCTGCCAAAGACATGATTGAAGCTGTGTTGGTTGTGTTTGCAGGCATCCTGCTGTTTATCCCTGGATTTGTATCTGATGCCATCGGACTGGTGTTACTGACACCGATTCGCAGCCTTATTGCGGTGACTGCTGTCGGTAGTTGGGTTGCGAGGCACGCGCCAGCAACGGGTAGCTGGACACAATGGAATAATAAAGGCGCTACACAAGATGCTAAGCAGTCGCAAACCATCATCGATGCCGAATATACGACGATCGATGACGACAAATAATTTTGCATCGGGCTATTGAAATTTCAGCTTAACCCCCCATTTACATGGAAACTTTTATTAAGACGCTGTTATAGCGGCTAACACTAACGTTGTTACCTCGTTGTTAAGGAGATAAGTATATGAAGATCCGTCCATTACATGATCGTGTGGTCATTCGTCGCAAGGAAGAAGAGACCAAGACTGCTGGCGGCATCGTTTTGCCAGGTAGTGCTACTGAAAAGCCACAACAGGGCGAAGTATTAGCCGTAGGTCATGGTCGTTTGTTAGACAATGGTGACGTACGTCCACTCGACCTAAAAGTCGGTGATGTTGTTGTATTTGGCCAATACTCAGGCCAGACCATCAAAATTGATGGCGAAGAATTATTGATCATGCAAGAAAGCGAAATTTTCGGCGTGTTCGAAAAATAAGATTGGGTAATTGACGCTCACTACCGTATTGAAGGAAAAAATATCATGGCAGCAAAAGATGTAAAATTTGGTAACTCTGCACGCGTTAAAATGCAGGCAGGTGTCAACCTATTGGCCGACGCAGTAAAGGTAACACTTGGCCCTAAAGGCCGTAATGTCGTTATTGATAAGTCGTATGGCGCGCCGACCATCACCAAAGATGGTGTAACGGTTGCTAAAGAAATCGAACTAAAAGACAAGTTCGAGAATATGGGCGCCCAGATGGTTAAAGAAGTTGCTTCTAAAGCCAATGACGAAGCGGGTGACGGTACTACAACCGCTACCGTATTGGCACAAGCATTGGTCAATGAAGGCTTGAAAGCCGTTGCTGCTGGCATGAATCCAATGGATTTAAAGCGCGGCATCGACAAGGCATCTGCAGCCGTTGTTGAAGAATTGAAAAAGATTTCTGTGCCATGCACCGATACCAAGGCCATTGCACAAGTAGGTACTATTTCTGCTAACTCTGATAGCAGCATCGGTAACCTCATTGCACAGGCAATGGAAAAAGTAGGTAAAGAAGGTGTTATCACCGTTGACGAAGGCAATGGTTTTGCTGACGAATTAGACGTTGTAGAAGGCATGCAGTTTGATCGTGGATTTTTGTCACCCTATTTCACGACCAACACAGACACTATGTCTGCTGAACTTGAAAGCCCTTACATCCTGCTAGTAGACAAGAAAATCAGCAATATCCGTGATCTGATCCCAATACTAGAAGGTGTGGCCAAAGCGGGCCGTCCTTTAATGATTATTGCTGAAGATATTGAAGGTGAAGCGTTGGCAACCCTGGTTGTTAACAATATGCGCGGTACAGTGAAGGTAGCTGCTGCTAAGGCACCTGGTTTCGGTGACCGTCGTAAAGCCATGCTACAAGACATTGCCATCCTTACCGGCGGCACGGTTATTTCTGAAGAAGTGGGCATGAGCCTTGAAACAGCTACCCTTGAACACCTGGGTACTGCCAAGCGCGTTAGCCTGACCAAAGAAAATACCACCATTGTTGACGGCGCTGGCACACAGGCCGAAATACAGGCGCGTGTTGCTCAGATCCGTTCTGAAATCGAACAGTCCTCTTCAGATTACGACAAAGAGAAGTTGCAAGAGCGTGTGGCCAAGTTGGCTGGCGGTGTTGCAGTGATCAAAGTCGGTGCAGCAACAGAAATGGAAATGAAAGAAAAGAAAACCCGTGTTGATGATGCTTTGCATGCAACGCGAGCAGCGGTTGAAGAAGGCGTTGTTGCCGGTGGCGGCGTTGCACTAGTGCGCGCTGTAAGCCAGGTATTGGACCTTAGAGGTGACAACGAAGACCAGAATGTAGGTATTAAATTGGCACTGCGTGCGATGGAATCTCCGTTGCGTCAAATCGTAACCAATGCCGGTGGTGAACCTGCTGTTGTATTGGCACGCGTGATGGAAGGCACAGGTAACTTTGGCTTTAATGCTGCAAATGGCGAATACGGTGACATGGTTGAGTTCGGTATTATCGATCCAGCCAAAGTAACCCGTACAGCACTGCAGGCAGCAAGCTCGGTTGCTGGTCTGATGATCACCACTGAAGCCATGATCACCGACATTCCAGATGATAGCCCAGCGATGGATCCAGCTGCTATGGGCGGCATGGGTGGTATGGGCGGCATGGGCGGCATGATGTAATTATCGCGCCAACAGCCATTGACCCCATGGGGTGAGTGCTGACTTACAGAACGCAATTGGCCTTGGTCAGTTGCGTTTTTTTTTGCCTCTTAATTGGTATGGGGCTGGGCCAGTCAGGGTCTTGGTTTTACATGGACGCACGATCGTGTTTACACTGGGTCCAAACACAACAGCAATGCCACAGGGCGTGATCTGTGGCAAGGAAGTCGGCGAGGTAGCTCATGTTCATAGATCAAACAGCGTTAAAAACCATCTTAGATTGGCAAGGATTGATTGCATCCATTGAATCAGTATTTGAAACTGGCTGTGAAATGCCGATGCGGCACCACCATACGATGGCGGTATCTGGTCAAGAAGATGCCACATTGCTATTGATGCCCGCTTGGACCCAAGATGGATTTTTGGGGGTTAAACTGGTGAATGTATTTCCGAGCAATGGCGCACTTGGCCTACCCAGTATCAACAGCCTTTATGTGCTTAGTTCGGCTACCACTGGTGAACGATTGGCCATGATGGACGGTGGAGAGCTTACTGCTAGGCGCACAGCAGCTGCATCGGCATTGGCGTCACGATTTTGGTCAAGAAACGATGCCACAACCATGCTCATGGTGGGTACTGGTCGGTTAGCGCTTAATTTGATTGAAGCCCATGCCAGTCAACGCCCACTGTCTACCATCAATTTATGGGGCCGTCGATTAGCGCCGTTGCAGTCGTTAGCTGAATCGGTTGAAGCACTGGGTTTGCAGGTAAACATTTTCCAAGGCGATAGCATTGCCTCCGCCGTCAAGTCGTCTGATATCGTTAGTTGTGCAACCCTTAGCAAAGAACCCCTAATACAAGGTGCTTGGTTACAGCCAGGCACCCATGTTGATTTGGTCGGTGGGTTTACCCCGACGATGCGTGAGGCAGATGATGAAGCCATTCGTCGAGCCATCGTGTCAGTAGATACCCGTGCAGGGGCCATGAAGGAGGCAGGCGATATTGTGGTGCCTTTGGCAAGTGGTGTACTGCAGCCAAGCGCCATTGTCGCAGATCTGTATGACCTGTGCCGTGGCCAACATGCCGGCCGTACGAATGCCGATGACATTACCCTATTTAAATCGGTCGGAGCCGCCTGTGAAGATTTAGCGGGTGCCATGTACGCCTATCAGAAATACCGCAGCTAGTCATTCATGATGTTGCTGTCAAAATGGCATTGATCAATCCAAATACACCTAAGGGGCGGATGTTTGATCTATCTATTGAGTCATAGGGAGTGCTCACATACACTGGGACTCTTTTTTAAAATTGATGATATTTCATGATAAAATCGCGGTCACTTGTCCTTTTGTTGATTGTGCTTTACGGCCTTTTCATGGTGTTTTTAACGCCTGCGCAGTTCATATCTAGACAGTTTCTAGCGCCTATCTTGCCGGCGACCATACAGCTGCAATCGGTGTCTGGGCGTATTTGGGCAGGCTCGATGGATGTTGTCGTTCAGGGTGAGCTGGTGCCAATAACATGGCGTATGACTCCACAGGGGATAGGTCGTGGCATGTTGGCATTTGACCTTCAAATACAGCATGACAGTAGTCAATTGACCGCGAACTTGATGTATCGGCCATTCGGCAGCATCATGCTTGCTTCGATTGCTGGAACCATTCGACAAGACAGTATCGAGCCGTTTCTGGAGCCTATGAATACCTATGCAGAAGGCTCCATTGAAGTGGATAATCTCGAGGCAAGCTGGAGTCCAGACTGGAGTGAGTTATCCGCCGATGGCAAACTAATGTGGTCCGGCGGCACGGTTGGCCTTTTGCGATCGCAGGTAACTTCCGTTGCAACACCGCCTTTACAGGCAAATCTGCGATCAATCGATAATGGCATCGAAGCTCGGGTAACCGATCAGAATAACCAGCTCCTGTTTTTTGCGTCGCTGGATAAAGAAGCACAATTTATCTTCCGTGTTTTTAAGGCGTCGGTTTCTGTATTAAAATTGCCCCTAAGACAGGGTGGCGGAGACATTGTTTTTGAGATGAAACAATCTTTGCATGATATTTCAAAGGAGTGATGGGTCGTGCTAATCGACAATAGAGCAGTTATCCTCGGCATTCATTCTGCCGTAATCGCTGGATTAGGCGTAGCAGCTTATTGGTTTGCGATGGCAACCTGGTCAATTCTTACGCCACCAGAAACTGCGCGCTTTACTCAGACACTATCTGCACAGATTGCGCCAGAGAGTACAACAATCGCAAAGGCTCAGGTGCCACAAAAAGTCGCCCTGCTATTTGGTAAAGAACCACCTAAAGCCATTCCCAGACAAGTAGTAGTGCCGCCAAAACCTGAGGTAAAACCAGTTCCCACTCCTGTTATTAAAAAATCGTTAAAATTGAAATTACAGGGTGTTTTTGCCTCATCTGATCCATTAAAGGGCAGTGCTGTGATCGCAAATCCAACGGGAGTAGCTGAATCCTTTCGAGTAGGAGCGGATCTCTACGGTATTGCGACTTTAGAAGCAGTTTACCCTGATCGTGTGGTAGTCAATTTTGACGGAGAACCTACCACCATGACATTTGAAACTGTGTCGCAAGCATCTGACATCCCAACGGCGAGTCCACCCGTAAACCAGTATAATGACACCAACAGCGCGGGGCCTATTGTCAGACAGCCGTCTAGTATGTTCGTAGCAAACCCAAGTTTGCGAGAGCCGTCTGCATTGGTTGCAACACCCGGTGCAGCGTCTCGACGCACTGATGAAGCCCAAAATCCGCAAGCTATCGTTGAGCGTTTAAAACAACAGGCGATGGAAGCGCCAGAAAGCATGGTGCAACAATACGGCCTCCAAGCAACACCAGATGGCTATATTGTAACGCCTGCAGCCCGTGATTTGTTGTTTCTTGGGATGCGCCCTGGCGATATGATAGTGTCAGTAAATGATATGAGTGTTGGGGATCCGATTCGGGACTCAGGACTTATCGAACAGGTAATGGCCTCAGAAGAAGTGAAGATTGAAATAAAGCGCGGCAGCCGTGTATTTGCAATATATCAATCGATCCCAAGGTTTTAATGAGCAGCATTGATCGGCACACAAGGGAATGGGTCATCTACTGGCCATTGAACCTAATGAATGGATTTTAAGGGTTGGACAACATGCATAAATTGGTAAATCAAACGAACAAGATATTGCTGATATTGGCGCTCTTTTTTAGCAGTGTGGTCTCTATTGCTGATGAAACCTGGATCATCAACCACAAAGATGCAGACTTGCGCGCCTATGTTGAGCAAATGGCCCTTATATCGGGTAAAACATTCATTATCGACCCCACGTTGAAGGGCAAAATCACCATTATTTCGTCCGAGCCCAGCACGAAAAGCCAAGCATTCGATATATTCATGTCCATCCTCGATATTTACGGATTTTCAGCAGTGCCGAATGGTGACGTCGTCCAAATTATTAAGCAGGCCGACATCAAGTCGAAAGGTTCAGGGGTGGATGCGACGCCTCTATTCGGTGAGCAAGAGATAATGACCCGGGTGATATTCGTTAAGAATCGCTCTGTGAATGAACTGGTACCCCTATTGAGGCCAATGGTAGCCAAGTATGGCCATTTGGCTGGCGTTAATTCTGCTAATGCCCTGATTATTTCAGACACCACAGCAAATATTCAAAGAATGGAAGCGCTAATTGCAACCCTAGATATCCTCAATAGTGAAGAAATCGAAGTGATTACATTGAAAGAGGCATGGGTAGGTAACATCGTCGGACTTTTAGAACGTTTGGTACCAGAAGAAGTGGCTGCAGCCAATGAACGGTCAGCCGGCTCTGGTAAGATACGTGTTGTTGCCGATGAACGAAGCAACTCCATTATTCTAAAAGGGGAGGCTGCCTTTAGAGAGCGCATTCGACTACTAATTGAAACCTTAGACAAGCCGAGCACTCAAAATTCTGCATCAAAAGTCGTGTTCTTAAACAACGCCGATGCAGTAAAGCTGGCGGCCTTACTCAACGGGTTTACAGGCGCATTGGCGCAGTCAAATGGTAATGCTGCAGACGATAAGCCCGTATCTCCGTCAGCAATTTTGGCAGACGAAGACTTGAATGCATTAGTCATTCGAGCAGAACCTGAAGTCATGGTCGAAATTGAATCAGTCATTGCCTCGTTGGATATCGCGAGGGCGCAAGTACTCATTGAAGCTGCCATCGTCGAAGTGTCAGGTAATGTCAGTGAAATGTTTGGCATTCAATGGGGTGGTAACCCTGGAGCTGGCCCAGTAGCCGCAGTTTCGCAGTTCAATGAATCCGGCGCCACCATTTCAGGACTTGCCAGCTCGGTTGTCACAGGTGGTATGCCAGCTATTGGGAATGGGCTGTCGCTTGGGATGCTGTCTAGTGGTTTGAGCTTCGGAGCCATCATTCAGGCCCTAGAAAGCCAATCTAATGCCAACCTATTATCGACTCCAAGTATCATGACGCTCGATAACAATGAGGCCAGTCTGCTGGTCGGTGGGACGGTGCCTTTTAGAACGACGAGTCAGCAAAGTGGCTCGGGTAACCCTTTTGAAACTATCACACGACAAGACGTCGGTACGACACTGAAGGTGACCCCACATATACAAAAAGATGGTTATGTCAGCCTCGATGTCGAGCAGAAGACAGAGTCAGTCATACCTAGGTCTGACGACGGTGCTGTTGATGTACAGACGTCTAAGCGCGAGATTACCACCAAGGTGTTGGTTGAGGGTGGGCAAACTATCGTCTTGGGCGGATTGATCAAAGAAGATGTTAGCCAAGGAGTTTCTAAGATACCAGTGTTGGGCAATCTACCAGGCATTGGGGTATTGTTTAGATCTAACTTTGAGAAGCGGACTAAGGTAAACCTATTGGTCTTTATCCGACCAACCATCGTTCGAGAAAAGTCTCAGGCAATTAGTGCAGAAAAATTCCAAGGAATTTGGGAGTTGCGTTTAGATGGCGAGGCCGGTGTACCTGTTTTTGAACAGTTATTCTCAGGTCAGCGCTGAGTGCAGAAGGTGCGTATCTAAAACGTTACATTCGGATGCGAGCAACAGGACGTATTTAGTCTTCAATAACTGGCAAGAGGGCTGAAGGGCGGCTACCATACGCTCAGATTTTGACTCTCTTGCAAATCTTTTGCGAACTCTGGTTTTTTAACCGGAGTTTTTTTTTGCCTCGCGAAAAGTGATCGTCGACGTTTCCGTTTTTAACCTCCATATCATGTGTACCATTGCTGGGTTCTCGTTAAATCTTTTTGGCTGACTTAGCCAATCATGCTAAATTGTGCCTGCCTACAACAAAATTGATTTGCTGAGACGTCTAATTTCCGGAGTATTGTGTTATGGGTATGAAATCAATGATTGGTGTTTATCAATGGGGTGATTGTGCCAACCCTGCCGTTTATTCAAAGAATCACATCGACAGAATGCAGTACATTATTGACAACTTCTATAGAGAAGAGTCGATTGGTGAATATGCTGAGGAAATCGAAGGCGCGACACCTGAAGTGTTAGAAATATTGAAAAAAGTGGATAACAAAAGAATATATAATCATCTTCTGACTCATTTTCTAAGCCTTACGGACTCCTCATTTGGCTTCATAGGTAAAATCCGAATTGACGAGGCGGGTAACAAGTTTTTGTTAACCGATGCGATTTCCAATATTGCCTGGGACGCTGCCTCGAAAGCATTCTTTTTAGAGCACGCACTTAAAGGGATGGAGTTTAAAAACCCCAACTCGCTTTTTGGTCACGTAATTGGTAGTGGTGAATTGGTGATTTCAAATGACCCAAAATCCGATCCCAAAGCGGGAGGAACACCGGCTGGTCATCCACCGCTAAAGTGTTTTATTGGCATACCCTTTTTTCACGACGGAAACATGATTGGCATGGTGGGTTTGGCCAATCGCTCAGGTGGCTATCAGGTTGCCGATTATGAGGCTTTAGAGGACCTCATACGGTTTTCGGCTGATACCATGCATCACTACTAACATGGACAGCGATTGAGGTAGGAAGGCCCACCTCGTTATCGACCTGCTTGGACTCTGGAAATATCCCCTATAGGCTAATTTACTATTGTCACCTTTAGAGCGGGCGGGTATTGTTACAGCCATAAATTTATCCTGTCAGCAGTGTTATTTCGCCATCAGGTCAAAACCCAATATCAGACATTATGGAGCAACTCGAATGAGAGTGATTTTACTAGGCGCGCCTGGAGCGGGAAAAGGAACTCAAGCAAGCGCTATATGTTCACAATATGAGATTCCACAGATATCGACAGGAGACATGCTACGTGCGGCAATCAAGGCGCAGTCTCCTCTAGGTTTGAAAGTATCTGAGGTGATGGCATCCGGTGGCCTAGTTTCTGATGACATCATTATTGACCTCATAAAAGAACGCATCCAAGCAGCAGACTGTGCCAATGGATTTTTATTTGACGGTTTTCCCCGTACTTTGCCTCAAGCGGATGCATTGAAATCTGAAGGCATTGTTATTGATCATGTGGTTGAGATTGATGTTGCGGACCAAGAAATTGTGCATCGTATTAGTGGCCGGCGCGTGCATGAAGCCAGTGGTCGTGTTTATCATGTCGACTACCAGCCGCCTGTTGTTCCTGGCCGGGATGATGAAACCGGTGATGACTTGGTGCAGCGTGCAGATGACTCCGAAGAGACTGTCATCAAGCGTTTGTCGGTATACCACGAGCAAACGGCACCATTGATTGCTTATTACACTGAGTGGTCAAAATCAGGTGTGACCAATGCGCCCGTCTACCATTACATCGAAGGCGTGGGCAGTGTCAATGACATCAAAGCCGCGATTCTGGGCTCATTGGCCAAGTAATTACTGTCCTAGCGCTGATCCATTGCCTGTGGTGATAGATCAGCGTGCTATTCAGATGTTTTAGCTGCCTTACGAGGAAGTAAAACGATGAAAACCATCCATACCGAAAAGCACCGCCTGCGTAATTCCAAATCAGAATTGAGTGGCGGCCTGCTTGTATCTCCCTATGAGTGTCCTGAGCGCGTCGATTATATTCTTGCACGGCTAAAACAGCAGTCATTAGGAGAAATCATATCGCCTAACGCCTTCGGTTTAGCACCCATTCTTCGGATACATGACGAACACTACCTCGAATTTCTTAGTACCTGCTGGACCCGATGGAAAGCGCTTGGCTATCAGGGTGAGGCTATTGCATCCGTGTGGCCGGCTCGCGGTATGCGACAACGAAAGCCAACAGACATTGAAGGGTTGGTGGGATACTACGCATTTGCCAGTGAAACCACGATCAGTGATGGCACGTGGGAAGCAGCCTTGCATTCAGCTGATGTGGCCCTGTCGGCCCAAGCGCTAATTGCAAGCGGTGAAAAGTCGGCATTTGCGCTGTGTCGCCCCCCCGGACATCATGCGGCGAGCGACCTATTTGGTGGTTATTGTTTTATAAACAATGCTGCCGTTGCTGCACAGGCCAGCTTGGATCAAGGCGCTAAACGGGTTGTGATATTGGATGTCGATTTCCATCATGGTAATGGTACCCAAGAGATTTTTTATCACCGAAACGATGTGTTTTATGTGTCCCTGCATGGCCACCCAGCAGAGCATTTCCCGCATTTTCTTGGCTATGCCGATGAAAAAGGGACGGGAGAAGGCGAAGGATTTAATCTTAATTTGCCGATGTCGTCTGGCACTGATTTTGACACATGGGACGCCAGTTTGGCCCTAGCTTGTAATCGCATTATGCAATATGCCCCTGATATTCTGATCGTGTCTTTAGGTGTCGATACCTTTGTTGACGACCCTATATCCAATTTTAGATTGCAGTCAGATGACTTCACACGTTATGGCGAACGTTTAGGCAAACTCGGCATCCCAACTTTGTTTGTTATGGAAGGTGGCTATGCAGTATCTGAAATTGGCACCAACGTAGTGAATGTTTTGGCAGGCTTTGAGGGCAATTAACCCAAACCCTCATGGCGACTGGTGTCAATTGACCAGACGGTAGTAGCCAACAACCGCTATTGATTATACAAGTAGCGACCAGCCGCAGCTTCATGTTGTGGTTTTGGTTGAAATATATTGCTGCTTGGGTCAGCACCGTCAAGACAACCGTCTAGCCTGCTGTTAAACTGCCCCAAAATTTTGATATTGAGGTCCACACGTGGAACGACTTCTTGCGATCGACACTTCCGCCGATACCTGTTCAGTCAGTTTATATAATAAGGGTGAGTGGGCGCATTTCCATGAAGTATTGCCTCGGCAGCATGCGAAAAAAGTGTTGGGGATTATTGATACCTTATTAAAAGAACAAGCGGTACCTATGTCGACCCTAGACTGCGTTGTCTATGGCCAGGGGCCTGGGTCTTTTACTGGCCTACGAATAGCGGCCGGCGTGGCATCAGGTCTTTCGATGGCGCTGAATATTCCCGTTTGTGGCGTTTCAACACTCACGGCACTAGCGATGGCATTATCTGATCGCCCTGCCGGCACAAAAATATTGCCTTGTATCGATGCACGTATGAGCCAGGTCTATTGGTGTCCGCACCTAATCGACGCTCAGGGTGTTCCGCAGCCGCAAGCAATTGAGCAGGTGAGCGACCCTGAAACGCTCGTATTAGATGGCGAATGGATAGCGTTTGAAGCGATAGGCAATGGTTGGCAATATCAAGACGCTATGCCTGACACAGTGGTTAACGCAGTGGTTCATCGGCATGCCGATCGACAGCCACATGCAGCGGATATGATTCGTTGGGTACTGGCAACAGAACCCACATTACTGCCACCAGGGCAGGTTGAACCGGTATATATCAGAAACAATGTCACCTGGGAAAAACAACCGAAGATAGGAAGTTAAAAAATGGATATCAGTCACATTATTTTGTTGGCATTGATTCAGGGCATTACTGAATTTCTGCCGATATCAAGCTCTGCGCATCTTATTCTTCCATCAGCTGTGCTTGGGTGGCCGGATCAAGGTCTTGCATTCGACGTGGCCGTGCATGTGGGGTCCTTAGCTGCTGTTATCATCTACTTCTATAAGGATATTTGGTTGCTGGTATCTAATTGGTGCCTACAGGTCGTTCGAAAGCCACATGATGCCCAACAAAGCCGTTTGGCCTGGTGGGTCATTTTAGCGACCATTCCTGCAGCATTTCTTGGATTGGTATTTGACGATTGGATTCAGCTGAATCTTAGGTCTGTGCTCGTCATAGCGATCACTACTTTGGTGTTTGGCGTATTGCTCGCTGTTGCTGACCGACGGGGTAGGCGAGCAGCCGGTATGACTGACATCACACTAGCGCAAGCCGTGTTGATCGGATGTGGTCAGGCCATCGCTCTGATTCCTGGCACCTCTCGGTCGGGTATTACCATGACTGTTGGGTTGTTTTTGGGCCTCACCCGTGAAGCCGCCACACGATTTTCATTCTTGTTATCAATTCCCCTGATATTTGCGGCAGGGCTCTTTAAAATTGTTGAATTGCTAGGAATGGACAGCGCGCCACCCTGGGGTGATATCGCAATAGGAACGCTCTTATCCGGCCTATCTGCCTACCTGTGTATTCGCTTATTTCTTGGGTTCATCGAACGTATTGGTTTTATGCCATTTGTTTATTATCGATTGATACTCGGCATTGGCTTGTTGATTTTTTGGTTTGCGAATTAATGCACAGTAACCTGGCGCTCCCGTATGACGGTTGTTAACACGCCAGAATTGTCGGTGTGGTGTCCTGATGCTCTGTATCGTGAGCAAAGTAACCAATTGGCACATGCGCTATCTATCGGCTTATGCGAGGGGTCGCAATGTGTTACTCCCTTTTATTTGCAGTATAGCGCTCAGGGATTGTTGATGGGCACTGAGCTAAAGGAGTTGGGTAATCCAATCAGGGTAGACTTTGTAGCCGGCGCAAATGCCCATCGTCGCAAGTACGGCGGTGGCAAGCATCAAGACATTGCAAAGGCAGTAGGCGTGCCTAAAAAGCCACATCTACGTTTACTAGATGCAACGGCCGGTTTGGGCCGAGATGCCTTCGTATTAGCCTCATTGGGTTGTGAAGTAACTCTAATCGAACGTAACCCTGTTATGTATCATTTGCTACAAGACGGCCTTGAGCGGGCAGCAGGGCACCCAGAGACCGCTGGAATTGTCGAACACATGCAATTGATTCTGGCAGACGCGATTGAGCAGAAAAACCAGCAGGTCGATGTTGTTTACCTAGACCCCATGTTTCCACCGACGCAGAAGTCGGCAAAGGTCAAAAAAGAACTGCGATATTTACATCACATTGTAGGTTACGACGCTGTTGGGGCAGAAGCGCTCTTTGACTGGGCCTTTGCGGTTGCCAAAAACAGAGTTGTGGTCAAACGACCCAGACTTGCGCCAACACTTGCCAATAGAACTCCGACTTTGGCACTTGAAGGGAAATCTGGGCGATTCGATGTTTACGTCAAGTCAGCTTTCTAATCTGCGAATCAGCTGCAATCAACGGTCATTGTTGTGATGGTATTCATCGAGCAATTGAGAAATGGTCATCATAACCGTTTGGCTCAATGCTTTATCTGCGTCAGCGATGACGGCGTCAATTCTATTATCAAAATGTAGCCGATTGTCGCCATCCACTTGAATGATTCCACGCGATTCCATTGTTTGAATAAATCGATTAAATAACGCTTTGTCGAAAAACTCGGGCGCATTGAGCCTGTGTAAAATACCCATGCGCTTGGCGACATTCTGCGACTTCAATTCGATGTTTTCCTTAGTCGTGTTACCACTGCCATAACGCGACAACAAGGATATCGTTAGGAAGTACCGTTCCAAGGTGGGTAGTATGATCTGTGCCATCAACGACAATTTGGTGCGAGCTACCGTACTTAGGCTATCAGCATAGTAATAACCGCCGTTGTTCTTTACCAATAGATTCTGGTCATGAAGGACGTCTAACCATTGGCCAATTAATTGTTCAAATCCTTCTTTCGGATCCGGCAGGAAAAGTTCTGCACAGAGGTAAGGGTAGACCCGAGATGCAATTGTGATCGCTTCCTTCTTACGTAATTTTCCATTGTTGTTAAAGAGGCTACATAGCAATGCAGGTAGGGCGAAAAGATGCATCACATTATTGCGGTAGTAGGTCATCAAAATGGCGTTTTCGTCATGCAAACTATAGATAGGTTCGTCGCCATTATGTTCATGTACGGTTAACCAATCGCGCTTTAATACCGCTTCAATCCATTTCTCGGGAGCCGTGGTTGGCATCGAAAAATGGTTGGAAAAGGGCATCTCTACCATTAAGGCTGACATTAAATGCAATTGGCGTAATAGCGTCGCACGACCCACTGCATTTTTTGGCGAAGACAATAAGACACAGGCTATCAAGTTGACTGGGTTGAGGGCTGCGGCCGAGTTGATTCCTTGTGCCACATCAATCGACAAATCATTGACGGCATCGAATAACCAGACAGGCCGATTGACGCTATGGTCCTTCGAGGCCCAATCCGGATCTCTTGCGGCCAAGAACTGAGCAAGGTGAATGGGTTCTGCAAAATTTAGCGACACTTCACCAAAATTCTTCAAGTTTTTGATGGATTTTATGAGTGTCCACAGATTCTCTTTTTCCTTTTTCGCACCGGATAATTCTTTGAGATAGGTGCGGTCTTCAAATACTTTTTCATAGCCAATATACACCGGCACCACCACCACGGGCCGTGCATTGTCTGCAAGATAGCTCCGTACCGTCATGGATAACATGCCAGTTTTTGGCAACAGCATCTTTCCAGTCCGCGAGCGTCCACCTTCGACAAAATATTCTACTGGATGCCCATGTGAGAAAACCTGGTGAATATATTCTTGGAAGACTGCACTGTATAGCGGGTTGTCTTTCATGGAACGGCGCATAAAGAAAGCACCGCCACGACGTAAGATACCACCCAGAATGGGAAGGTTAAGATTAATACCCGCTGCAATATGAGGAATGTTTAAACCGCGGTGGAATAGGCTATAGGACAGCAACAAATAATCGATGTGGCTTCTGTGACAGGGCGTGTAAATAATTTCAGAAGATTTGGCTAATTCACGGATTGGTTCGAAATTCCGAACGACAATGCCGTCATATATCTTTTGCCACAGACGGGTGAGCAAGCCATTGAGTACACGAATAGTGGTAATTGATACGTTTGCAGCGATCTCAGTTCCATAGTCGAATGCTTGCCGGGCTGCAGCGTCGTGACTCATCTTGTGTTCGGTTGCATGTTCCGATACTGCGGTTTGGACACTGGGCGCTTTTAATATGGTGGCCAATAATGCACGCCGGTGAGATAAGTCTGGGCCGACGACACGGGTCTTACTGCGTCTAAAATGGACTCTAAATACCCGTGCTAATTTCCGAATGCTGCGACTGCGCTTATCGTCTGTGCTGACGTATTCTCTGAGAGAAATCGGCGAATTAAATTCTATGTAGGTATTGCGACCATTGAGCATAACGGTGATTAATTTCTTGAATCGCCCTGTGACATGCCATGCGTCACTTAGAAATGCCTGAGTAACCGATTTTTTAATAGTAGGACCTCTACCCCAAATGATGGTCACAGGTACCAACAAAATGTCTTCTTCGGGGTGGGCTGCTGCATATTCAACCAACTCGGATAGTCGAGGGGCAATACGAGGTTTTTTCGGAAAAAGTCGGCTGCTTCGTTGCCGGATACTAAAAAAAGCACTATAGCCTGGTTTGTCACCCAACGTGTAATTCCTAAACACCGCCGGGAATCCATTGGATTTGGCAAACAAATCGGTAACCAATGCATCAATGAAAGAGTGGTTCTCAATCACGTAGAACACATTACTATTGCTCTGTAGATTCCAAGACGTGTAGTCCTTTTCAATTCTATCTGGCTTCACCCACAGGGATAGCAATCGCTTGTTGAATTGGATAATCCACTTTTTCAGTGAAAGCATTTTTGTTCCTGCATATTTGGTTTTAGAAACACCTGATTCGATGCGGCCTCATAGTCGCATGCCACATTCCACATTATAATGAATCGCTTGAGGTTATGTGAAAAATTTATCGATCCGTCAGTCAGACTAATAGTGAGGGGGTCTTTGATTGCCAACCTCTGGAGATTCTGTATCCATGCTTTCGATACGCTGTGAGATGAGGCCAAGGGACTTTGTCAGTTTTTCAATGGCTTTATTTTGGTGCAATATTGCATCATTTAATTGATCAATGGTTTCTTCTTGAAAGCTTAAACGCATTTCTAAGTCAATTAACTTGCTTTCCAATTCATTGGACATGTAGTAAACCTTTGGAAATTGTTGATTAGTTTTGGCATTATGGGACTTGTTACATTAGCAATCTATAAAAATAGTATGCTGACACCCTTTACTGGTGAATTTGCAGTAGGTCATTTGTCACAATAATTATAATGTACACATTGATAGGTATTAAACATGAAATCGTTGTTTTATAGAGTTGGTGCCAGCGTGCTAGTCGCGTTACCCGCACCCATCATTTTTTCTGGTCTTGTAAAGTATGTATCTTCAGAGAACTTTGAGCATCTAAAACGTGTCCAAGCTTCGGACTCAATGATGTTGGTATATATATCGGCAGTGCTGACGGTAGCTTTATTGGCATTTGTTGCCATTCAAGTTTCGGCAGTCTCATCTGAACATGATTACCCTGATGATAGAGAAGCCGGCGTGGTTAAGTGGTTCAACGTGAGTAAAGGCTTTGGCTTTATCACGCGAGAAAATGGAGATGATGTGTTTGTTCATTTTCGTTCTATTCAAGGGCGCGGCCATCGGTCATTGCAGGAAGGTCAGCGGGTAAGGTTTTCGTTGGTAGAAAGCTCAAAAGGATTGCAGGCTGAAGAAGTTAGTCCAGAAGGTTAATCTCGGCATCTAAAGTTACAGCGCCAAAAGCCACCCTGTTCAAAAGACCGGGTGGCTTTTTTATAGATTCGCCGCCATTTCCTCAATTGGTCCTGAAACATATGGGTTATAATCGGTAACCTCACATAATCTGAAAATCCAGTTTCTACCGCTATGGGATTCCATAATTGACATAGCAATAATCGGCGGGTGCGCCTTGTTTTCAATCAAGTGGAGATTGTGAACCCTATGAAAACATTCAACGTTTGTTGTTTGCGGGCGTCGACCGACACCATGATGAGGCCGAAATGGATTTTGTTTAACGCCATCCCAGTGCATTTCCATCATCAAATATGTCAACTTACCCGCTAGTGTACTCTAGGCATTGAACGTTCTTGAAGATTGAATCTGGCAAATCGTGCACGCATTGCTATGCGGTTGTTGTGGTTATATTTGTTTCAATGCATGCCATCACTTGGCAAGAAAAAGTGTAGGAGATCTCTTTGAACAAAGGGATGCCGCATTCTTTTTGCAGCTTTTTGCATCTGTTTGCAATACGCCACCGCGCGCTAAAATAGCAAATGTAGCCTCTGTGGGTCTTTTTGCCTAACAATGGTACGGGAGGGACTCAATGGCATAGACGCCACTGTTGGTCTATTTCCAATTGATTTCCGTTGTTCCATCGGCAGAAATTTCGAGCCAGGCATCAGGGTCTGCACCTTCGCTCCATTGACCGTCACTGCAGCGCACCGTAGCCCCCGTTTTGGCGAAGAATGCTTCTGCCAGTGCAAGGTCTGATAACCAGGGCAACTCAGTCGCCACTAGAGTCAAAATGCAGAATCCACGAACGGGTTGTTCCATCACATTGATGCGCAATATCTGATCAAAAGTGCCCGAAAGGAAATGTTGATTTCTAGTGCTCTGCCTTTGCTTGTCGTCGAGGCGTAAGTCTGGGAATTGGACAGAGAGCCAGTTTGTAATTGTAGTGGCTTGAGGCGTCTTAACGTAAATTTCCAAGTCACTGAGTGGCATAGGATCATTCATATCAGTTCTCGATGGTGTTAGGTGCGATTGCTTTATGGTCTTTTTGAGTGGTGGCGTAATGCCAGCTGACGCACCACAGTGGGTTACTCACTATCATCCACTGGCTGCACTTCCCACGCCTGGAGTCTAAAATGGCCTGTCATAGGAAGATTAATTAATTGGTGCAGCTGTTCCTTGCGTTCTGGCGATGCGCGCCAATGGTGGGGCGTCATGGTGAGGAGATTCGTCAATTCCTCGAGGCTGTCAGGTATCCATTCAAAATTGACTTCTTTTGAATATACTTCGACAAAAGCATCATTAAGCGCGGTTTTACCATCGAAATCCGTTAGTTTTACCGTCGGGTACAGAAACTTTCGAAGTTGAATAAGGTGATCCTTTGCGGTGCCTATTGTGAGTAATATGGCACCAGGCTTCATACAGCGAATCAATTCATCCGGCATTATTTTCGCCATGACCACCATTGCACCGTCAAGTGAGTGGGTGACAAAAGGAAGTTTACTGGCACTCGCAACAAGCCACGACATGTCATGGGGCGTTTTGCACGCTGCTTGCACAGCAAATTTCGATATGTCGATCCCAAAACCCGTGGTGTCGTTTAGATGGCTTTTGACTTTTCTGGTGTACCAGCCGTCGCCGCATCCAATGTCAGCCCACTTTTCAACGTCTGGCCAAAATCTATCAGCGGCCTGCACCAACATTTCAGCAAGTGGGGCATACCGATTGAGATTTAAGAAATGGGTTCGTGCGTTAACCATCTCTTTGCTGTCGCCAGGTTGTATGGTCTTTTTGTTTTGGGCCAAAAGAAGATTCACGTATCCTGATTTGGATTGGTCAAATTGATGCCCAGCAGTACACGCAATTCCAGATACGCTCGGTACCATACTGGATTCGCATACGGGACATTGAATTATGTTTACAGCCTTTGCGCTATTCGATATGTTCAATCGGGATACTCAATTCCATAGTTTTTATGCCAAAGTTATGGGTTCGAGTGTAGCAATTTTATCTAGACTAAATAAACCGATTTCGACTTACTCATTAGAATAAGGGTTATACCAATATGCTTCCTGTAGTGCGCCTTACCATGGATTTAATGTCACGCAAGTCAATTACGCCTCTCGATGAGGGCTGCCAAGCGTTGATGGCCGATCGTTTGGCAGATTCGGGCTTTGGTATTCGTCACATGCCCATCCATGAGGTTTCCAACCTTTGGGCGCGACACGGCACGGGATCACCTTTACTGGTGTTTGCAGGTCATACCGACGTGGTGCCTACCGGCGCGTTGACCGATTGGGCGAGTGATCCCTTCGAGCCAGAAATACGTGATGGGTATTTATTTGGCAGGGGAGCGGCTGATATGAAAGGCAGCCTGGCTGCAATGGTTGTTGCCGCAGAACGATTTGTTTCCAAACACCCTAGCCATCAAGGTAGTCTGGCTTTCCTAATTACTTCTGATGAAGAGGGTGATGCTTATTACGGTACAGAGGCTGTGGTGAAACAGCTGACAGCAGAAGGTGAGGTCATTGATTGGGCGCTCATTGGGGAGCCTTCGAGTAGTCACATATTAGGAGATACAGTTAAAGTTGGCCGCAGGGGTTCGCTTTTGGGCCGGCTGCGCATAAAGGGGAAACAAGGCCATGTCGCCTATCCTGATTTGGCGAAAAATCCAGTGCATCTAGCGGCGCCAGCGATATTGGCGCTCAGTATCGAACATTGGGATAACGGCAATGACGGCTTTCCTCCTACCAGTTTTCAAATATCAAATTTTCAATCTGGCACGGGTGCGACCAATGTGATTCCGGGTGAGGCCAGTGTCATGTTTAGTTTTAGATTTTCAACTGAGGTGACAGCAGATACGCTTGAACGGCGCGTGCGGGACATACTCGATAACCACCAATTAGATTATGTCCTTGAAATGGAATTAAAAGGCGTACCATTTTTGACGGAAAAAGGCAGCCTCATTAGGGCAGTCGAAGATGCCGTCGCCACTGTGGTCGGTAAAAAGCCTGTATTATCGACAGCTGGCGGCACATCGGACGGGCGGTTTATTGCGCCTACGGGCGCCCAAGTAGTGGAGTTGGGGCCTGTTAACAAAACGATTCATCAGGTCAATGAATCTGTGGCCGTTGACTCACTTGACGACCTTGCGAAAATGTACGAAGGGATCATGGAAAACCTGCTAATTGATTAGGCTAAATGCCGGTGCGACGCGTCTAGTTTAGGCGCCCTTGTGCAAATACATTCTAACAGTCAGTTGCAAATTGACGCCGATCATTTTTCTGGCTGTTAGTGCTGGTAATTTTTGTAAAATTAACCGAGATGAAGCGAAATATTGCCTCTAAATTCAGTTAAAATCCCCAATAACATTCTATATTGTAGACAAGTGGTAGAATTTTTACTCTGATGTTTCGGCCTTTGCATTGGTAGTGAATGCCTAGTTAAATTGGTATTATTATGCAGTAGCGATGGGGTGCGTGAATAACGCTTGTTGCCCCTTGCTGGTTGGTACTGGTGCGCAAGCGTAAAAGCATAAATATCCACTGCCTACTTGTTTCAGTGGCAATCCACCTGCCAACGTTGTCAAAAACTACTTTCCATTCAATGGTTACGCCAAGCCAATGAGTGATCAATAATCTGGCTGATTGGACTCTAAAATTCATGTTTACAGTCGTAAAAAAATCACAAAATGCGTACGACAGTTTTATAAAGCTACAGTCAAATAAACATGGACGGTTGGCTTGGCTTTTGCTCGTTGCAGTAGGTTTTATGTGGGCCTATAACGGCTGGGCGGTGTATGTCGAATATCAAGAAGATCTAGACCGAGAAATCGCTAGCTACCAAAATACCGTGCTGGCAGAAAAAAGCCATGAAGTTGAGAATGTTATGCGTTTGGTGTATGAGCACTTGCGTACCATTTCACTGCTACCCAGTATGCGCAGAGTAGGTGGGTATAATCGCCAGTCATCGTCTGAGGATGTAGTGGCACAGGGTAGGCTGTCAGTGGATACCCATCATACGATTCAACAAATTTATCGCAATTTGCACAGTACCATCGATTTATCCGAAATTTACATCACGCTCAAGGGCTTTCGGCCAGACACTGGTGAGGTTCCCTTTGCGATGTATGACGACGAAATTTCCGGCACCTCAGTTGATCCAGTCAATGACAAATACACGGATCACGATGGCGGAGAAGGATATGAAGAGGATGAGTATCGCGCCTATGTTGAGCAACTTGACCAACTTGGTCGAAATTCACCCATGTGGCAAGTTGATAAAGACATTACCAAGATTCCCGCTATTTCTTCGTCACTAGTGCGCACTTGTGACGAGAGTCAATTTGAAGATCCAATTAACGGCGACATCCGCAACACACTAGGTATCTTATATACGGTCCCCATTTATTCACTGGATACTCAGCGGTTTGCAGGCATCGTGTCTGCGGTGTTACGGGCGAATATTTTAGAGAGTATTTTGGTTGGCATACCCTTTATTCCAGTCACGAAAAGTGATTTTGCACGATATGCATCGCTTGAATTTCCTGTTGTTCGTGAACAAAGCAATTTTGTTTTGACAGATTCTGCACATGGGGTGGTCATTTTCGATCGAGAAAATAGCTATTTAAGCGATAACTATGCAGCGGTGCTGGATCTTGATACGACCGATCAAGTCGCTAGATTAAATTTAGATATCATGGGAGATACGCAGTGGTCGTTGACCCATTATATGAGTCTTGATGAGATAGGGTTTTTGACCGTGAATCGCACGTTGCGATTTTATCGTGATATCGCCATCCGTCTGCTGCTGATGTTGGTGTTTTCGGTCATGCTGATAAAAGCATTGAGAGATCAAAATACCAACCACCGCAACTTAATACGACTTGCCCATATTGATAGCCTCACAGAATTACCAAATCGTCGCATGCTATACCCAGCCTTGGAGCATGCAATTAAGAGGGCAAAGCGAGACGATACCTTATTGGGACTCTTGTTCCTTGATGTCGACGATTTTGGTGTCATTAATGATTCTACAAGTCACAGTATTGGCGATGCGGTGTTAAAGAACATTGCGGATAGGTTATTGGAGCGAAAGAGCGATCAAAATGAGGCTGGCAGCCGAATGAGTGTAAATGGCTATGTCCAAGAGCCATTGGTGGCCCGGCTCGGTGGCGATGATTTCGCTCTGATTTTTGAGGATTTGCCCGATTATGATACGGCTCAGCAAGTGGCGCTTCAGCAAATGGCCAAGTTTGCGCACCCCATGACCGTTCAAGGCCATACCCTTGATGTTTCCGTATCAGGTGGCATGGCATTATTCCCAGACGATGCTGATGACTACCATGGATTAATGGCAAACGTCGACTATACCCTCAAAAATGCGCAAGAGTTGGGTGGCGGTAATTTCCTCATGTTTACTGACGAAATGCGTCAGGAAGCAGCCCGTGCGAATAGATTGCTTCGTGATTTACCTGATGCCATACGAAATAATGCTTTTACACTGCAGTATCAACCCAAGCAGTCATTGGATACGGATCGGGTGTTGTCATTTGAGGCGCTTATCCGATGGAATCATCCTTTATTTGGTAATGTTTCACCCGCAGAGTTTATTCCTTTGTTGGAACAAACCAGCAACATCGTTGAAGTAGGTCGCTGGGTTCTTGCAGAGTCATGTCGCCAATTAAAAGCGTGGAAAGATGCAGGCTATACCGATATTTCCGTCAGTGTGAACGTATCTGCAAAGCAGCTGTTACTATCAGACATTGTGAACACAGTCGATTCAATTCTCGACCAATATGACTTAGTACCGAACAAGCTTATTTTGGAAATCACTGAGTCTTTAATGATTAATAATCTTCATGACTCGAGCACCGTATTGGATACGATACGATCAAGAGGCGTAAAGCTGGCAATTGATGATTTTGGTACTGGTTATAGTTCGTTGACCTATTTGCAGGGTCTGCCAGTAGATTATCTAAAATTGGATAAATCGATGATCGATGTAATCGACGATGTGCGCGGCGCCCACGTGGCCCGAGCAACCATCGATTTGGCCCATGGGCTAGGTTTAACGACCATAGCTGAGGGTGTTGAGAAAGGTAAGCAAAGAGACATATTAAAGGCAATGGGTTGCGATATGATTCAAGGATACTTACTTTCAAAACCACTACCGGCTGATGAATTGGAACCATTTTTGGTGCTTAGCCAGGTCAATGCTTCTAACGCAAAAAACAACAAATATTGACGGATTAGCAATTTATTGTGTCTCTAAAGTTGCTAATTTGTAAAAACAGAAGACGTTGTTGTGCAATTGAGAAGAAGTAGACACAAATTGTGTTGCTTTGGTTTACAAGGTCGGCCAGTTTCTGTTTTTATCACTCCAAATTTTAACGTTGCCCCATTTAAGAATAATAACGTACAGCAAAGGACCTATTTATTTATGACGGATACCTATTTTCATCAAGATTACCCTTTTGGCATCACCCCTATGATTGACCCTGATGCTTATCCCAGCGTATTGGCTGTATTTGATGAGTTTGTTAAAAAATATAAGAACAAGCCTGCATTCAGTTGTATGGGTGCCACGTTGACGTTTACCGATTTGGAGCGAAAGAGCGCACAGTTCTGCGAATGGTTACAGAAAGAAAGCGGGCTCAAACCGGGCGATCGTATCGCTGTTCAATTGCCCAACATCCTGCAGTTTCCAGTGGTCGTGTGGGGCGCTTTGCGTGCAGGTTTGGTTGTCGTTAACACCAATCCGCTTTACACAGAAAGTGAAATGGAACACCAATTTAATGATTCAGGCGCAAAGCTGTTGGTGGTGTATGCCGGTATGGCCAGCAAGGCAGTGGCAGTGCAACCTAAAACCAGTATTGAAAAAATCATCGTCACTGAATTGGCTGACTTTCACAAACCACTGAAAGGCTGGATTGTGAACACAGTTGTCAAAAAAGTGAAGAAAATGGTGCCAGAATTTGATGCCAGTAAAACGGTGACTTTAAATTCCGTGATGAAGCAATATCCGTCAGGTATCGTAAAGCCGGTTGCGGTGAGTGGCAGCGATGTCGCGGTATTGCAGTACACAGGCGGCACAACTGGTGTATCAAAAGGGGCCATGCTGACGCATCGAAATATGGTTGCCAATATGCTGCAGTGTACGGAGTTTTTTAACGTTACTTTGCAAGAAGGTGAAGAGACATTTATTGCGCCATTGCCGCTCTATCACATCTATGCGTTTTTGGTACATGGCATGCTATTGCCATGCACTGGCAACCACTCCGTATTAATTCCTAACCCACGCGATTTGCCCGCATTTGTTAAAGAGCTCAAGCAGTGGAAATTCAGCGGATTCGCTGGGCTAAATACCTTATTTGTCGCTCTGTGCAACAATGAAGGTTTCAAAGCATTAGATTTTAGCAACCTCAAATTCACTATTTCTGGTGGTATGGCACTCACAACAAGTGCTGCAGAGAAGTGGAAGACGGTCACGGGTTGTGATGTTTTTGAAGGCTATGGTATGACCGAGACCTCACCTGTACTGACCTTTAACCCACCTGGTGGTCACCAACTGGGTACCATTGGTATCGCAGCACCCAATACCGAAATTAAAATAGTCGGCGATGACGGAAAAACTTTGCCGAACGGTGAAGCGGGTGAATTGCTGGCAAGAGGCCCACAGGTCATGTTGGGCTATTGGAATCGTGCAGCCGAGACCAGTGCAACAATCGATGAAGATGGCTTTATTGCTACCGGCGATATTGCAATCATGCAAGATGACGGCTTTTTGCGGATTGTGGACCGAAAGAAAGACATGATTATCGTGTCTGGTTTCAATGTCTACCCCAATGAAATTGAAGAAGTCGTGTCTCTGCACCCGTCTGTCGTTGAGGCAGCTGCTATCGGTATTCCTCATGAAGTCAATGGTGAAGAAATTCAGGTATTTTTGGTGGTCAACAAAGACGTGACGCCAGAAGAACTGACTGCTTTTTGTCGGACCAAGTTGACGCCATACAAGGTGCCTAAGAACTTTGTTTTCCGGGATGAACTGCCAAAAACTAACGTGGGCAAGATTTTACGGCGAGAATTGCGCACTCAGTAATAGATTAACCCCGGTAGACCTTTTAAAACCTTCTTGATGCCCGTCAGGAAGGTTTTTTTCTTATGGCTTCCTCAGTTATACTGCCACGACACTCCTGTACGGTACCCCCATGACGTTTTCTCCCCAAACGGTGTTATCTGGTCTTGACCATGTCGCTACAAAAGACCGTTGGCCATTGCTGCGTGACGCCCTGCAATTACAGAAAACAAGTGGTCTAGCTGACGAACCAAACCCAGCATTGGTTCGATTGGAAAAACGCTACCAAGCGTCACGTCAGTGGGTAGAAAACCGCATCCGTCAGCAAATCCCAGTCAATATTGACCAAAACTTGCCCATCGGTGAGCGTACCGATTTGATTTCAAAGGCCATTGCTGATCATCAGGTGGTCATTTTAACCGGTGAAACGGGATCAGGAAAAACCACCCAGTTACCCAAAATGTGTATGGCATTGGGTCGGGGGGCTAGGGGTGTTATTGGTCATACGCAGCCTAGACGATTGGCTGCTCGCGCAGTTGCCAGTCGCATTGCCGAAGAAATGCAGGTGCCCCTTGGGGGGTTGGTGGGGTGCCAAGTCCGTTTTCACGATCAGGCACAAGAATCGACCCAAATAAAATTAATGACCGACGGGATTTTGCTTGCGGAAATTCAGCGAGATCGGTTTCTAACCCATTACGACACCTTGATTATTGATGAAGCACATGAGCGTACGCTCAATATTGATTTTCTATTGGGCTATGTAAAAAAAATATTGCCCAAACGCCCGGATTTGAAGGTGATCGTTACCTCAGCCACCATCGACGTTGAGAAGTTTTCCAAACATTTTAACAACGCGCCGATTATTGAAGTCAGTGGCCGGTCTTATCCTGTCGATATTATTTATCGAGAGTGGGGCGATGACAGCGACAATGATGAGAAAGATGGCAACTTACCCGAAACCATTGTTGCAGTGACCGAAGAGATATTGGCCTTGGAAGCAAAAGGGCACACCCCGCAGCGTGGTGGAGACTTTCTGGTATTTTTACCGGGCGAGCGAGAGATTCGTGACGTAGCGTTGGCGCTTAGACGGTCGTCAATTCCGCATCTTGACGTTGTACCTCTGTATGCTCGACTCAGCGCTGCAGAGCAACACAAGGTCTTTGCACCACACCAAGGGCGCCGTATTGTGTTGTCAACCAACGTGGCCGAAACCTCGATTACGGTGCCTGGGATAAGTTATGTTATCGATCCAGGCTTGGCTCGGATAAGTCGATACTCCTATCGGTCAAAGGTACAGCGGCTTCCGATCGAGGCAATATCTCAAGCGTCTGCCAATCAGCGCGCAGGTCGATGTGGTCGCGTTTCACACGGACTGTGCATTAGGCTGTACTCAGAAATTGATTTTAACGCACGCCCTGTATTCACCGATGCCGAAATACTGAGAACGAACTTGGCCGCGGTGATTCTGCAGCTCATGTATTTGAAGTTGGGACACACTGAAGATTTTCCTTTTATTGATCCGCCTGATGGACGATTTATCAAAGATGGCTACACCCTATTATCTGAGCTAAGTGCCGTTAATACCAAGGGACATATCACAGCGATTGGGCAAAAATTGGCCCGATTGCCAATCGACCTGCGTTTGGCGCGCATGGTGCTAGAGGCCGATCGTCACAACAGTTTGCAAGAAGTGTTGGTCATCGTGAGCGGTTTGGCAATTCAAGACCCGAGAGAACGTCCACAGGAAAAACAGCAGCAAGCCCAGCAGAGACATGCGGTGGATATCGATCCAGATTCTGACTTTATTACCTTGCTTAATCTTTGGAACCGTTATGAGGAGCAACGTCAGGCACTGACCCAATCGGCGCTGCGAAAATACTGTAAAGACCAGTTTATACATTTTATGCGTATGCGGGAGTGGCGAGACACACACAGACAATTGCGCTTGGCTTGTAAAGAGTTGGGATTGAAAGAAGGGCAGCAGCCCGCTGGCTATGCTGGTGTTCATAAAGCCCTGTTGTCCGGCCTATTAAGTCACATAGCCCTTCATAAAGAAGCACGAACCTATACAGCCGCGCGAGGCCGCCAATGTATTGTGCATCCATCATCACCTTTGGCGAAAAAAAGCCGTAAGTGGCTAGTGGCTGCAGAACTCGTGGAAACCAGTCAGGTATTCGCCCGTACGGTGGCAAAGATTGATCCAGAATGGATTGAGCCCCTAGCCAAACATTTGGTTAAAACACAATATTTTGACCCGCATTGGGAAAAGAAGCGCGCCCAGGTGATCGCCGATGAACAGGTATCGCTTTATGGTTTGATCGTGGTTGGTCGGCGTCCAGTGCATTTTGGAACCATCGACCCGGTCGCGTCGCGTGATATCTTTATTCAATCTGGGTTGGTTGAACGGGCATTTCACACAAGGCAACCGTTTTGGAAACACAATCTCCAACAGATTGCCGACATTGAAGCGCTAGAGTCAAAGTCTCGTCGTCGCAATATACTGATTGAAGACTCGGTATTATTTGCATTTTATGACCGTCGCATCCCCGAAAAGATCGTTAATGGTGCAGCATTTGAGCAGTGGTTAAAGGACAAAGTGGCGCAACAGTCGTTATTTTTGCACCCAGATGATCTGCTACAGAGCGATACCAGTGCAATTACAGCGAACCAGTTCCCCGATGTTATGGAATACCAAGGTATGTGGTTTCCACTGACCTACCATTTTATGCCAGGCGCCATAGATGATGGGGTCAGTATTGGGATTCCGGAAGAGGCCTTGACTGTCATACCTGAAGCACATTTGGCTTGGCTGGTTCCCGGAATGTTGCGTGAAAAATGCATAGCGATGATCAAAGCGTTGCCCAAAGTCTTGCGCAAGAATTTTGTTCCTGTTCCGGATTTCGTCGACGGTGCCTTGGCCGATTTGACGCCCTATCAGGGTAGCCTCACTGCTACGCTGTCAGAAAAGCTGGCTAGAATGACGGGTGTTCGTATTGCTGAGGATGATTGGTCCGCTGTGGTGATGGACCCACATCATGAGATGAACATTAAGGTATTAGACGCGAATGGCCAGGTTGTTCGACAAGGCAGGAAACAGGTTGAATTAATTACCGGCGAAGCCACGGCACCAAAGCTCAAACTGGCTTCTAAGACCCAACAGCCCGAGCCATTATTGACGCAGTTTCCTGCAGCGCCAATAGTGGAGGAAGATTTTATCACCCGTGCGGGAATCAAGATTAGGGTTTTTCCAGGGTTAGAACAATCTGAAGGTGGCGTTCGCGTGGGCGCTTTTGAGACCGAAACTCAGGCGGCATTGGCCCATGAACAGGCACTGTTGTGGCTGTTGAGTCGGGAAAAAAACGAGGCATGCAACTACCTTTTGACACAGCTTAAAACGCTGAAGACGCTTGAGTTGTTATATGCACCCATTGGCAGTACCAAAGAATTCCGAGAGGACATTGTGCTGGGGGCGCTTAAGTGGGCCTATATTGCCCCTTGGAAAGACCAAAATTCGGGTTTGCCACGTTCACTTGCAGATTGGGATAACCTGCTACAACAGGGTAAAGCAGGGTTTTTCGATCAGGGTATGCGGTTGGGTAAGCTGATCCATGAAATCCTAAAATACCGAACCGATATTGCAAAACGAATATCCGGTCGCACCTCGATACAGAATGCCTATATGTTCGCGGACATAAAATTCCAACTCGACCATTTGGTCTTTCCTGGTTTTGCGTCGGCAGTGCCCATGCATTGGTTAGAGCAATATCCCCGATATTGTCGCGGTATTCTCGCGCGTTTGGATCGCAGCAAAGGTATCCCTGCAAACGAGCAGTGGTCGATTGATCAGATAAAGGGGTATTGGGATAGCCTGCAAAAGAAGCAGGCGCAAGCAGTGCTGCAAAACCGCCCATTGCTCGAATTAGAGCAGTTTCGATGGATGTTAGAAGAATACCGAATATCGTTGTTTGCCCAAAGTTTGGGCACCATAAAACCAGTTTCGGCTAAACGATTAGACCAGTGGCTTGCTGCAATATCGCAGTGAGTGGCCACTGACTCGTCTTTATAGCGCTGAGAAACCTGGAACGTTGTCGTTGGTTCCATAACGGCCCTTGTCATTTTGATACAGGGTGCCCATTGCCACATCGGGATCATGGGTAAAAAACAACCGTCCACCTCGGGCGATTAAATCCATGAGTAGATGCTGCTTTTCTTCAATCAATAATTCTGGGTATCGGTCGTAACCCATCGTCAGCGGCAAATGGACCCAGGCGGCACCCGGAATAAGGTCTGCGGAAAACAACACAGGCCCTAGGGTTGTGGGTATTTCAGTTAACAGCATCCCAGGCGTGTGACCATTTGACACATGAAATCGAAAGCCAGCACCAAGAATATTGGGAGCATCGGACTGATCAACCAATTGTAATCGCCCTGATTCTTGCAGTAATTTTTGCAGCAGTGGAATAAACGACGCACGGTCTCTCATGTGAGGATTGAGCGCACGCTCCCATGCAGTCTTACCGACGACAAACGTGGCGCGATCAAATGCCAGTTCGGGTTCTACGCCTTCTTTCCATTCTGTCAGCAAGCCACCTGCATGATCGAAATGGAGGTGTGACAACACCACAACGTCGATATCACTGGCTTCAAGGTTGATTGCAGCCAAGTTATCTAACAGTACATGTTCTGACTCGACCACCCCGAATCGCTCTTTCATGTCAGGTGCAAAAAACGCACCGACACCAGTTTCAAATAGAATGTTTTTGGTTGGGGTTTGAACCAACAAGCAACGACACGCCAAATCTATACGATTGTATTCATCTGGCTTTGACCAGCGTTGCCACAATGCTTTCGGAGCGTTGCCAAACATGGCACCGCCATCTAATTTCTGGCTGTTTCCGATTAAGGAGGTCAGTTTCACTTCCGACATGTCGAAAAATCCTTTGCTGATGGGTTGCTCACAGACTAGGTGAACTGAAACGGCCGAGCAACCGATAAACAAGATCAGCGTCAATCAATAACCAATTATTCTGACATTGCCGACCGGATCGTGCTGTTTTGCCAGTGATTCGTCCTCACTGACGCAATTAAACATCCAGCCCATACCAAACTGGTCGATCAATACGCCAAAGTAACCGCCCCGCAACATGGCTGCCACAGGGGTTCTTATCTCTCCGTTCTCGGCTAGTGCTTGAAACAAGCGAGCGCGTATCTGGTTCCAGATTTAATTGGACAGCATTGCCCTGAGAAATCGTCCCCATACCAGGCAAAACATCAGTCGCCCTGATGACGTGGCTACCTACTATGATTAGTTCGATATGCAGGATTTTATCTTTGGCCACATCCTGAAGATCAGGGTTGTTTCTGTCGGCAAACCGCATCAGGCTGCCAACATATTCTGTGTCGAATACCGATGTGTAAAATGCTAATGCAGCTTCGGTCGTACCAGGGACGTTAAGGTATGTCCTTACGCGTGCCGTCGCTATATCGTCCTGCCATTGCTATATCCTCCTGCCATCGCTATATCCTGCTGATAGGTGAATCTGAATGGCTCGGTCGGTAGTCAGTCAGCTGGTTTATTTGGAAGCCATCGGTCGCCGATGCGTTTTCCCCACGCGATGCCAGGCTTCTCAATTTTGTAATGTAGAGGCAATGAAAACCACAAGACCAATAAGGATGTGATTATCATGGCAATAACAGACATGAACAGGGTTGGGATAGCGATTGTCTCAATTTGTGTGTTTCGTATGACCAACAGCCAAGCGATGGCAATAAACGGAAAGTGAAATAAATACGCTGGGAAAGCCAGTCTGGAAAACGGCCGCCAGAAAGACACTGAAAGGGATAACCTGAAATACTTCATTATGCCGCTGTTTGGCTTTGCGCGTACGAGTAATACAACACCCAACATGGAGAGCGCAAAAATGGTGCGATGAAATACGATTACCGCTTGATTCACAGTTTCATTAAATACTTGGTAATAATATGCATCCGCGACATAGGAGGGAAAGAACAGGGTTGCTACAGCAGTACCGAAACACAATACCCACAATGCATTTGCGGTCGTTGCATTAATCGACCACTTATTGGCACTGGGTTCTAAGTGGGCCCACATTAATCCAATGACAAAGCTGCCAAATCGCGCCGGCGTGGACTCATATAAAAGGCGCATATATTCCGCTGGATCTCTAATGTTTGAAAGGTAGTCGATAAAGGGTGTTGTATACACTTCTGGATGCGCGACTGTGATTTGCCAACGTATGACGACGGATAACAGTACCAAAAGCAACAGCCAGACGAGCGTATGATTGGTCCGAAAAAGAGCAATCATTAAGAAGGGCAATAATAAATAGCACTGCATTTCAACCGATAGGCTCCATCCCACCGGGATGATTGTGGTGAAAGTGTAGTTATCAATAAATAAAAGGTTGTGCCACGCCACTTCTAAAAAGTAAGCGCCGGTAGGCAACCCATAAATAAGCAACGCGACTAGAAAAAGTGGGTAGATGCGACCAATGCGGTGGCTGTAAAAAGTACGAATGCCAACGCGCCCTTTTTGTGATTGTTTCATCAAGCTCGAACCAAGCAGGTAAGCCGATATCATAAAGAAAATATCCACTGCCTTATCGAAGCCAAATATGACATGGGTCCAGTCAGGGAACTGGTTAAGGAATGCTTGAAATTTTTCGGGTTGCCCTTTAAACGCCAGATGCACTGCGAATAGTGTGTGGAATGCGATGACCATAACGACAGAAAACCCACGAAGGCCATCTATAAAGGGGTCTTCATGTGGTTTTAGCTCTAGTGTGCCTTTCAGTGATTTTATGGGTAAAAGGCGCAATAAAAATTGGGGCATCAAGGTTTTGTCTCTCATAATTAGGAAGAACACAGACGTAAAGCTGGGTATGTGGTCGGTCGAATACAAACCACCGTCCTACGTTATGTCGCATAGCTGCTAGGTCAATGAATTGAATTGTATGGCCAATTACTCAAACTGGCAAACAGTCCAAAAATGCTTGAGCTGCTTTGCTTAACGTGCGGTCTTTGTGCTGTATATAACCCAATTTTCGCGCCAAATGCACATTTTCAACCGCAATGGGCACCAATTGATCATCTACCATGGTTTTAGGTACCACTGACCAACCGAGGCCTACTGATACCATGACTTTGATGGTTTCAAGAAAATTAATGGGCAATGCGGTTTTCAGTGGCAAGCGGTGCTGTTCAAATACTGACTTTACAATGTTAAAAGTAAAGGTATTGGTATCAGGCAATAGGGCATTGTCATAGCAAAGCTCGTTAAGCCGTACTGACTTTCTGTTAGCCAGTTTGTGGTTTCTGCCTACCACAAAGACCAAGGGGTCGTCCCATACCTTGGTGCTGACCAGGCTACGCTCCAAGCTACTTGGCAGGGTCACGAACGCCAATTCTAATCGCCGTTTTAACACTTCTGGGTAGGCCTGCTCGGATTCCATAAAGTGCAAATCAAGCTCTACACCAGGCTGTCGAACAATGAATTCTTTGATGACATTGGCGAGACGATACAGGCTGATGTGATGGCTGATCGCAATGGACAGTTTCCCAGAGACGGTGTCAGACAGGTTGTTCACTCTTTGTGTCGCTTCTTTAATTTCACGCACGATGTGTAGCGCAGAGGGCACAAGCGTTTTACCCGCTTCGGTGAGGATCACTTCCCGACCAATTCTGTCGAACAATCGGGTTTTGAGATGCTCTTCAAGGCTCCGTATGCGTTTTGATACCGCAGGCTGTGTAATATGCAGTTTTTGTGCAGCCACTGAGAATGAGCCGTTTTCAACAACAGCCAGAAAAGCAGTCAGTGCGTGTGTGTCCATGAGGAGTCTCCAAAGCCATGGATTTTTGGCGAGAATATCATATGTATTCCATTTGGTGATAGAAGTGATAAGAAATATGAATTTGTTTTATTGGTCGATCAATTTACAATGGAGACATAGAAACTCATAGAGTAAGAGGTAAGACGGTGGCTGGTAAAACATTATATGACAAGTTGTGGGAATCACATCTGGTACAGACGCGAGATGATGGCACGGCACTAATTTACATAGACCGCCATTTGCTGCACGAAGTCACGTCTCCTCAAGCGTTCGAAGGCTTGCGATTGGCCAAACGATTGCCTTGGCGACTCAACGCAAATTTGGCAACGCCAGATCATAACGTACCGACTAGCCAAAAAGAACGCTCCGCCGGAAACGCCGGTATTGTCGATCCAGTGTCGCTCATACAGGTACAGACGTTAGATGATAACTGCGAAGAGTTCGGTATTACTGAATTTGCCATCGACGATATTCGCCAAGGCATTGTGCATGTTGTGGGGCCAGAACAGGGTGCTACCTTACCGGGTATGACCGTCGTGTGCGGAGACAGCCACACCTCTACTCATGGCGCTTTTGGCGCCTTGGCACATGGTATCGGTACCTCAGAAGTTGAACACGTACTAGCCACCCAATGTCTCATTCAACGCAAAATGGACAATATGCTGGTGTCGGTTGATGGTGAGCTGGGCGCCGGTGTGACCGCAAAGGATGTGGTGCTCTATATTATCGGCGTATTGGGCACAGCTGGTGGTAATGGTTGTGCGATTGAGTTTGGAGGCTCTGTAATTCATAGCTTGTCTATGGAAAGCCGGATGACCATTTGTAATATGGCGATTGAGGCGGGTGCCCGAGCGGGCATGGTCGCCGTCGATGAGATTACCATTGATTATGTCAAGGGCCGTCCATTTGCACCCAAAGGCGATGACTGGGACAGAGCGGTAAGCCAATGGCGCCATTTGGTAAGCGATGTAGATGCCCGTTTTGACAAAGTGGTACGCATTTCTGCTGCAGACATTGTACCTCAGGTTACCTGGGGCACCTCGCCAGAGATGGTGGTCGGTATTGATGGTTGTGTGCCAGATCCTGCTGCAGCGGCTGATGAAGGCAAGGCAGCGGCTATTCGAAGCGCGTTAGTCTATATGGGGCTCAGCGCAGGGCAAAAAATGACCGATATCACACTTGATCGGGTGTTTATTGGCAGTTGCACCAATTCACGCATTGAAGACCTTCGTGCTGCTGCACAGGTGGTGCGCGGTAAACGTATCGCAGCCACCATTAAGGAAGCGTTGGTTGTACCAGGGTCTGGCTTGGTGAAGCAACAGGCCGAGGCAGAGGGGTTACACCATATTTTTATCGCAGCAGGATTGCAGTGGCGTGAGCCCGGCTGCTCGATGTGTTTGGCCATGAACGCTGACAAATTAGGCGCAGGTGAACACTGTGCGTCAACCTCTAACAGGAATTTTGAAAGTCGCCAAGGCTATGGTGGTCGCACCCATTTGGTAAGCCCCGCAATGGCTGCCGCTGCTGCGATATCGGGTCATTTTGTTGATATACGAGAGGTGCAGAACCATGCGTAAATTTACCCAGGTAGACAGCCATGTGTGCCCACTCGACCGTGCCAATGTTGATACAGACCTGATCATTCCTAAACAGTTTTTGAAGTCGATTGCCCGCACGGGGTTTGGCCCAAACTTGTTTGACGGATTGCGCTACCTCGACGAAGGGCAGCCAGGTATGGACGTGAGTTCACGGCCGGTCAATCCCGATTTTGTACTCAACTTCCCGCAATATGCAGGCAGTGAGATTTTGCTTTCTCGTGAAAATTTTGGGTGTGGGTCGAGTCGAGAGCATGCGCCATGGGCGTTAGAAGACTATGGATTTCGTGTCATCATCGCCCCCAGTTTCGCAGATATCTTCTACAATAATTGTTTTAAAAACGCGTTGTTACCCGTGGTGTTGACGGCAGAACAGGTGGATCGGTTGTTTGATTTGGCCGCATCGGGGGAACCTGTGCAGCTGACCGTGAGTTTAGAGAATCAGACGGTATCCTTGGGTGATGGCACCCAATGGTCATTCGAGGTCAATGATTTTCGCAAATATTGTCTGATCAATGGCTTGGACGACATCGGTATTACCTTACAGGATGCCGACGCGATACGCGCGTTTGAAACAAAGCATCAACAACAATCACCTTGGTTGTTTTAATTGGTTAAGCAGGAGTTGGTATGAATAAGAATCTGTTGGTATTACCAGGTGATGGGGTTGGCCCGGAAATCATGACCGAAGCACTTAAAGTGCTAACGGCAGTGAACGACAAGTTTTCGTTAGGATTTACATGGTCGACTGGTTTGATTGGTGGCGCTGCCATTGACGCCACAGGCGTGCCATTACCGGCTGAAACTTTAGTGGCTGCAAAAGCCGCAGGTGCTGTGTTGTTGGGCGCCGTCGGTGGTCCTAAATGGGACGCTCTGCCCATGGATAAAAGACCTGAAAAGGGTTTGCTAGGTATTCGATCTGAATTGGATCTTTTTGCCAATTTACGTCCTGCCGTTTTGTATCCGCAGTTAGCCGATGCATCGACGCTGAAGCCTGAAGTGGTGTCGGGATTGGATTTGTTGATTGTCAGAGAACTCACAGGCGGTATCTACTTTGGCCAGCCTCGCGGTATTCGAGACAATGATGGTGTGCGCCAAGGGTATAACACCTATGTATACGACGAAAATGAAATTCGCCGTATCGGCCGAGTCGCCTTTGAGGCAGCCCGAGTGCGCTCTGGAAGGTTGTGTTCAGTAGATAAGGCCAACGTATTGGAAGTGACGGTTCTGTGGCGCGAAATAATGACTGAGTTGGCTGCCGAATATCCAGATGTCACACTGAGCCATATGTATGTAGACAATGCCGCAATGCAGTTGGTGCGCGCTCCTAAGCAGTTTGACGTGATGGTGACAGGAAATATGTTTGGCGATATTTTGTCCGATTGTGCCTCCATGCTCACCGGTTCTATTGGCATGTTGCCATCCGCTTCGTTGGATAGTAACAACCGCGGCATGTATGAGCCTATCCATGGCAGTGCCCCAGATATTGCAGGTAAGGGTGTGGCAAATCCCTTAGCAACCATATTGTCAGTCGCCATGATGTTGCGGTATTCGTTTTCTGAGGAAGTGGCTGCTGCGGCGATAGAGCAGGCTGTTTCAGACACCTTGGATAGCGGGCTGAGAACTGCAGATATCGCGTCCGAAGGTGTGCAGGTGGTTGGAACACAGGCCATGGGTGACGCGGTTGTCGCTGCGCTACTGGCTTAAAAATGAATAATGTATTTACAGGTCTTGATCACAGTGGAGAAAGGTTATGAGTAAGGTGGGTTTGGTTGGATGGCGGGGTATGGTCGGTTCAGTGCTGATGAATCGCATGCGACAGCAACAGGATTTTAAGGGGATACAGCCAACCTTCTTTACGACCTCACAAAAAGGGCAGGCTGCACCAGAGGAGGCCGGTCCTCAGGCGGTGCTTGCAGACGCAATGGACATTGACCAATTACGCGAAATGGACATTATTATTTCTTGCCAGGGCGGCAGCTATACGGAAGTAGTACATCCAGCTTTGCGTGCATCCGGTTGGGATGGCTATTGGATTGATGCGGCATCAACATTACGCTTAAAAGACAATGCAGTAATCATTTTGGATCCGGTTAATCGCCATGTCATTGATCAGCAATTGGCCGCAGGCGTCAAAGACTACACTGGTGGCAACTGTACGGTAAGCTTGATGTTGATGGGTTTGCAGGGCTTGATCGAGCATGACTTGGTTGAGTGGATATCACCCATGACCTATCAAGCAGCATCTGGCGGTGGCGCGCGACATATGCGAGAACTGGTCAGTCAAATGGGTATTATTCGGGATAGCGTTGCACCGCTACTGGATGATCCAGGATCTGAGATTCTAGAAATCGACCGTTTAATTTCTGAAAAGATGCGGCATGAGAGTTTGCCTGTTGATCAGTTCGGTGTGCCGTTGGCGGGCAGCCTCATTCCTTGGATTGGTGACGATTCACGCACATTGTCAGGTCAGACTCAAGAAGAAGCCAAGGCAGAAAAGGAAGCCAATAAGATATTGGGTAAAACCGCGGCGGGGCTAATTCCTATAGACGGTCTCTGTGTTCGCATCGGTGCTATGCGCTGCCATTCGCAAGCAATGACCATCAAGTTACGCAAAGACTTGCCCTTGGCCAAAATTGAGCAATTGATTGCGTCAGGAAATGAGTGGGTGACTTTGGTTGAAAACAATCAAGAGGATGCCAAGCATGCGCTTACGCCGACACAGGTTAACGGCACACTGAATATTCCCGTAGGACGGGTCCGAAAGTTATCAATGGGACCGGAATACATCAGTGCTTTTACAGTCGGCGACCAGTTATTGTGGGGTGCCGCAGAACCGCTCAGGCGTATGCTGAATATCCTACTAGGCCGTTTGTAATGTGCAACTAGAGCAATCGACTACAAGGGCCACAATAGTGGCCTTTTTTTTAAATATGACGCTAATAACACGAAAATTGTAACAGTCAGGCTCGCCCTGATCCCGCCACTTCTTTGACAGACGTCACTATTCTATAAAATGTTTGGCTATCAACGATAAATCCAGCGTTTCTAAGGGGGTATTAATTTGCTAAAACGCCAGCAATAATTAATACTTAGGCGATGTATTGAATGCTTATTCTCCGCTGTGCTATTGCTTGTGTCGTTGGTGGATTATAACTAAGAACCCTGTCTCAATAACTTTGGGCCATAAATTGGTAGTTTGGTTAACTACAAAGATCACCTAAAAAGGAATGTCAAAATGGTACGCATGTTCAAGTCGCTACTAACAATTACCTGTATAGTTTTTGCTGGGACAGCCTATGGATTGGGTTTGGGTGAAATCACGTTAAAATCTGCGCTGAATCAGCCATTGTTAGCCGAAATTGAATTGCTACAAGAAGAGGGGATGTCACCAGGTGAAATTTTGCCGACCCTAGCTTCTCAAGATGACTTCCGCCGAGCCGGTATTCTCAGAGAGTTCTTCTTATCAAATCTACAATTTAAGCTGGTCACCGGTGGTAATGGTCAATTGGTTATGTTGGTTACCACAAAAGACCCGGTGCAAGAGCCATTTTTGAATTTCATGTTAGAAGTGAATTGGCCAACGGGTCGTCTGCTAAAAGAATTTACCTTGTTGTTAGACCCACCTTTGTTTGATCAGGCGTCATTGGTATCGTTCAGCGCGCCGGTTGAAACTCCTGTTGCTGTAGTTGAGCAGCCCAAGACAACCACCGTTGTTGAGACACAATCGACTACCGTTAAAAAAGCAGTCCCTGTTAGGCAAGAAGCCATCGAAGAAAATGAATATCGTGTACAACAGAATGACACGCTATGGCAGATTGCGCTGCGGGTTCGTAAAGATAAGTCTCTGTCCCCACACCAAATTATGTTAGCGATTCAACAAATGAATCCTGATGCGTTTATTAATAACAATATTAACCGTATTAAAGAAGGCTCTTTGTTGGTGGTTCCTACCACAGACCAAGTGAAGAATTGGGGCTTGGCTGAAGCCGTCAATGAAGTCGGTCGGCAAAATAAATCATTAACGGGTAGTGCAGCAACAACGACCGCCAGTGTTAGTGCCGTTGCTCCTAATGGCAGTGTGGCTACCGACAGTGCAGTTCAGAACCCTGAGGGGTATTTGGAAGTCGTCAGTGGTGCAGAAACAGGTAAAGGGGCGGCCTCTTCAGGTTCACTATCCGATCAATCTCGAAAGCTTTCTGCAGAATTAACGACAGCGCTTGAGCTAAACGACCAGTTAGCGCGTGAGAATTCTGAACTCAAGTCACGCTTGGATGCCCTGCAAGATCAGTTAACCATCTTACAAAACATGGTGGCTTTACAGAGCGAAACTGGTGTTGCCTTGGCCAATCAAGCGGCACTGGCAGAAACCCATGATGCCACTGAAGCAGATGCTGATCATACTGCTGTTGAAGGTGATGCTGACCACATGGCTGCTGAAGCAGATCATGCTGCTGTTGAAGGTGATGCTGACCATATGGTGGCTGATACAGCACATGCTGATGCCACTGCGGTTGATGAGCATGACGCAGCGCCGCATGGCCATGATCCGGAGCCACAATCATTTATTAGCTACTTGTGGACTGACGTTCAGAAGTTGTTACTAGGCAGCCTGATGAACCTAGCGTTAGTGGGCGCCGCCATTCTTTTGATTATTGCGCTCATCGTGATGGCTGTCGTCAAACGCCGTGGCAGTAAAGGTGAAGCGGTTCCTAAAGTTAGCGACGACAATGATGATGACTTTGATATCGATGGATTGGGTCTGGACGAAGACTTTGGAGACGAGACAGATGACCATGATGCCCTAGCATCAACGGGTGATTCGATTGTTGGATTAAACCAAAATGACTCACAAGGTACCCATGCCGATACCGTTGCAGAGGCTGACATCTATATTGCATACGGACGTTATGACCAAGCTGAAGATCTATTGAAAGCAGCCTTGGTTGAAGACAGCTCGCGCGAAGACGTGAAATTAAAGTTGGCTGAAGTCTATGTTGAAACTGGCAATGCTGCTGGATTCAATAAGCTAGACGCAGAGCTTAAGAACGGTTCTTCCCATGTCCAACAAGCGTTAAACGATCTGAGAAGCCAATTGCCAGCTGCTGGCGGCGTGGCTGAGCCAGAAGGGCTGTCACCTGCCGATTTTGACCTCGATAGTTTGCCTGACGACCTCGACAACTTAGAGGACATACCAGATACAACAGCATCTAAAAAACAGTCTGACTCTATGGCATCGGAAGATGACTTTGACATGGATGATGGTCTGTCATTTGAAGACTGGGACAGTGAAAAAACCGGTTTCGATATGGATGACGATTTGTTGTTAGATGCCGATGATCCCCAAGATGGCGCAACAACAGGTTCTGAGCGTGCAGCGGAACCAGATGATGGCAGTATTACATTTGATTTAGGTAGTGATAATGCACCGGTAATAACTGAATCGGATTCCAAGCTAGAAGCGCCAGATACTGGCGATGATAATAGCCTTGATTTCTCATTTTCAGAGCCATCAGAAACTCAGCCAGAAACCGCTAGCACAGCTGATAATGAAGACGGCATGAACTTCGATTTCGATGAAGATCTTTTGCTATCTACTGATGGATCTGACCAAGAAACAATGCCAGACGGCGTGGATTTGGATACAGATGCAGAGCCATCACAAGCTCAGCCAAAAACAGCTACCGCAGCTGATGATGAAGGTGGCATAAACTTCGATTTCGATGAAGATCTTTTGCTATCTACTGATGGATCTGACCAAGAAACAATGCCAGAAGGCGTGGATTTGGATGCAGATACAGAGGCGCTGGTGCCGGGTGAGACATCAGCTAGTGATGTGGATGACGACTTCCTAACTGATGTGGAGGCCGACGACCCATTTGGCGAATCGCCTGGCTCAGACAGGGCAACCTCCGATGAGGCGCTCGATGATGCGCTTGGCTTTAATTTGGATGACGATTTTGATTCGCTCATGCCGACTGGCGAACAACCAGCGACTGAAGTATCAGATGATGCCGCCCTAATGGACGCACTAGACCTTGACGATGGCAGTGTCGATTTTGAGACTGCACTTGCCGATTTGGGTGATTTTGACAGTGAATTGGCTGCGGTTGAAGATGACAGTGTTGCAGCACTGAAAGACGTCAACGTGTTGAGTGCCGATTCAGACGATTCGGCCAATGATCTGCCCATGTTTGCTGATGACAATTTCGACCTAGGTGATTTGGAAGATTTGAATGCTGATTTAGAAGGCATGTCAGCCGACGATGATTTTGATTTGGCCGACGGCTCCGATGAGATCTCCACCAAGTTAGACTTGGCGCGCGCCTATATCGACATGGACGAAAAAGAAGGTGCCAAAGAGATTCTTCAGGAAGTCATGACAGAAGGCAGCGCTGAGCAGATCCGTAAAGCTGAGGAAATGCTTGTTCAGTTGAAGTAACTGCATTTTTTATCAACAATTATTGTTCGAAACCGCTAAAATCCCCTTTTAGCGGTTTTTTTTTAGGTACCTATGTCAGAGATTTTTCCACCGAGGAACCCCGATTACCAGCGCCGCGTGGCGATGGTTATTGAGTATGATGGCAGCCAATATTATGGTTGGCAGATTCAAAAAGACGGTGTTGCCTCGGTTCAGCAAACGTTAACGGAAGCCATAAGTAAAGTGGCCAACCATCCTGTCAGTCTGTTTTGTGCAGGCCGCACCGACACAGGCGTGCACGCTTCCCGCCAAGTGATCCATTTTGATACAGATGCCCGTAGAAAGGATTATGGCTGGACGGTGGGGACCAATACCCATTTGCCGCCAACGGTCAGTGTGCAATGGGCGAAAGAGATGAACCATGATTTTCACGCCCGATTCAGTGCATTGGAACGTCGCTATCGGTACGTGATCTATAATAACCCCATTGCACCAGGGCTTTTCAGAAAGCATCTTACATGGCACCGCTGGCCCTTAGATGCCCAAGCCATGCATGCCGCTGCGCAGGCTATGTTAGGGACCCATGATTTCTCTACCTTTCGTGCGTCAAACTGCCAAGCGGCGTCACCGGTGCGCACGGTAAAATCAATCAGTGTGCAGCAGACCGGCAGGTACATCGTCATTGATATCACGGCTGATGGGTTTTTGTATCACATGGTTCGCAATTTGGCTGGTGCCTTGATGGAAATTGGTGAGGGCAAGCAGCCGGAAAATTGGATATCAACGCTTTTGGCTTTTCAAAATAGAAATCAGGGTGCAGTGACGGCGTTGGCCAATGGGCTGTATTTTGTTGATGCGATATATGATGCTAAATTTGAAGTACCCCAGACCTATTTAGGGCCGCATTTTTTAATGCACCTGCAGGAGTAATATGAGAACCCGGGTTAAAATTTGTGGTATTACAACGGTTGAAGACGCATGGGCCGCGATTGATGCCGGCGCTGATGCGTTGGGATTTGTATTTTTTGAAAAGAGTGCCAGAGCGGTCTCAATCCAAACGGCCTCAGCAATCTGCCAACAATTGCCAGCGTTCATCACACGGGTTGCATTATTTGTTGACGCCTCTGTTGAAACCGTTAACACTATCCTAACTCATGTAGAAATTGATCTTATCCAATTCCACGGTGCCGAGACTGATGAATTTTGTAGGCAATTTAACAAGCCCTTTATTAAAGCGCTTCAAGTTAAGTCCAAAATATTTTTGGACAACGAGATGGCGAAATTCCCTCACGCAAAAGCCTTGCTGCTAGACACCTTTGTTCCTGGTGTCGCTGGCGGTTCCGGTCAGACCTTTGATTGGGATCTTTTTACAGCAGCACAGCGCATTCATCCTAGTCAGCCGTTGATATTAGCGGGTGGACTAACGCCAGAAAATGTTTTTGATGCCATACAACAAGTAACACCATTTGCTGTCGATGTCAGTGGAGGTGTTGAGCGTGAAAAGGGCATAAAAGATACCAAAAGAATCGCTTCATTTTTAGCACGAGTGATGCAAGCGGATGCTGCATTACTTGAGCAATAGGGGATTACAATGTCATCTACACCCAATACCATTTATCGTGAAATGCCGGATGCGCGTGGTCACTTCGGACCTTATGGAGGCCGATTTGCATCAGAAACATTGATGTTTGCATTAGACCAACTCACCGAAACGTACAACACATTAAAAGATGATCCCGAATTCATTAAAGAGTTTGACACCGATCTTGCCCATTATGTCGGCAGACCATCACCCTTGTATTTTGCCCAGCATTTGACCAAAAAGTGGGGCGGTGCTGATGTCTATTTAAAACGTGAAGACCTGAACCACACCGGCGCGCACAAAATTAACAACACCATTGGCCAAGCACTACTCGCCAAATATACCGGCAAGCCACGTGTCATTGCAGAAACCGGCGCGGGGCAGCATGGCGTGGCAACAGCGACCGTTGCTGCACGTCTGGGATTAGAATGCGTGGTTTACATGGGCGCTGACGACATTGAAAGACAAAAGCTCAATGTTTACCGCATGAAGCTGCTAGGGGCTGAAGTGCGAGCAGTCACTTCGGGTACGAGAACACTTAAGGATGCTATGAATGAAGCGATGCGAGATTGGGTGACACGCATTGACGACACATTTTACATTATTGGTACAGCAGCTGGCCCTCACCCATATCCCCAGTTGGTGCGTGATTTTCAATCGGTTATTGGCCGCGAAGCCAAGCGTCAAATGGCTGACCAAACCGGCGATCTGCCAGATGCTTTGGTGGCGTGTGTGGGCGGTGGTTCTAACGCGATCGGTTTATTTTATGAATTTTTACCTGACACCAGTGTCGCGATCTATGGTGTTGAGGCTGGTGGAGATGGTGTTGAAACGGGAAGGCATGCTGCACCGCTATCAGTGGGTAAGCCGGGCGTTTTGCACGGAAATCGCACCTATTTAATGTCAGACCCAGACGGCCAGATACAGGGTACCCATTCGGTATCTGCTGGCTTAGATTATCCTGGCGTTGGACCTGAGCATTCATGGTTAAAGGATATGGGCCGTGCACAATACGTGTCGGTTACCGATACAGAGGCGCTTGATGCGTTCAGAGAGCTCACGCTTGTTGAAGGCATTATGCCAGCCCTAGAGTCCGCTCATGCTATGGCTTATGCCAAAAAATTGGCTGTCCAAATGGGACCAGGAAAGAAAATCATTGTGAATCTGTCGGGTCGAGGTGATAAGGATATTCACACCGTGGCCGCACTCGATAACATCGAAATATGAGGCATGGACATGAATAGAATTGAAAAAACATTGGCTGCATTAAAAGCAGACCGCCGTGCCGCACTGATCCCTTTCATTACTACTGGTGACCCTGATACGGCCACGACACTCGCTTTGATGCACGCTATGGTGGCATCAGGTGCTGATGTGATTGAGTTGGGTGTGCCTTTTTCAGATCCAATGGCCGATGGTCCGGTGATTCAGCTGGCTAACGAACGTGCATTGAAACACCACACCAGCCTTCACGACGTGTTTGAAGTGGTGCGCCAATTTAGAGAAGCGGATCAGTCTACTGGTGTGGTTATCATGGGCTATTTAAACCCGATTGAAGTCATGGGTTATGAGATATTTGTCGCAGCAGCTAAAGCTGCTGGTGTCGATGGTATGATCACGGTCGACCTCCCACCAGAAGAAGCAGTTACCCTGACGGCATTGTTAGATGAAGCCAATATTCTGCCGATTTATTTGTTGACACCTACTACGTCCGATGCGCGCGCCCAATTGATTTTGGACCAGTGCAAAGGGTACGTCTATTATGTGTCTTTAAAGGGTGTTACAGGGTCTAATCAACTCGACATCCATGATGTAAGCCAGAAACTAGCGCATATGCGGTCGATGACCGATTTGCCAATCGCTGTGGGATTTGGCATAAGTAATGCCGATACGGCTGCACAAGTAGCAGCAGTTGCAGATGGTGTGGTAGTAGGTAGTATGTTGGTTAATCGCATCAATGAGCTATCTGGTCAGCCTACAGGCACTATCACTGCCGACATAGGCGCTAGGATAGCTGAAATGCGTGACGCTATGGATCACGCAATTAAAACCCATTGACCCAATGCAGGTACTCGTATGAATAACTGGTTAGACAAACTGGTTCCATCGATGATTCGCTCTGAATCAAAAACCAGTCAGATTCCAGAAGGTTTGTGGCGTAAATGTCCCAAGTGTGGCGCGCCGTTGTACCGCCCTGAGCTTGAAAAGAATTTTGATGTTTGCCCCAAGTGCAACCATCACCACCGTGTTACTGCCCGAAAGCGCATCGATATGTTTTTGGATCAAGATGGCCGTTCTGAAATTGGCGCGAACATTGAACCGATCGATCGGTTGAAATTCAAAGACACCAAGAAATACAAAGATCGTCTAACGGCTGCCCAAAAAGACACCGGTGAAAAAGATGCTTTGGTGGTATTCAAAGGCACCGTTGAAGGTCAACCTGTCGTCGTGGCCTCGTTTGAGTTTGCCTTTATGGGCGGTTCAATGGGCACCGTGGTTGGTGAAAAGTTTGTTATGGGTGCTGAAAAAGCCATTGAAGAAAAAATTCCCTTTGTGTGTTTTTCGGCCTCAGGTGGCGCAAGAATGCAGGAAGCCTTGTTTTCATTGATGCAGATGGCAAAAACCAGTGCTGTGATTCAAAGAATGCATTCGCTGGGCTTGCCCTATATTTCGGTAATGACCGACCCTTGTTTCGGCGGCGTATCTGCTAGCTTGGCTTTGCTAGGTGACGTGAATATTGCAGAACCCAATGCCTTGATTGGCTTTGCTGGCACGCGGGTTATTGAACAGACGGTTCGTCAAAAGTTACCTGAAGGCTTTCAAAGAAGTGAATTTTTGTTGGAACATGGTGCGGTGGATATGATCGTTGAACGCAGCCAGTTGCGACCAAAATTGGCTTCAATTCTCAAAAAGCTGGTGCATTATCAAACGGTATAATCGTCAGGTACCGCACTAGGTTATCACCACAATGCCAACATTGTTCGCCGAATGATGTTGGCATTATGCTAACCGTAAAATGGAAAATGGTTCATGCAACGCTCTGTTGAAGATTGGCTGTCGCTTTTAGAACAACGCCACCCGACCGAAATTGAATTGGGTCTGGGGCGTATAGCGGCGGTTGCATCACGCATGGGCATCTCTCCCGGACACGCCCGTGTCATCACGGTGGCTGGCACCAATGGCAAAGGCTCTACCTGTGCCATGATCGATGCGTTGTTAACTGCTCATGGCCTTCGCACAGGCCGATATGCCTCTCCCCACTTATTGACCTTTCACGAACGCATCACGCTAACAGGCACTGCCATTAATGATGAGCAATTGCTGGCTGCATTTGCTGCGGTTGAGGCCGGTCGGGGTGATGTCTCTTTAACCTTTTTCGAATTCACCACCCTCGCGGCTTTTTGGTCGTTCCAACAAGCCAAACTAGACGTATGGGTTGTCGAGGTCGGTCTTGGTGGTCGCTTAGATGCCACCAATATTTTGGATGCTGACGTGGGGGTTGTGACCAGTATTGCCTTAGACCATCAAGATTGGTTAGGGGACGATGTGGTGCAGATAGGCCGGGAAAAGGCGGGCATTTTTAGACCGCAACGCTTGGCTGTTTTGGGTCAGCCCGATGGCTGTGAAGGCGTAGTCGAAGTGGCACAGAAATTAGGCATTCGTCTACTTAGGCGCGGTCGCGATTTTGGTCTGACTAAAGGTACGCATTATTGGCATTGGAATGGCGTTATCATCAACTCACAAGGCGATGAGTTGTCGATTCGCATGGAACAGCTAACTGTGCCCCAATTGCCGTTAGTCAACGCTTCAACGGCGTTACAGGCGGTGCTATTACTTTTCCCGGATATTGGACGGCAGGCGGCATCTCAAGCCTTTGCTCAGGTGCGGCTGATGGGAAGAATGCAGTCCTATCAATTCGGTGAAGCTGACTGTGTGGTTGATGTGGGGCATAACCCCCAAGCTGCGCAATACATGGCTGACCAATTACGAGAACGACAGTGGCAGCCAGATGCAGTGATTTTGGGTATGTTATCAGACAAAGATGTGACGCAAACGGCGTCATTGTTATTGACATTAATGCCAAAGACGCTATTTCTTGCAAGCCTATCAGTACCCCGCGGTCGGAGTGCATCGCAGCTTGAATCCCTTATCAAGACCGATGTTCCGATTGTGACCTGTGAGAGTATTGCGGTTGCAATTGAACAAGCACGCCAGCACCACAAAAAACTGTTAATATGTGGGTCGTTTTACACGGTGGCCAATGCCATTCACCATTTTCAGGATGCAGATTAACGTGGAAATCTCTATTGCCAGACGGGTTATCGGTGCGATTGTACTGGGCCTCTTAGCTGTGGTCATCTTGCCACAGCTGTTTAACGGTGGCGGCCGCATACCGGATAGGCCAAACATGACGATACCCACGATGATTCCAACGCCGGATGCATCGCGGCTATCCGTTGAGCTGCCAATCGATGCCCGCGCAGAAAACAACCGCACAGAACCGACCCTGGCTGAACAGGTAGTGACAGAGAAACCAAGTAAGACAGGCGACACGGTCGCCGTGATTGGTGTGTGGAGTTTACAAATCGCCAGTTTTAAAGACAGTGTGAATGCTGCGACGTTGCGCGATGGGCTTCGCGAAGCAGGCTTTCGATCGTACAATAAAGAAAATGCATTAAGTGACGGCAGTCTCTTGACTCAAGTGATGGTCGGTCCGGTTCAAAATTATGACGATGTGATCGCATTGAAGACTGAGCTGTCAGCTGCTTTGACGTCGTTAAATATCAGTGGTCCACCGCTTGTGGTGAAATATAGCCCCTAGGGCGGTGTTACAAGCAATAAAACAATGCCTATTTTGGGAGCCGGAAAATGACTGTGATCGACTGGGTTGTCGTCTTTGTTATCGTTGTGTCGTCAATCATCAGTATTATGCGTGGATTTGTAAAAGAAGCGCTGTCCTTGGCTTCTTGGATCGCGGCTTTGGTCATCGCGCGCTTGTTTACAGGCAAGCTTGCGTATCTGTTAACCGATCTCATTGCATCACCTAATTGGCGACTGGCGACCGCATTTGCCATACTTTTTGTTGCCTCACTCATCGTCGGCGCCATGATCAATCACCTGTTGTCAGAATTGATAAGAATGGCAGGTTTGAGTGGTACTGACCGTTTGTTAGGTGTGGTTTTTGGTATTTTACGAGGCATTATTATCGTGGTGGCCATTTTGGCGACCATGAGATTATTTGCTTTGGATAGCCTTTGGCAAGATGCCCTTTTTGCGCCCTATTTTGAACCCCTGATCGATTGGACCGGTCAATCGATAAACAAAGTATCTTCATCAATTATGAATGTGGGTCAGTAGTGCGCCATGCACACTGTGATCTATCTAACGCGTAGTCACTAGAGAGTTAAATATGTGCGGTATTGTTGGAATCCATAGTGTTTCCCCTGTTGGTCAGGCAATTTTTGATGCCTTGACTGTGCTTCAACATCGAGGGCAGGATGCCGCTGGAATCGTAACGGAAGACAACAGTCGGTTCTTTTTGAAAAAGGCCAACGGTCTGGTACGGGATGTTTTTCGCACCCGACACATGACCCGGTTGGTCGGAAACAAGGGCATCGGTCACGTGCGTTACCCAACTGCAGGTAGCTCAAGTTCGGCAGAGTCACAGCCGTTTTACGTGAATTCTCCCTATGGCATAGCATTGGCTCATAATGGCAGTTTGACCAATTATGAACGGTTGGCAACAGATCTATTCCAAGATGACCTGAGGCATGTGAACACCAACTCAGATTCAGAAGTACTGTTAAACGTGTTTGCTCACGAACTCCAGCAATTACACAAACTCCGACCAGATCCACAGGACGTTTTTACCGCGGTTTCCCGAGTGATGAGCCGTATTAAAGGTGGTTACTCGGTCATTGCTATGCTGTCTGGCTACGGTTTGTTGGGTTTCAGAGACCCTAATGGGATTCGGCCGTTGGTGTATGGGCAGCGCACCGCTGAAAGTGGTGTTAACGAATATATGATAGCGTCAGAAAGTGTCGCATTGGACGCCTTGGGATTTACCCTGATAGCGGATGTGCAACCTGGCCAAGCGGTGTATATCGACGAATTGGGTGCACTCCACACCCACCAGTGTGTTGATGCAACTGATAGAGCACCCTGTATTTTTGAGTATGTTTATTTCGCACGACCCGATTCGATATTAGATGGCAGTTCGGTGTACAAATCACGGTTGAGAATGGGTGAATATCTTGCTGATAAAATATTGGCTACCCGCCCAGATCATGACATCGACGTGGTCATTCCAATTCCAGAATCTTCAAGACCTTGCGCCATTGAACTGGCAAACCACTTGGGTGTGAAGTTCCGGGAAGGCTTTGTGAAAAACCGTTATATCGGCAGAACCTTCATTATGCCTGGTCAGGCAGAGCGCAAAAAATCAGTGCGTCAAAAGCTCAACCCAATCGGTTTGGAGTTTAAAAACAAAGTCGTACTGTTAGTCGATGATTCAATTGTGCGTGGTACTACGAGCCAGCAGATTATTGATATGGCCCGCGATGCGGGTGCAAAGAAAGTGTATTTTGCTTCTGCTGCTCCAGCGATACGGTTTCCTAATGTCTATGGCATCGACATGGCGGTTAAAGACGAGCTCATTGCGTTTGATAAGACAGAACAGGAAGTTGAAAAGGCGATTGGTGCTGATTGGTTGATCTATCAGGATGTGAAGGACTTAATTCGCGCTTGCATCCCGGTGGACAGTCATGAAGACCGTCGGTTTGATTGTTCAGTGTTTGACGGCAATTACGTTACTGGCGATATCGATGAAAGTTTCTTGAAGCGACTTGAAGCCGCTCGAGCAGATGATTCGAAGGGTGCCTCCGTGACAACGTTAGTCGATATGCACCAAAGCGGTAGATAAAAAAAGCCGTCACGCATACGATGCTGACGGCCTGTTTTTGGGGGCTCATTGATCGTCAATGAAGGCCCCCTTTCTTTAGCAGTATTAGGCTGCGTCTTCTGATTTCTCAGCAGGTAATACAAAGTTTAAGAAGATTGCAATCATGGCTGACAGTGCGATGCCCTGTAGCTTGAACTCGCCAAATTCAAAGAACATACCACCCAAACCAAACACCAATGCCAGTGATACAATCACGAGGTTACGGCCTTCATTTAGGTTGATTTTAGCGCGGATCATGGTGCCAATGCCCACTGCGGTAATTGCACCAAACAATAGGGTCATGATGCCACCCATAACAGGTGTTGGGATGGTCTGTAGTAGCGCGCCTGTTTTGCCTACTAAGGATAGTAGGATGGCAAATGCAGCAGCCCAAATCATGACAACAGGGTTGTAGACCTTGGTGAGAGCAACAGCGCCAGTCACTTCTGAATATGTGGTGTTTGGTGGACCGCCCAAAAATCCAGCCAATGATGTCGCAAGACCATCACCCAACAGCGTGCGTTTCAGACCAGGCTTCTTAAGGAAATCTTTACCAACGGTATTCGAGATTGCCACCATATCACCAACGTGTTCTACGGCAGGAGCAATTGCGATGGGAAGAATAAACAAGATTGCTTCTAGGTTAAATTCAGGTGTTGTAAAGCTAGGAATTGCAAACCATGGCGCGTTAGATACGACACTAAAATCAACCACGCCCATAAATAGCGCAATAATATAACCCATTACAAGGCCACTGATAATGGGTAGCAAACGCATCATGCCGGTGGTGATTGTCGCAACCAAGATAGAAACGGTGAGTGCTGGAATAGCCATCCACAGTGCCTTGTCCATTGCAAACAACTCAAAGCTGCCGTCGCCAGTTCTACCTAATGCCATATTGACGGCAACCGGTGCCAAGCTTAAACCGATAACCATGATGACGGGGCCAGTGACGACCGGAGGAAGAATGCGGATGATTACGTCGTTTCCGCGCCATGCAACGACACCACTCAATATCACATACAACAAACCTGCCGCGATAAGGCCGCTTAACGTTGCGGGCAAGCCCCATGTTTGCGTGCCCAGAATAATGGCAGGAATGAAGGCGAATGAAGACGCCAAAAATACAGGAACCGTTTTACGGGTAATAAACTGGAACAACAATGTACCCACGCCCGCTGTGAACAGCGCAACGTTTGGGTCCAATCCAGTCAATATTGGTACCAATACCAATGCACCAAATGCGACGAAAAGCATTTGTGCACCCAGTACTGCATGTTTAACAGTGGTAAGCATGGCGATTTCCTCATGGTTTGTTGGGTTTATACGGCGCACAGACTAACGAAATTTGCAGGTTCTTGACAGTAAAAATTCGGGAATCTTAGGGAAACTAGCGCACAAGCCGATAGACGTGAGTGGCTGATAGTTGGGGCCGAAATAGCGTAGTGCCTAATGCAGTAACGCGTCAGCGATCGCTGTGAGTCCGTAGAGGATAGGCTGGTGAATGAGATAGACTGAAAGCGGGTGTCTTCCTGTCCATAAGAGCAGGTCGAAACGGGGTGTTTTTTTCGCGCTGAACCCTGCGGAAAAAATAGCGGCAACGCGGTCTTCTGGGACAACATGGCCCAAAAAGATGCCGATGAGCACGACCCCAAACCACGGCGTAAACCGTGCAATGTCTAAGGTGCTGTTGGGCAGATGCAGCACTGGTTGTAGTGCTTGAAATAACCAAGAAAAGTTAAAGTTGCTGAGCGTGGCATCCATAACAAACAACGCGATACCTACTGTCAGAGCCCAATAGGGTCGGCCTCTAAAAGGCAGGGCTACCCACATGGAAACGGCGAAAAAATGCAGGATCCCGAAATAAATCCATCGCTGTGGAAAAAGAAAACCAGTCACCAGTGAAATGAGTATCGCTGCCATGGCAACCTGTAAAAAGCGTTTGCTAAAACGCCGCCAAGGAATGGGTCTGTCATGCCCTAATGTTGCGGTCCAACCACTGATACCAAAAAACAAAACAATGATCAGGGTGCGAAATGCCCGCCAAAAGTCGTTGGTGAAATCAAACGAGGCAAAGTGAAAGGTGGTGAGGTCAAAACAGGCATGAAATATTACCATCAGTATAATGGCCAATCCCCGGCTCCGATCAAGCCAATCTTGGCGGGTAGCGGGTTTTGCTACGATTGTGCTAGTCATTCGCTATTGGCTCCTGATTGTCGGTCGCCGCCTCTGCATGTGTAGCCATTGCGCGATACAAACGTTTGCGTACCAAGGGCAAACACAGAAGACCAATCAAGAAACCAGTAACCAGGCCACCAAGGTGGGCGGCATTGTCTATGGGGCCAACCATACCAATCGCCAAATTGATGAGTACAAAAACACCAATGCTTTTTACAAACTGCTTTCGTACTGCAGGTCGCAGCATGTCGGTCGTCAGCATAGCGGCGAAAAATCCAAAGAGCCCAAATATGGCGCCAGATGCACCAATGCTCACCACCCCGTAATTGAAGTACAGGCTGGTGGCGCTAGCGCCGATACCGCACAGGATGTAAATAAGTAGAAACGCTGATTTAGCAACCAATTGTTCGACAATACCGCCGATTTGATAGAGCACGGCATTGTTGAACACATAGTGGATAGCGCCTGCATGCAAAACCGTGCTGCTGAGCAAACGCCACCATGCGCCGTCAGTTGTATAGGGGCCATAGTTGGCACCCAAATCTACCAAGGTCTGGATCGAAATAGACCACAGGGACCCCGAAAGCATGGCTGATAGTAGAAAAGCGGCGGTATTTACCGCGATAATCCAGTGTGTCAGCGTCAGTTGCCGTAATTGCAACATGGCACTATCCTTTGTTGTTGTATTAGTGCTTACGCCCAGCGGGAGGCACTAAGAAATGTTGGGTGTTGCCCTGCATATAGTCGTCAATGTTTTTCATAACCCCAGCAATTAATGCCTGAATTGCTTGGGCACTGCTCCATCCTACATGCGGCGTCAGAATAAAATTGGGGTATTCTACCAGTGCATACAGTGGACTGTTGGCAGGCATGGGTTCGGTCACGCTGACATCACATGCAGCCCCAGCGATCTCACGCTTGTGCAATGCGGATACCAAGGCGGGTTCGTTCACGATACCACCACGGCTGGTGTTGATTACAACCGCATGCTTGGGTAGTAACCTGAGTGCTTTCGCATCAATCAGATCAGCTGTATCGGGTGTCAGGGGGCAGCACAAAGCCAAGTGGTCGAGTTGGGGAAGTGCAGTCTGCAAAGTCTCAGCGTCAGCGGCTTTTTTCTCGCGGTTGTCTATCGTGATAACCCTCATGCCCAAGGCCCGACTTTTGGTGGCAAGGCTTGAACCGATGGCACCTTGGCCCAGAATGCCGATCGTAGTACCTGCTATGTCAGATATCGGAGCTGCAAAATGACAAAAATGGCGTGATGATGACCATTCCTGTTGGTGTATGCTGGTGCGATAAGCTGCTAGGTTGCGTCGTAAACCAAACAGGCATGCCAATATATGTTCAGCCACTGTATTGGCCGCATAACCGCTCACGTTGGCAACGCCAATGCCACGGCGCTTACAATCAACTAGGTCGACGTTGTTGGTGCCAGTTGCCGTTACAACGACCAATTTTAATCTCGGCAGTTGGGCAAGAATCTCGGCATCTAAGACCACCTTGTTGGTCACAAGGATGTCCGCCTGACGGGCGCGCTCTACGACCGCTTTGGGTTCAGTAAAATCGAAATTGGTCCAATCCAAATGATCGTGCTGAAATTCAGCCCAATCGGGGAAGCTGGTTCTATCGAGAAATACGATTTTCATGGGTGTCTACTGCCTGACGTAAAGTGGGCCACAAATGGTCCAAAATAATGGGCTGGGCTGACGCAACGGGATGAATACCATCGCCCTGCATGAGACTGGGTTGGTCTGCTACCCCTTCAAGCATAAAGGGTACGTAAAGGGTGTTGTATTGTGCAGCAAGGTCGGCATATTGAGTGAAGAAAGGTTCGGTATACCGTGGTCCATAATTCGGTGGGATGCGTATACCTATTAAGACGGTAATCGCATCAGCATCGAGTGATTGTTGAATTAAAGACGCTAAGTTATTGCGTATGTGTTTGAGTGGTTTACCCTGTAGACCATCATTACCACCCAATTCAATAACCACAACAGACGGCTTTGTCGACGCAAGTAATTGCGACATGCGTGACAGACCCGCAGCGGTAGTTGCTCCGCTGACAGCACCATTGGCAACGGTCCAATCGGGATATTGGTTGGCCAATTTTTCGGATAATAGTGTTACCCAATCGGTACCGGCTGGTATTTGATAGCCCGCGCTTAAACTGTCACCAACAACCAGTAACGTAGGGTTGGCATTGGCAGAAACCGCGGAAAGTAGCAGTAATACCAGAAACGACATTCGACATTGTGAAACAAACTTGGAAATAGCCATGATTAAATGCACCAAAGTAATTCAAACCGTAAAAACATCTGAAGGATTATTAACGATCTTGAAAGGTATTGATATGGAAATCAAGCAGGGTGAGTCAGTGGCTATCGTAGGCGCCTCGGGTTCAGGTAAGTCAACTTTGCTTGGCATGTTGGCGGGCTTGGATACGCCTAGCTCAGGCGAGATTTACCTTCGCGGCAAAGAGATCACCCAATTAAATGAAGAACAAAGGACACAGGTTCGGGGTGAATTGACGGCTTTCGTATTTCAAAATTTTCACTTGCTTGACGGTTTGACGGCGTTAGAAAACGTCATGTTGCCCCTGGAAGTCAAAGGTGTGGCGGATGCCAGAGCCAATGCCAAAGAAGTTTTGGCACGGGTAGGGTTACAAGGCCGAGAACATCACTATCCACGCCAGTTATCAGGTGGTGAGCAGCAACGCGTGGCCATTGCACGGGCCTTTGCAGCCAAGGCACCGATTTTATTTGCCGATGAACCTACCGGTAATTTAGACACCAAGACCGGAGAAACCATTGCTGATCTCATCTTTGAATTGAATTCAGAGTCCAACACCACGCTGGTGTTGGTTACCCATGAACAACGGTTGGCAGAGCGATGTGACCGTCAGTTGATTATGGAAGCAGGTAACTTCATTGGAGCAAACGCATGAAAATGGCGTTAAGGTTTTTGTGGCGTGATTGGAAGGGCGGAGAACTGTCGTTATTGATAGTGTCCCTGATCATTGCTGTGACGTCAGTGACGAGTATTTCGATCTTTGCTGACCGCGTGAAGCGCAGCATTCAAGATCAAGCCGGCGAGTTGCTGGCAGGGGATTTACAGGTACGCAGCAGTGCGCCCGTTTCTTTGGAATGGCGTGAATACGCCACAGGCGCAGGGTTAGCCGTTGCCGATGTGCTGTCATTTCAGTCGATGGCGATCTCAGATAATAATATGACAATCGGCTCCATTAAGGCTGTATCTGATGCCTATCCCTTAAAAGGGTCGTTGACCATCGGCAAAACACCGTTCGTATCTGACGAAGTCGTTCAGCGAGGCCCTGCTCAGGGTGAAGTGTGGCTGGCTTCAAGGCTGTTTGATTCATTGGGCGTAGCCATAGGTGATCGCATTACCATCGGTGCCGCCGACTTTACCGTCACTGCAGCATTGATAAAAGAGCCTGACAGTACCCAAAGTTTCTTTGGCGTAGGGCCGCGGGTCATGATGCATTGGCTTGACGTCCCGGCAACTGAGGCAGTGCAGGTGGGTAGTCGTTTGAATTATACCTGGATACTGGCAGGTGATTCGGGCCAAGTAACCGATATGACGGATTGGCTCACGCCACAATTGGATCGCAACTTCAGACTGTCTGGTATTAAAACCAATGACCGCAGTGTTGGTTCGATATTAGACCGCGCTGAGAGCTTCCTGCTGCTTGCAGGGTCTTTGGGTGTGATCTTAGCCGGCGTTGCCTTGGCATTGGCGGCACAGCGCTACAGTGGCCGTCAGGCTGACTATGTTGCTTTGCTCAAGACCATGGGCATGACCCCGCAGCGCATTCAAAAATTGTATCTCACCAATTTGTTTGTACTAACGCTTGTGGGAACATCCTTGGGGCTGTTATTGGGGTGGCTCTTACATCAAATTATCGTCACCATTTTCTCGGGCTTGCTGCCTGACCAATTGTCTCCAGCCGGGTTGCGCCCCTACATTACAGGTGCCTTTACCGGCATCATTAGCCTGTTTGCTTTTGCCGCTCCGCCGATATTGGCATTGCGTGATGTGCCACCGGCACGGGTAATAAGTAAAAATGTGGTGGGTGGAGAACGCTCGGCTATGGTGGTCTTTTTGATCGGTTTAGCGGCCATGATGTTATTGGTATTTTGGTATAGCCAGTCGTGGTTAATGACTGGCGCCCTGACCGGCGGCTTGCTATTGGCGTTGGTGGGTGTCGGTGGTCTGGCATGGGTGTTATTGGCTGTCACGCGGCGTGTCGGTGATAAAATGGGCCGCACCTGGCGTATTGGCTTGGCGAGCTTGCAGCGCCACAGCAAACAAAATGCCATGCAAATTATGATATTTTCCACGGCACTGATGCTGTTATTCATCATTTCGCTGATGCGTGGGTCACTCATTTCGGAATGGCAACGACAGCTACCGGTCGATGCACCGAACCATTTTATCTATAATATTTTCGAGGGTGATTTGCCTCAGGTACAGGCATTTATGACCGAAAATCAAGTAGTGGGAACACCCCTGTACCCAATGGTTCGTGGGCGTCTGATGGAAATTAATGGCGTCCCCTTGGCGGCTCGTCCCCATGACAAAGATAACGTTGGTGGTGATGACTTCCATCGTGAACTCAACTTAACCTGGTCCGACACCATGGCAGCGGACAATCAATTGATGTCTGGCCAATGGTGGCAGCCGTCAGACGCCGATGTTAGTCGTGTCAGTGTTGAACAATCATTTGCCGAGGCATTGGGTCTGCAATTAGAAGACCAATTGGTATTCAGCATTGGTGGCCTTCGCGCTGAAACCACCATCGCCAGTATCCGGTCGGTCGAATGGGAGTCCATGCGTCCCAATTTCTACGTGATTTTCAATGACCGCATATTAGATGGGTCGTCAGCCAGTTACATGACGAGTTTTCAACTACCCCTGTCGCAGAAATCGGCGTTAACTGCGTTGATCAAAGCGGTTCCCACGGTTTCCTTGATTGAAGTAGATGCCATGATTGACCAATTACGGAGCATTATTGGGCAGGTGTCCTTGGCGATTGAGTTCATTCTAGCTCTGGTGTTGGCGGCTGGTCTGTTGGTGCTGGTGGCCAGTGTGCAAGCATCTTTGGATGCCCGATTGCGTGAAAGTGCCATTCTAAGAACGCTCGGTGCGCAGCAATCCTTGGTGCGCGGCAGCCTGATGATTGAATTTGGTACCCTGGGTTGGCTGTCTGGACTGCTGGGGGTCATAGGCGCTGAATCGGTGCTGTATTTTCTGCAGGTTCAGGTATTTGACATGGCGTTCCAGTTTAATGGGATGCTGTGGCTTGTCGGGCCATGGGTCGGAGCAGTATTGATCGCAGCTGTTGGCATGATATCGACGCGCCGAGTCGTTAAAGTACCGCCGCTTTTGGTTTTACGGGGCTTGTGAGTGCGGAGAAACCGCCAATTGAAAATAAACGAGATTAGTGGTTGAATTTTGGGAGTCTGTCCTCAATTATTATTGGGGAGAACAGCATGACAACAATGATGATGCCAATTAGCGGGCACACTTTAATCGGAGAATAATATGAGCGTATTAGTAGGCCGTAAGGCACCAGATTTCACGACCCAAGCAGTATTGGGCAATGGCGAGATTGTGGGCGACTTTCACTTGGGTAGCTTAATCAAAGGGAAATATGCGGTTGTGTTTTTCTATCCGTTAGATTTCACCTTTGTTTGCCCGTCAGAATTGATCGCAATGGATCACCGTGTCGCTGAACTAAAGGCATTGAACACCGAAGTGGTTGGTATTTCTATCGATTCTCACTTCACCCACAATGCTTGGCGTAACACCCACATCAACGATGGTGGTATTGGCCAAGTGAGCTATACACTGGCAGCTGATATGAGCCACAGTATCGCAAAAGCCTATGGTATCGAAGCTGAAGAAGGTGAGTCTTACTACCCACCGGGCGTTGCGATGCGTGCTACCTTTGTCATTGACCAAAAGGGTGTTGTACGTCACCAGGTAGTTAACGATGAACCGATAGGCCGTAATATGGACGAAGTGGTACGTGTTGTTGAAGCACTGCAGTTCTTCGAAGAAAATGGCCAAGTGTGTCCAGCTGGTTGGAACAAAGGCGACAAGGGTATGGTAAATACACCAACGGGTGTTGCCGCTTACCTTGCAGAGAATGCAGACAAGCTGTAAGCAATCACTGTTATATAAAAAAAGGGGCTTTTAGCCCCTTTTTTTATTCGAGTCCGCAACGTCCATTAGTCTAGGCCACCCATAGCGGCAAGAAAGTCCATTTCGTCATCGTCCACTGCGTCAACCCAACCACCTAAGGCCTTGTATTTGTTGACCATCGCGCAAAACAGCTCCGCCGTTTTCATGGTGTCATATTCGGCAGAATGGGCTGCCTTTGTATCAAATTCTATGCCCGCAATTTTGCAGGTTTTTGCCAACACCGTTTGACCAAATACCAACGCAGACAGCGTTGCGGTATCAAAACTCGAAAACGGGTGAAATGGATCTCGCTTGATTTCTGTTCGCTCAACGGCGGCTTTTAAAAAGCCGTGATCGAAGTGTGCGTTATGGCCAACCACCACCGCGCGATTGCATCCCGCACTCTTGAGTCCCTTGCGCACCATAGTAAAGATTTCCTGCAGTGCCGTGGCCTCTGTAACAGCGTCACGAAAAGGATGGTAGGGGTCGATACCAGTGAAATCTAACGCCGCTTGCTCAATGTTGGCACCTTCAAATGGCTGCACATGGAAACTGACACAGCGGTCTGGACTGAGGATGCCTTCATCATCAAATTTCAACGTCACTGCTGCTATTTCTAATAGCGCATCGGTCGCTGACTGAAACCCGCCAGTTTCAACGTCGATAACAACAGGGTAAAAGCCTCGAAATCTTGCGGCCATACGAGAGGGGCCGTTATTTTCTTCTATCACGGTGGAATCCTTATGTCTGAAGCGGACATGGTAAACTGTATGGCAAGCCATGCAAAGTGCCGCCTCAGCTTTGGGGTGTGACTGTGCTGTCAATTGTATCGGCACTTTTTTCAGCTAACCCTTGATATAACAACTGCTGCTCGCAATATATTAGTCGCGCAAGGCGCTATAATTTTGCCATAATAAACCTTTCCCACTTTCAGAGAACTGTGCCCTCATGTCTGATATTAAAAAAGTTGTTTTAGCCTATTCTGGCGGATTAGATACATCGGTCATCGCGAAATGGATCACCGAAACTTACCAGTGTGAAGTGGTTACCTTTACTGCTGATTTGGGTCAGGGTGAGGAAGTGGAGCCCGCTCGCGCGAAGGCGAAAGCCTTGGGTATTAAAGAAATCTATATTGAAGATTTGCGTGAAGAGTTTGTGCGCGATTTCGTTTTCCCAATGTTTCGTGCCAATGCCATTTACGAGGGCGAGTACCTACTAGGTACGTCTATTGCACGGCCATTAATTGCCAAGCGCCTCATTGAAATTGCCAATGAAACCGGTGCCGACGCCATCTCTCACGGTGCAACTGGTAAAGGCAATGATCAGGTACGTTTTGAGCTTGGAGCCTATGCGTTGAAGCCAGGGGTGAAGGTCATTGCACCATGGCGCGAGTGGGATTTGACCTCACGTGAAACGCTGATGGCCTATTGTGAAGAACACAATATTCCGGTTGATTTCAATAAGGCGGGTAAAAAGTCACCTTATTCAATGGATGCCAACTTACTGCATATTTCCTACGAAGGCGGCGTGTTGGAAAATACCTGGGCAGAAGCCGAAGATGATATGTGGCGTTGGTCGGTTAGCCCTGAAAAAGCACCAGACGTGTCGACCTATATCGAATTGGATTATGTCAAAGGGGATATTGTTGCTATTGATGGCGTTGCCATGTCACCCGCCACCGTATTGGAACACTTGAATAAGGTGGGTGGTGCAAATGGTATTGGACGTCTTGATATCGTAGAAAACCGATTTGTTGGCATGAAAAGCCGTGGCTGCTATGAAACACCGGGTGGCACGATCATGATGCGCGCTCACCGCGCCATTGAATCCATCACGTTGGACCGCGAAGTGGCTCACTTGAAGGATAGCTTAATGCCTAAGTATGCCGAGCTGATCTACAACGGATTCTGGTGGAGTCCTGAGCGACTGATGTTGCAGGAAATGATCGATAAGTCTCAGGGTCCAGTCAACGGAAAGGTCCGGTTGAAGTTGTATAAGGGCAATGTCGATGTGGTTGGCCGTCAGTCGGAGGACAGTCTGTTTGATGCCAGTATCGCCACGTTTGAAGATGATGCCGGCGCTTATAACCAAGCCGATGCAGAAGGCTTTATTAAGCTCAATGCACTGCGTTTGCGTATTGCAGCGAAAAAGGGACGGTCACCCCTGGAATAAGTATCCTGATGTCAAAAAGGTCTTATCGAACGCGCTTTTTAGCGCGTTCTTCATTTTCGGCGATTCGTTTGGTTACTATCGCCTCGATAATGGCGGTGGGAATGGGGTTTTCTGGTTGAAAACGGATGGTGCCCTTGCTGGTGCTAAAGGCCTGTAATGCAACGGCGTGATCAGCGACTGCCTGTGCGCCGGGATACAACGCGCAGTGGTTCTTAGCCGCACCAAAAGACAACAACATGCGGCCATTCAATGTAAAAGTGGGTACTTGGTATGAGATGCCTAACGTGGCATCAGGTGCCAGGGTATGAATAATCTGCTGTAGGGTTTCAAGTGCCTGTCGCTGGTGATCAGGCAATTGGCTTAAGTAGGCGATAACCGCATCGGAATTCATTGGGCTCCCTCTTACAGTGTGGCTGGAATGCTGATGTTTTGTGCGGGTGGTAACACCAAAAGGTCGGCCGGTAATTCCGGAATCTCATCATTGAGCGGAAAGCGCCATTTCAATAGGTCATAATACCGCCGAATATTCTGAACATAGTCTACCGGCTCTGTCCCCCGCGCTTTTCCATAGGTCAAATTATTATAATATTTCGGATCTGACAACAGCGGTAAGTGATTCATCACATCCAGCCAACTGTCCGGATTGAAACCCATTTGGGCGGTGAGGTAGCGGGCATCTTGTAAATGGCCACTCCCCACATTATAGGCAGCTAGGGCAAACCACGTGCGATCGGGTTCTGGAATGTGCTCTGGTATGACCCGGGTGAGGCGATCAAAGAACCGAGCGCCACCCTGTATCGATTGTTCGGCGTCTATACGGTTGGTCACACCCACCGACTTGGCGGTGGTTCGGGTCAGCATCATGATGCCGCGAACACCGGTTGGCGACACGGCCCGTGAGCGCCAGCGAGATTCTTGAAAACCTATGGCCGCAAGCAGCCGCCAGTCGAGGTTGTTGGCTTCAGCCGCTGCTATAAAATAGTCTTGGTATTTGGGTAGTTGATCGCGCATCTGTCGTTGAAACAGCTGGAGGCCCACATAGCTGAACTGATTCAGGGCGCCATAATACCGCTCGGTGAGTTGGGCTAACTGTCCTGAACTTTCGTACTGTTCGAGAAATGCATTGGCTGCCACTACCAAACTATCATCTTTTTGGTGGGTAAAAGCCCATCGAATAGGCAAGGGGTCAGTTAGGTCATAAGCAATTTTCACGTTTGGAAAGTACGCGGCGTCAATGTCATATTCGAGCGAATCCATGATCGCCACATCACCCTCACCCTGGTCCAATGCCAATAGGATGTCGGTGCTGTTACCTGGGATGGTCAATACATTTTTGTAGTCTGGCAATTCTTGCGCTAACCACTGTGCGCTGGGTGACGACTCTTGTACCACAATGCGTTCGGTTGTGAGGTGTTCGAGGCTTTCTGGGTAAGTATTACGAAACACCAATACGCGTGTTACCTCTAAATACGGATTTGAATAAGCCAGTTTTTGCGCATAATCAGGTGGGCTTAATGCAGCAGCGCCGACCTGTGCAAGATGCAAAGTAAGGTCTTCATACAGCTGTTTGTGGCTGTTTTCTGGTCGAATCTTCAACGATACCTGTAACCAATCTGCAAATGCCGAGAGCAGAGCAAATTCAAAGCCATCTGGCCCCTGAGCGTTAAGGTAAAAACTGTCAGGATTATAACGTGTCACGGCATAAAGCTGCCCGTCAGACACCACCTGTTGCCTCAGGGTTTGGATATGAAACCCTGCGAGGAAGCCAATGGTGACCAAGGCTACCAAAATCAATAGGTATATTCGGCTTGCGAGATGCTTCATGGTGGTCTCTAAACGGTCATTTTTGTGGTTCCCAGTGCGTCAGTATCACGACACAGGGCAAATCCAGTTTTTCAGCCTTTGAATCTATGTATGGGGTCGTTTTTCTGTCTTTTTTTCTGTCTTTCGGTATGATACGCGGCCATCGATACCCCCTTATGATGGCTACATAGGATTTTAGGAACCATGCAAATATTGCGAGGCGCTCCAGCTCTTTCGTTATTCAAACGTAAGCAACTTATTCAGCAATTGCAACAGATCTGTCCTGAAGTTGAGGATGTTTACGCAGAGTTTGTGCATTTTGCACAGTGGCAGGACTCCTATAGCCAGTTGGATCATGACGTATTAAACCGTTTGCTGCGTTATGGCCCTCGTGTCGAGCCAGAAACTTTTTCTGGTCATCGCGTTATTGTGATTCCAAGACCCGGCACCCTATCACCCTGGAGCACGAAGGCCACAGATATCGCGCACAATTGCGGCCTGTCTGGTCTAACCCGTATTGAACGGGGCATCGATTATGATATTCGTTTGTCGCAGCCAGTAGACGATGTGCTGCGCGCATTGGTTGAAGCGGCGCTATTTGATCGCATGACCCAAACGGTGGTCTATCACCACGGTGGTGCTACGGCACTGTTTGAGCACCATGTACCACAGCATTTGGCCACGGTTCCGGTGTTGGCTGAAGGTCGTGCGGCCTTGGAACTTGCAAACACTGCATTGGGCCTAGCTCTAGCGGGTGATGAAATTGATTATCTGGTAGACAGTTTCAATACCCTCAAACGTGATCCGAGTGACGTTGAACTCATGATGTTTGCTCAGGCCAATTCTGAGCATTGCAGACACAAGATTTTTAATGCGAGTTGGGATATTGATGGTGACGCCCAACAGCTATCGTTATTTAAAATGATCAAAAATACCGCAGCCTTAGCACCGGATAATATTCTCAGTGCCTATAAAGACAATGCTGCTGTGATTGCAGGATTTGAGGCCGATCGGTTCTATCCAAATCCAAACAGCCACGAGTATGGCTACCATACTGAGTTGGTACATATCCTGATGAAGGTAGAGACCCACAATCACCCAACGGCCATTGCGCCATGGGCGGGCGCTGCGACAGGCTCAGGTGGCGAAATTCGTGATGAAGGCGCCACCGGGCAAGGGTCAAAGCCCAAAGCAGGCTTATGTGGTTTTACCGTATCTGATCTAAAAATCCCTGGCTTTAACCAGCCTTGGGAAAGCCATTACGGCAAGCCAGATCGCATCGTGTCTGCACTCGATATCATGCAGGAAGGCCCACTGGGCGCTGCGGCTTTCAACAATGAGTTCGGTCGCCCCAACTTGACAGGTTATTTCCGGACCTTTGAACAGCGATTGGATGCGCAGGGCGAAGACCGTGTGTGGGGCTATCACAAACCCATTATGATCGCGGGTGGTTTGGGCAATATCAAAGCTGAACACGTTGAAAAAGCCTGGGATGCCATTCCTTCTGCCAGCAAGCTGATAGTGCTTGGTGGGCCAGCAATGGAAATCGGTATGGGTGGTGGTGCTGCGTCGTCGATGCGTACCTGTGAAGGCCAAGAGAATTTAGACTTTGCTTCTGTACAGCGTGACAACGCTGAAATGGAGCGCCGTTGCCAAGAAGTGATCGATGCCTGTTGGGCATTGGGTGATGATAATCCCATTGCCTTCATTCACGATGTTGGTGCAGGTGGCTTGTCAAACGCGTTTCCAGAATTGGTTAATGACGGTGGACGCGGTGGTCGATTTGATATCCGTGCAGTACCCAATGATGAACCTGGCATGGCGCCTTTGGCGATCTGGTGTAACGAATCTCAAGAGCGTTATGTACTGGCCGTAACACCCGAAAAAGTCGCGCAGTTTAGCGCGATATGCGAGCGTGAACGGGCACCCTTTGCCATCATTGGAGAAGCCACTGATGACAAACATTTAACCGTCATTGATCCGTTGTTTGACAATACACCGGTCGATTTACCCCTGACAGTGTTGTTGGGAAAGCCACCCAAAATGCACCGCAGTGTGGTGTCTATTGACCAGCCGTTAGCAGCATCTGAGATCGATGATATCAATCTGCTTGAGGCAGTTGATCGGGTTTTGAAATTTCCAGCAGTGGCCAGTAAGAACTTTTTGATTACTATTGGTGACCGTTCTATCACGGGTATGGTCGCGCGCGACCAAATGGTCGGGCCATGGCAGGTACCAGTCGCCGATGCAGCGGTGACCACCAGCACGTTGAATAGCACTTGCGGTGAGGCCATGGCCATGGGTGAAAGAACCCCTGTTGCTGTGCTGAATGCCCCCGCATCGGGTCGATTGGCTGTTGGTGAAACCATCACCAATTTGGCATCAACCAATATTGAAACGCTCGCAAACATCAAACTATCAGCAAACTGGATGGCCGCTGCGGGTCAGCCGGGACAGGATGAAGCACTATACCGTACCGTTGAAGCCATCGGCATGGAATTGTGCCCAGCATTGGGTATTGCCATACCTGTGGGTAAGGATTCTATGTCCATGCATACTGGCTGGTCTGAGGAAGACGGGGCAAAAGGTGTCACTTCTCCACTGTCCTTGATCATTACCGGTGTTGCACCGGTTCAAGACGTGCGAAAGACAGTGACGCCGCAGTTGGTCGCTACGGGCGAGCCGACCGATCTTATCCTGATCGATTTGGGCCGTGGACAAAACCGCTTAGGTGGATCGACGCTACTGCAAGTGTATAACCGCATGGGTAATACCCCGGCCGATTTAGATGATGCTGAAGATATGAAGGCATTTTTTGCCGTGGTCCAAGGCCTATTATCTGATGGGAAATTATTGGCCTATCACGATCGATCAGATGGGGGCCTGTTTGTGACCCTTGCTGAAATGGCTTTTGCTGGTCGGGTTGGTATTGATATCAATGCGGATCTGTTGGTTGATGAACAAAACTCATTGTTACCGGGATTGTTTGCCGAGGAACTTGGTGCGGTCATTCAGGTACGCCAGTCAGAGACCGCTTTCGTGTTGTCACAATTATCTGCGGCAGGCCTCGATGACTGTTCATCAGTTATCGGTACCCTTAATAGTGATGATCAGATTCGTGTGACTGTGCAGGGCGAAGAGGTATTGTCATTGGCACGTACGGATGTGATGCGATCATGGTGGGAAGTCTCCTACCAGATGCAGCGTATCCGTGATAACGCAGATTGCGCACAGGCCGAGTTTGATAAGTGGTTGGATGCCAGCGATCCAGGCCTGCATGTACAGGTACCCTTTGAAATTCTACCATTTAAGCCAAAAGTGCCGGCTCCTAGACCACGCGTGGCCATCTTGCGTGAGCAGGGTGTCAACGGACAGCTAGAAATGGCAGCGGCCTTTGTTCGTGCAGGATTTGATGCCATTGATGTGCACATGAGTGACATTCTTTCCAAGTCGGTGAGCTTATCGGGCTTTACTGGTTTGGTAGCCTGTGGCGGTTTCTCCTACGGTGATGTATTGGGTGCAGGGGAAGGGTGGGCGAAGTCTATCTTGTTTAATAACCACGCACGGGACGAATTTACGGCCTTTTTCAAACGAGAGGACACCTTTACGCTAGGTGTTTGTAACGGTTGTCAGATGTTGAGTAATTTGCGCGAGATTATTCCGGGTACCACAGAGTGGCCTCACTTTGTGCGCAACGAGTCAGAGCAATTTGAAGCCCGGACGGTGATGGTTGAAATTCAATCCTCGCCTTCCATTTTATTGGATGGTATGGCTGGTACGCGAATGCCTATCGCTGTCGCGCATGGTGAAGGGCGCGCAGAATTTGCATCCCCAGAAGCGGTGGATAGGGCGTTGTCCTCGGGTCTGGTTGCGATGCAGTTTGTGAATAACCGTGGCAGTGTGACCGACCAATATCCTGCTAATCCGAATGGATCTCCGGCGGGCCTCACTGCGATCACCAATCAGTCAGGCCGTGTCACCATCATGATGCCACACCCAGAACGCGTGGTGCGCAGTGTCACCAACAGTTGGCACCCAGAATACTGGGGTGAAGACAGCCCTTGGATGCAAATGTTTTATAATGCCAGACGTTGGGTTGGCTAATGAAGAAAGCTGCTTCGGCAGCTTTTTTTATGCCTGTGGAAATGCCCGCCTTAAGCACAGTACCGATACTATCAAGCAGGCACCTGCAGCCAGCAAAACGGCATGGTAGCTAAACAAGGTGGCGATAACGCCCATGGTGCCAGCACCCATCATGGCGCCGGAGCGCATGGTGTTGGTATAGAGTGCGCTAGAAAATCCCACACGGTCAGGCAGTAAGTCTTGAATAAGCGTAATGCCCAGACCAGCGAAAGTACCAAAGAAAAATCCATTGGCCAATTGCAGGGCTAGAAACTGCCAAGCTGTGGTGGCAAAAAACATACCGGTGTAAAAAAAGCAGCCAGACAGCAGACCGAAAGTTAACAGTCTGAGTGGAGAAATGCGGTGGGTCCACCGAGATGCCAAGAGCATGACGGGAATTTCAATTGCAGCCGCCAAAGCCATTAGCCAGCCAGGCAAACCCGCTGCTTGTTTGTGCTCGAGGATCACATACAGCGGCATCGCTGAAATATAGATACTGTTTGCCATATTGGCGAAAAACAAACCAGCACTCACCAAAATGACGGGGGCCGATAGTCGGGTCCTTTCGGCTGTTTGGAGTGGTTTGTTGGGGCTGACAGCGGTTTTAGGTAGCATCCGTTGCGCGAACACAAGCCAGAGCGCACAAATCAAGGCGCTGATCAAAAACGTCGCCCGAAATCCCCACGTGTCGGTAATCCAGAAAGCCAGTGGAGCGCCTAGGATCCAAGCAATCGAAATTTGCGCTCTCAATGCCGCATTGAACCGACCGATATGGAGGTTGTTCTTGACTGAAAATGTGCGTCCAAAGGATAGCAGCAGCGGGATGGCGGCATTGCCAAAGGCCATCACTGAAATACCCAGTAACAAGATGCCAAAATAATTCTGAGTAAAGCCATATACAAATGAAGCAATGCCAAATCCCGCCACGGCAGCGAACAGTAACCGTCTATTATCGGCACCATTATCCACTGCTGAGCCAATGAAGTGGCTCATCAACACCGAGCTGATGCCCACCGATACGGTATATACACCGACCCAAATAGGCGCCTGTCCCAATCCGTCGACGATAAAGTAACTCATGATCGGCAATACAAAGGAATAGCCCAGTCCATGCAAAAGCACCAGCATGAGCATCTTGCCGGACGTACCAGAATAGCTGTTGAGCAATCGTCGGGTCATAGGTTGCAGTGTGTAACGTCAAGGAGGTAATGGGGTAAAAATACCAGAATATTGCCCATTTTATTGGACAATGGAGGTCAAAGAAATTCGGCTGGAGTGTAGCACGCTAGCGCCATACGGTGTGCTAGCATGCTGGTAATTATTTGGATGGAAGTGTCACCAGTGAAAGACGTTTCTTTTGATCATTTGTTTGAAAAATTTCAAAGTAAGATTTATGGCTCTCGCAAGGGCATCATCCGACAAGCCGTGATGGAAGGCTTTATCGCGGACCAATTGGCCGGTGAGGCGATCCCATTGCGTGTTGCCGACATTGGTGGTGGGTTAGGACAGTATTCATTGTTACTGGCTCAGCAGGGCCATGCAGTGACCTATTGTGACGCCTCTGCAAAGATGTGCGCGCATGTTCAGACGCAGATCACACAACAGGGACTGGCGCCATTTCCTATCGTCGAGGGGCGTTTTCAAACCGAGATGCAAGGACAGCAATTTGATTTTGTACTCTGCCATGCGGTGTTGGAGTGGCTTGAAGACCCTGTAGATGGCTTAAGACAGTTGGCAAAAATGGTCGCGCCAAATGGGCAGTTGGTGGTGGTGTTTTACAACGTGCGGGCCATTCAATTTAGAAACCTGATTAAGGGAAATTGGCGGGCTGCTTTGTTGCCCTACCTATCGGGTGGTCGTAACAGTTTGACCCCCATATCGCCAATCGATCCGGATACCTTTGCAGCGGCTCTCGCAGATTTAGGTGGTCATATAGTCGATAAAATGGGCGTGCGTACATTTTCTGAATATGTCTATCCGGGTCGTACTGACAAACACACCGATGCAGATTTCATTGCGATGGAACGGGCGGTTGCCCGAAAGGAACCCTATCTGTCGATGGCCCGATATATCGCCTGGGCTATCCGTTTTTAACGGCACCGATTTTTGAGCGAAAAAAAAGCCACCCGAAGGTGGCTTTCATTCACGGCCTACAATTTAGGCTGCATCAGTTGCAATCACAGATTCAGCTGCTTTCATGAAATCATCCATATTATTGAATGCCATGTAGCGGTAAATGTCAGCAGACATTGAATCGATTTTCGCGGCATATTCCTGATATTCAGCAGGTGAGGGTAGTCGGCCTAGAATCGCGCCAACAATCGCCAGTTCAGCTGAGGTCAAGTAGACATTCGCACCGTCACCGAGTCGGTTAGGGAAGTTACGAGTCGACGTCGACAATACCGTAGACTTAGGCGCTACACGTGCTTGGTTACCCATGCACAATGAACAGCCAGGCATCTCAGTACGTGCACCAGCGCGGCCATAAATGTTGTAGTAGCCTTCTTCCATCAGCTGACGTTGGTCCATTTTGGTCGGTGGCGATAACCACAAACGTGTGGCCAATTCACCTTTGTGTGCATCAAGTAATTTGCCTGCTGCACGGAAGTGACCGATGTTGGTCATACAAGAACCAATGAACACTTCGTCAATCTTGGCGTCCTGAACCGCTGACAACAAACGCGCATCGTCTGGGTCATTAGGTGCACATACGATCGGCTCTTTGATCTCATTGAGGTCGATCTCAATGACCGTTTCGTATTCAGCATCAGCATCAGCGGTCATCAATGTTGGATTGGCTAGCCAGGCTTCCATAGCCGCTGCGCGACGCGATAACGTGCGCTTGTCTCCGTATCCATTGGCAATCATCCAACGCAGTAGGACCACGTTTGATTGCAAGTATTCAGAGACTGAATCTTCGCCCAACTTGATGGTACAGCCAGCAGCAGAGCGCTCAGCAGACGCATCTGATAATTCAAATGCCTGTTCAACCGTTAAATCGGTCAGTCCTTCAATTTCAAGGATGCGGCCAGAGAAGATGTTCTTTTTACCCTTCTTCTCAACGGTAAGCAGACCGAGTTCTATGGCTTTCAGTGGGATGGCATGAACCAAATCACGCAGGGTAATGCCTGGCTGAATCTTACCGGTGAAACGTACCAGTACCGACTCAGGCATATCCAGTGGCATCACGCCAGTCGCTGCAGCAAAAGCAACCAATCCAGAGCCAGCTGGGAATGAAATGCCCATAGGGAAACGGGTGTGAGAGTCACCGCCGGTGCCTACTGTGTCTGGCAACAACATACGGTTCAACCAGCTGTGGATAATGCCATCACCAGGACGCAACGACACGCCACCACGGTTCATAATGAAGTCGGGTAGGGTGTGCTGTGTGTCGATATCGATCGGCTTTGGATAAGCAGCGGTGTGACAGAATGATTGCATGACCAAGTCAGCTGAGAAGCCGAGGCAAGCGAGGTCTTTCAGTTCGTCACGTGTCATAGGACCCGTGGTGTCCTGAGAGCCTACCGTGGTCATTTTAGGTTCACAATAGGTGCCAGCACGTATGCCTTCAACGCCACAGGCTTTGCCAACCATCTTTTGCGCCAAAGTGAAGCCTTTGGTACTTGTAACAGGTGTCGTAGGCGCACAGAACACGTCTGAAGGTGCTAGGCCTAAAGATTCGCGTGCTCGCTGTGTTAATGCGCGGCCAATGATCAAGTTGATTCGTCCACCGGCACGCACTTCGTCAAGCAATACAGGCGACTTCAATTCAAAAGTCGACAGTACAGCACCGTCTGCGGCTAAAATTTTACCGTCATAAGGACGGATTTCTACCACATCACCCATGTTAAGATCTTGAACCGGTGCTTCAAAAACCAATGCGCCTGAATCTTCCATGGTGTTATAAAAAATCGGAGCAATTTTGTCGCCGATGCAGATACCGCCACCGCGCTTATTGGGCACACCAGGTAAATCATCACCGAAAAACCACAATACCGAGTTAGTCGCTGACTTTCGTGATGAACCAGTACCGACCACATCACCAACAAAAGCCACGGCGTGACCCTGCGCTTTTAGTGCTTCAATTTGTTTGATAGGACCAATAGAACCCGGCGCATCAGGCGTTAAGCCATCGCGTTCCATTTTAAATGCAGCCAGTGCATGCAATGGAATGTCAGGGCGGCTCCAGGCATCAGGGGCAGGAGACAGGTCATCGGTGTTGGTCTCGCCAGTCACTTTAAAAATGCTAACCTTGATTGATTCTGCAACCGTATCACGGCTGGTGAACCATTCAGCGTCGGCCCAGCTTTGAATCACTTCTTTTGCGAAGTTATTGCCGCCTTCCGACTTTTCTTGTACATCGTGGAACGCTTCAAACATTAATAAGGTGTGCTTGAGCTCAGTGGCAGCCAATTGTGCCAACTCTGCGTCATCCAGCAACGCCACCAAAGTAACAATGTTATAGCCGCCATGCATGTTGCCTAGCAGTTTCACTGCGTGCTTTCGGTCGATGAGTGGAGAGGTCGCATCACCACTTATTAAGGCTGCTAAGAAACCCGCTTTAACATAAGCGGCTTCATCTACGCCCGGTGGCACGCGGTCCGTAATCAATTCGAGTAGTGTTGATTCTTCACCAGCTGGAGGAGCCTTGAGTAGTTCGATCAGGCCTGCAACCTGCTCAGCATTCAGTGGCTTTGGCACAATACCTTGTGCAGCGCGTTCTTCAATATGCTTACGATAGTTTTCTAACACAATTCAATCTCCATTATTGCGGGTGTTGATGCCTGTCTTGTGCGAATGTCGCCCATGATGCCGATTATAATTGATAATGAGGGTGGTTCTCAGCAGTCACGGCTGACCCAAGTCACCAGCATGTAAACTAGTCTAAAAATGTGGCGAAATTGTAGGCCAAAATGCGTCACAAGTTAAGTATTAGCCACTAGCACCTTAGTGGCATAGCACGATTCATTTCTGAATCGCTGTAAAGTTGAACTTTGAACATTTTACAGCGCATCGTTCTTAATTGAGCGTCAATATATGAGGACTTCCTGTATTCTTCAAATTTATTCTTTTTATTACTAATATCCATCTGCTGAATAGTGGCAGGTATCCAATTGCAGATAATCTTCCCGTTCGAATGCCATTTGCCTATAATATCCCCTCTGCACTGTCTGTGCTGGCGGGCTATATGCCTCAATAGGGGAAATACATGGCTAAGAAAATGCTTTACCTTTGTCTTGTTTTGGCAGGCTTGTTACAGGCTATGACAGTGCAGGCTGGAAATAAGCCGGATCCATTAGAGCCAGCTAACCGTGCCATCCTCAAATTTAATGACGGTTTAGACAAAGCCATTATCTCGCCTGTCACACGGGTCTATATGGCCGTTACACCAGACGTGGTAGAAAAACACGTCGATCTTTTTTTTGCGAATCTCATGGGCGTTACATCAGTGGCAAACAGTTTTGCCCAGTTCAAATTCAAAAAAGGTTTGCGCCACTTGGGGCGGTTTACGGTGAATTCTACCCTGGGGGTTTTAGGTGTCTTTGACGTCGCCACTCGGTGGGGTCTGAATGAATCTGCTGAGGATTTTGGCCAAACATTAGGGTTCTGGGGTGTCCCCGCCGGTCCTTATCTGGTGTTGCCTTTGTTTGGACCTTCGACGCTGCGCGATACCGGTGGCTTGATTGTTGATACCTATTCTGACCCAGTAACCTATTACCCAACAGATTCGACTGCCAATATGGCCGTGCGAGGTGTTGAGTTGCTGGCTACCAGAGCGGGATTATTTCGTTACGACGCGCTGATGACAGGTGATCGATACAGCACCATGAGAGAGCTATACTTGCAGAATCGAGAGTATCAGGTCAAAGATGGGGCAGTGGTTGATACCTTTACGGACGCCTTTGAAGACGACTCTGAGTTTCTGGATGAGTCATTTTAGAATAGGACCGCGCACTGTAGCTAAACGGGCTGCTCGAATAAAGCGGATGTCGAATGCATAATTCGCTGTGCACAGGCCAGCTTGGTGAGCGTTCATTCCGACAGGCCTGTGTTATTCAGTTTCTATAATCTTAATGCCTAATTTATACAGTCCGCTATCGTCCTGCTGGCAGCGCATGACTTCTGCTGTAGCATTGAGGTCGTCGAAGCCATCTACATGTGAAGGCACCAGAACGCGGATAATGGTACCAGCAAGTACTTCTAGTTCGGTGGTTAGCGACATACCTGCAGCCGATAAGTCGCTGCAATTACATAAGTACTTTTCACTTTTTCCTTGGAACTGAAAATAGGCATCTGTATCGATGTCCATGCGAATAAAAAAGCGTTTATCATTTCCTTTTGCAAACGGTTCGTCCATAGCTCTTTTCACTCGAAATATAAGGGTTTTAAGTATCCTAATGCGTAACCGACCTAAAATGCAATTTTAGACAAAGGCATGCATTAAATGAAGTCTTCTCGTATAGTGTGAGTCAAGAATAAGACCAGTGCTTGTCTAGGGTCAATGGCATGAAATTGATGCGCTTGTTGTGCGAGGTTGGAGATTAGCATGCAGCCAAAGAATGAAACCGTTTTGGTGATTGACGATGAAGATTTTGTTCGAGACACCATTACAGGGTATTTGGAAGACAGCGGGATCGAGGTGATTGAGGCCGAAAATGGCAGGCAAGGCGTGGAGCTGTTCGATCAGCACCATCCAGCCCTGGTATTGTGTGACTTGCGAATGCCCAAAATGGATGGACTCGAAGTGCTGAACCATGTGATGGAACAGCGACCAGACACCCCCTTCATTGTGTTGTCCGGTGCCGGCGTCATGAAGGACGTGGTAGAAGCACTGCGTCTGGGTGCCAGCGATTACCTCTTTAAGCCGCTTGCCGATCTTGCCATGCTTGAACATTCCATTCGCCGTAATTTAGAACGATCCCGTTTGCGCCAGGACGTTGAAACCTACCGAGCCGAGCTTGAAGCGACCTACAGTCAGTTACAATCTGACTTGCGTGCTGGGCGTAAAATCCAACAAAAAATGTTGCCCGAAAAACCACTGCTACGTCAGGGTTGGGAATTTGACTATATCATCGCGCCGTCACACATTATGAGTGGCGACTTTGTTGATTTTTTCCCGCTCTCCGAACACGAGACTTTTTATTACTTGGTAGATGTTAGTGGTCACGGTGTGTCTTCAGCGATTATCACCATGGTGATTAAGCAGTTCGTTGAAATTGCACGTCGTGACTTTGCCCATTTGAATGATCCGTCCATTTTCACACTAGACAAATTCCTCTCACGCCTGAACCAGCAATTAATAGCTCAGGATTTAGGCCGTCATGCGACAGTATTTGCTGGTGTGTTGAATACTGAAGCCGATACCATGACCTATTGTTCTGCGGCACAGTTTCCGCCGCCGATCGTTAGTGTGGCTGACGGATGTGAGGTGATCCCTTCGGATGGTATGGCGGTTGGATTGTTTCCTGACGCGCAATATCACATGTTCGAACGGACATTATCTGGGGTAGAAGGGTTTTTCTTTTGTACCGATGGCATTTTAGAAATAATTCAAGAATCTTCACTGTCTGCCAAAGAAAACCTGATAAAGCAGACGGTGGAAGCGGGAAATCGATCAATTTCGTCCTTTTCTGAAGCAATTGGGCTCAATGGAGTTGAAGGTTTACCAGATGACATTACAATCTTCACCATCAATCGTACTAGGTGACATTATGGCAACTGGCCGTATTTTGGTCGCCACCCATCGAGGCACTTGGGTGGTAAAAATGGTAGGTGACGTACGCATGTCACTGTGTAATACCATTGAACAGTGTTTAAAGCGCATGTTTAACGATGCCGCATTCTCAGATGTGTTGGTTGATTTGACTGAAACAGAGGGCATCGATAGCACGTCGCTGGGTTTGTTGGCCAAACTCAGCATCAATACCAAGAAGCGCATAAACAAAGTACCGGTTGTTGTATCTGACAACGCTGATATTAATCGTATTTTACAAAGCATGGGTTTTGATGAACGCGTGTTTACCATGGTCACTGAGCCACCTCTTGCTTTGGTTGATTTACAGGAAATGCCGGTTGTGCCTGTAACTGAGGAAGCGGCGCGTCAACGCGTGTTGGAGGCACATCGTATTTTGATGGAACTGAATGATCAGAATAAATTGAAATTTAAAGATTTGGTGGCCGAACTCGAAAAGAGTCATTCGGTTTGATCTAAGGCCATCGTATCGCCATAAAGGGTTAGAGCATTTTGAATATAAAAAAAATATGTGTCATCGGTGGTGGCAGTTTTGGAACAGCCATTGCCAATATTGCAGCGACCAACAGTGCCCAAGTAGTCTTATGGATGCGCAGTGAAAAGCAATGTGAAGCCATTATCGAGACTCGCATTAATGCGCGTTACCTACCTGGCTATCGCTTACATGACGATCTGACCGTCACGACCGATTTGAAAAAGGCGTGCCTTGATGCAGAATTGGTATTTGTGGCGGTGCCTTCAAAAGCATTCCGCGTCGTAATGGCAGAAGCGATCCAATATATATCTGCTGGCGTACCACTGATTTCACTGACTAAGGGTATTGAGCACGGCTCGTTTAAATTGATGAGTCAAATCCTACAAGAGATAGCGCCGGGACATGATGTTGGCGTATTGAGCGGTCCCAACTTGGCAAAAGAGATTGCACAAAACCAACTGACCGCTACGGTAGTAGCTAGTTACAATCCGATATTACGAAAGAATGTGCAGGCTATTTTGGATACCCCGCTATTCAGTGTTTATGGCAACCCCGATACTTTCGGAGTGGAACTGGCAGGCGCTTTGAAGAACATCTACGCTATAGTAAGCGGCATGGCCGTTGCCTTGGGGATGGGTGAAAATACCCGTGCCATGATTATCACGCGTAGTCTGGCTGAAATGAGCCGATTTGCGCAGGGTATGGGCGCCAATCCATTGACCTTTATTGGGCTGGCAGGTGTCGGTGACCTCATCGTAACCTGTAGTTCGGTATTGAGCCGAAACTATCAAGTGGGTTTTGAGATAGGTAAGGGTCGCTCGTTAGTGCAGGCCATAAAGAACACAGGCGAAACTGCCGAAGGTATTAATACTTTGAAAATGGTTAAAGACAAAGCGGATGAAGTGGGCGTTAACATGCCTATTGTGAATGCGCTGTACGAAACCCTCTTTGAAGGTGGTGAAGCGACAGACATTGCTGCAAAGCTCATGAAAGTTGCACATGCAGACGATGTTGAATACATGCTTGGAGGCTAATATGAAAAACGAAGACCACGTTGAATTTGATTCACAAGAAGGTACATTTGTTCGCGGCGCCTACATATTGTTATTTCTTCTCATCAATAACATAGCTGGATCGCTGCTCTACCTACTCGTGTTTTTTCAATTTCTATACACCGTATTTAGAGGCAAACCCCATGAGGCCGTGCTGTCATTTACAGGCCAACTGAACCATTTCATTTATTTAACTGGCCGATTTGCGAGTTATCAATCAAATGAAAAGCCTTTCCCATTCTCACCTTGGCCAGATGCAGAGTATCCAAGCGCCAAGGATGCAGGGGAAACTGTTGCTGAGACAGCAGAACCCGTCGCCAAGGCAACTGCAACAGCTGCGCCTGTGAGCGATGAAGCGCCAGCAAAAAAGGCTCCCGCTAAAAAAGCACCGGCTAAGAAGGCACCTGTTAAGAAGGCACCGGCTAAAAAGCGGGCACCAGCAAAACCGAGAGCCCCAAAAGCACCGCCAAAGGATACCGAATGATATCGTTGTACATTCTTCGGCATGGTGAAGCAGAAATGGCGAGCCACAATGATTCGGATCGCCGTTTAACCGAAAAGGGGCGGCTACAAGTACGCCAGAGCGGTCAATTACTGCCCGCAATCGATTTGATGGTCGTCAGCCCTTACGTCAGAGCCCAAGAATCTGCACGTGAAATAGCCGCTATATTGGCAGGAAAAGGTCTTGAGATTGGTCGTGAACACAATAGCGAAACCTTAGTGCCAGATAGCAGCACCAATGCGGTGACAGGTTGGTTAGAAGATGTCGATGCCAACAGGGTGTTGTTGGTGTCGCATAACCCGTTGGTGACTGCACTTGTTGATCTGTTAACCGGCGGTGATACTGTTTACTTTGGTACGGGCACCTTGGTGCACATACGAGGCGATTTGATTGCGCCGGGTTGCATGAGTGTGGTGCCAACCCTCTGATAGATCCATCCACATTAGAATTTCAATATCACTTGTCGATTGCATGCGCGCATCCGACGGTATAAATAACCTAGGATACTTATGCGGAGTTTTTCTGAATTAGCCTGTTCCACCGATTTTGGACAAGTCGCCGGTATCGAGTGGGCAGGTGCTCCCGGTGCTCCGGTAATTATTGCGTTGCACGGTTGGTTGGACAATGCTGCCAGTTTCATTCCTCTCGCGAATTACCTCAAGGATTACCGTCTTATCGCACTAGACTTGCCTGGACATGGCTTTAGTGATCACAAACCGGTCACCGATTTTTACGCTTTGTCAGACTATGTCCGTGGCATCTCTCAAGCAATTGATAATTTGGATGTCGGTGACTATTGGTTACTCGGTCATTCATTAGGGGCCATCGTTGGGAGTTTAATGAGCCTCACAGAGCCTGCAATGAAAGGGGCTATTTGTTTGGATGCGATTGGTGGCGTAGCCCGAGAAAGCCACGAAGTGGCGAGCGGTTGGAAGGATGCCATTGCCGCAATCGAAAAATTCAAACCCCGTAAGCCGAGTTATGCGCATTTTGACGATGCCGTGACTGCGCGTGAAAACAGCCAACTGCCTGTTACACAAGCCGCAGCCGTGTTGTTGTGTAGTCGTGGTCTGCTGCATTTACCTGATGGTCGGTGGACCTGGCGCAACGACAAAGCGCTTATGTTGCCTGGAGCCATTCGATGGGATGAAATGGCGGTCCTAGACTTACTGCGTGCAGTCGACATACGCACGCTTGTCGTGATGGCAGAATCTGGGTGGATGACAAAGATGACATCGGATATTTTGGATAATCGGATGGCAGCGTTGAAATCAGGCACGGTCAAATTTGTACCGGGTGGGCATCACTTTCACATGGATGATGCTGCCGAACCCATCGCCGATCTCATACAACAATTTATAGCGAGTGCGTCATGAAAACCATTTCAAATCTGTCCACCATTGGGGATTTTATCCGCTGGGCTTCCACAGAATTTGCAAAACATAAGGTGTTCCTTGGTCATGGCAGTGACAACTATTGGGACGAAGCCGTATTTTTGGTGCTCGGGTTGTTAAAGCAGCCATGGAACAGCGATAAGGCTATTTTTCATTGTCATGTAACGGATGAAGAAAAAGAACTGCTCGTGACACACATTGACCTGCGTATAAGAAAGCAAATTCCGGTCGCTTATTTATTGGGTGAAGCGTGGTTTTGCGGGCTGCCATTTAAGGTGAACACCCATACTTTGATTCCGCGTTCACCCATCGGTGAGTTGATCGAGCGTGGCTATGAACCCTGGTTGGCCATGGAGCCAGACCGGATTCTTGATTTATGCACGGGTAGTGGTTGTATCGGTATCGCCACCGCTCTCGCATTCCCATTTTCTGAGGTTGACATCAGTGACATCAGTGCTGATGCCTTGGCAGTGGCGCGTGATAACGTGGCGACTTATGAATTAGAAGACCGCGTCACCCTGTTTCAATCAGATGTCTTTGATGGTATCCCAGCTGAACGGCAGTATGACCTCATTGTGTCGAACCCGCCCTATGTTGATGCCAATGATTTTGACAGCATGCCAGCGGAATATCAGCACGAACCTAAGCTTGGCTTGGTGTCGGGACCAGATGGCCTCGATATTTGCCGTAAGATCTTGAAAGAAGCGGCCAGCCGATTGACAGAAAACGGCTTGCTCATAGTTGAAATAGGCAACAGTGCAGAAACCTTTGAACAACTGTGGCCGGGTTCTGGCGTCAGTTGGATCGAATTTGAACAGGGCGGGCATGGCGTTTTTGCCCTGACCAAACAAGACATTATGGCAGGCCCTTGGCAATAAGTGGTTCAGCTCGGCCAACAGCGGCGCAGATTGAAACAGATGGTCTGCTCAAGTAGGATTCTAGGCAATACACAATAGGAACAAAACTCATGTCAGGTAACACCATTGGTAAGTTGTTTACGGTAACCACATTTGGCGAAAGCCACGGCACAGCGCTTGGCTGTATTGTCGACGGCTGCCCTCCTGGCATAGCAATAACCGAAGCTGACATTCAAGAAGATCTCGATCTTCGCAAGCCGGGTCAATCGCGTTATACCACCCAGCGCCGTGAGCCGGACCAAGTGAAAATATTGAGCGGCATTTTTGAAGGCAAGACAACGGGTACACCGATTGGACTGCTGATTGAAAACACTGACCAAAAATCGAAAGATTATTCCAATATTAAAGACCAGTTTCGGCCCAGTCATGCTGATTATGGTTACATGCATAAATATGGTTTCCGGGATTATCGTGGCGGCGGTCGTTCGTCAGCCCGTGAAACAGCGATGCGCGTTGCAGCTGGTGCCATCGCTCGCAAGGTTTTGGCGGCGCAGGGTATTGAGGTGTATGGCTATTTATCGCAACTCGGACCCATAAAAATTGATTCCGTGGACCGAAGCCAGATTCGCCAAAATCCTTTCTTTTGCCCTGATAGCAGTAAGGTCGCTGATATGGAAACCTATATGCAGGCACTATCAAAAGAGGGTAATTCGGTCGGTGCAGAAATAACCGTGGTAGCCTCTGGTGTCATGCCTGGCTTAGGCGAACCGGTATTTGATCGATTAGACGCTGAAATTGCGCATGGTTTAATGAGTATCAATGCCGTTAAGGGTGTTGAGATTGGCGATGGTTTTGATGTGGTCGCGCAAAAAGGCACCGAGCACCGTGATGAAATGACCCCTGAGGGCTTCTTGAGTAATCACAGTGGTGGCGTTATCGGTGGCATTTCATCTGGTCAAGATATTGTCGCCCGCATTGCCCTAAAGCCTACCAGTAGCCTTCGTATTCCTGGTCGTAGCATTGATGTGCATGGCAACCCAGTTGAAGTCATTACAACAGGACGCCATGACCCCTGTGTCGGCATTCGTGCGACGCCGATTGCAGAAGCCATGTTAGCCATAACACTGGCGGACCACTTGTTACGGCACCGCGGACAAAACGGTGGCGTTGAAGTGACAGTGCCCGATATTTCTAAATAATCTGATATGCCGCTATTGAGGCATCCAATGATGGCGTTTATCAATTGATCGTTCACGCCTAAAACACACGCCTTCTTCACGAAGGCGTTTTTCTTGCACCTGCCAACCCGGAAAATCTGCTATCTTCAATCCCGCAGACACGACGCGATGCCAGGGCAATCGGGTATCCTCTGGTGTGTTTTTGAGCGCTCGAGCCACCATTCTGGCGGTTTGACCAGGCGCTAAAGCGGCGATTTGCCCGTAGGTCATCACATGGCCAAGCGGAATCTGGTTCACGATGAGGTAGACTGGGTTGTCTTCTGATGCAGTCATGTAGGTTGTTGCCTAGTTAAAGTGGTGTCTATACCGTTCTCTGTTCAATCGCCACATGGTAACGGGTTAGCCCATAACAGTGAAATACTTGGCAAACAGAGTGGGTGTGGTAGGCTATTTCGACATGCGCAATCTTTGCCAATTGATAGTCAATAGGAGAATAACATGCGATCGGTAATGTTGGGATTTGTTGTCTTGCTTTCAATGGTAACGGGTATTGTGCAAGCACAAGACAATAGGGTGGCCCGTGCCACCTTTGCTGCAGGCATTCAAGACCGAGAGCCTGTTGCCGCGTCAGACCAGTTCTTGAATGAGTTGTCACCGGTGTTCTTCTTTACCGAAATCGTCGGCGCAGACGGCAAAACCATTACACACCGCTGGAGTTACCAAGGTGAGGTTATGGCCAATGTGGAGTTTGAAATTAAGGGTCCACGCTGGCGGGTATATTCCAGCAAGGTGTTGTTGCCTTTCTGGACAGGTCTGTGGAGTGTTGACGTGCTAGAGGGCGACACACTGCTGGGCACTTGGTCATTCGACTATGCGGCCACCTACTGATCGTCCTCAGCATTGTCTGAAAACGACGCGATGGGTTGAATCAGTGAAATTTTGGTTAGCCAAGTGGCACCGGCAATAGCGGCATTGCAATCTTCATAGCAAGCCGCATCAGGCGTTGCTTCAAACAGCAGTACCAACTGCACCGTTTGTTGGTCATAGTGAACCGTCATTTCATGGTAACGATTGAGGTGCACATAGCGCGCAAGATAGGCTTCTATTTCTGGTCGCAGCGGCGCTAACGGTCCACCTTCGTTAAAATCATCATCTTCTTCATGGTCGATATGCAGTGTGATGTCTTTTAAGTCAGGCTCAATTTTACGCAATTTAGACATGGCAAATTCGTTGATTTGATGGCCTTCCGACACCGAAATATCGGGGGCTACCTGCACATGGGCATCCAGTAATATGTGATTGCTCATACGCCGCGTTCGTAACTGGTGCACATTGATGATGCTAGGGATACGAACAAGGGCATCTAATAAAGCATCTTGCTGTCCCTTCTCTAAGCCCTTATCCATGAGCTCTTCCAGAGCCCCCCAAGCCATTTTGGTACCCATACGTGCAATCAGGTAGGCAACGAACAATGCAGCGATGACTTCGACCTGTGGATAGCCATAGAGCGTTGCTGCAATACCAAATAATACAACGACGGATGAAAATGCATCACTGCGGCTATGCCACGCATTGGCTTCTAGTAATGTTGATCGCACTTTCTTGGCCACTTTTAGCGTGAATCGATATTGCCATTCTTTACCGGCGATCGATAAGGCTGCGATGGCTAAAGCCCAAGTGCTGGCATGGGTGGTAATGGTGTTGTTAATCAGCTGCATCAGATAGTTATTGGCCATAAACAAGCCGACAGTGATTAATGATAAGCCAAGGATGAGGGTGCCTACGGTTTCGTAACGGGCGTGGCCATAAGGATGATCATCATCCGGGTCATTGTGTGCATAGCGGTTAACAATCAACACGAATATGTCGGTAACCATGTCGCTCAATGAGTGGAGACCATCGGCAACTAAAGCGGTCGACATGGTGATGAAGCCAGTAGCGATTTTGATGGCCGACAAAATGGCATCCATAATCATCCCATAAACCGTGATGTCACGGATGGCTTTTTGGCGCGCTTGAGCCTGTGGCGAAATTTTTTGGGTGGTCATTGGTGTCCTTCATTGGGCATGGGTGAGGCGCTTTGATCAGAGCCATCACCTCTTATTCTTTTGATGCGTCAGTATAGCAAGTGACGCTGCGACATGCTGCCTGAAAATGCGGGATGACATACAATGGCTGCACTGGCGCTATTTTTAATGCCACTGAATAATTTCATGGCGACGCACGCCGCACATTGGTTACAATGCGGCAACCAAAATTTTCAGTTTCCCCTTTTTGAATAGGTGGCCGAATGTCAAAAGAGCAAGTTCGATTTGATTCTATGTATGGTAATAATTTCGGGTTTTTAGGATTGCCAGTATCCCGTGACCTGACGGATGCAGATGCCGTTGTTTTGGGTATCCCTTATGACATGGCTACTACCGGACGTTCAGGCAGTAGGCAGGGGCCTCAGGGTGTTCGGTCGGCATCAGTCAATTTGCGGTGGGAATATAAGCGTTGGCCTTGGAAATTTGATGCCTTTGAGCGTATCAACGTCGTTGACTATGGTGACGTAGACTTTTTGACCGGTGAAAGTGAATCCATGATAGAGGCCGTGGTTGAAACCGCCGACCATATATTGTCGCAAGGCAAGACATTGCTAAGCTTTGGTGGTGACCACTTTGTTACCTTGCCTTTACTGCGGGCGCACGCAAAGCATCACGGTACCATGGCATTGGTACATTTTGATGCGCATACCGATACTGAAGAAGGTAATCCGAGCCGCTATAACCATGGCGCCATGTTCCATTTTGCACCGATAGAAGGGTTGATCGATCCGAGTAAATCCGTACAGGTTGGCATTCGAACGGAATATGATGAATCCAAACACCCATTCAGTGTATTGGATGCACGGTGGGTGAATGATCACAGTGCAGAAGATGCCATTGCCCACATCAAAGCACGTGTGGGTGATGCACCTGTATACCTCACATTTGATATCGATTGCTTGGATCCTGCGTATGCGCCAGGTACTGGAACCCCCGTCGTCGGCGGTCTAACCAGCGACCGTGCGTTGGCTATCGTGCGCGGTTTGGCGGACCTCAATATTGTGGGAATGGATGTCGTGGAGGTAGCACCTTGCTATGACCATGCAGAAGTGACTTCATTGGCTGCGGCCACGATCGGCCTAGACCTGCTCTATATGCTGGCACACAGAAAGGGTGGCTGATTACCCCACTTCATAGCAGGTATCAACGGCCATTTTGGCCGTTTTTTTTGTTTGTCGCGCTGGCTGTGGGTGAATCAACACAATAATTAACAAAAAATTGGGTGTCTGGTTTTGAAAGTTTTTTTGAAAGGTGCATTCACCAAATGAATAGTGAAAATAAAAAACATAAATTAGGAATATGACTGTCTGGTCGGTAAAGTCTAAATCGTAGTTAACCAAACGATGATTTACGAGGACAGGCCAATGTCAAATTACACAGAAAATGTTCACGCAGCAGCAGATACCGTAACAAAGAATGGCGCGTCATGGGGCGCAATTAACCCCGAATCTGTCGCTCGTATGCGCTTGCAGAATCAATTCCAAACGGGGTTAGATATTGCACGTTATACTGCAAAGATCATGCGTGACGACATGGCCGCTTATGATGCTGACCCATCACAGTACACACAATCATTAGGCTGCTGGCACGGCTTTATCGGTCAGCAAAAACTGATCGCCGTCAAAAAGCATTTTGGCACCACACAAGGCAAATATCTTTACCTGTCAGGTTGGATGGTAGCTGCATTGCGATCTGAGTTTGGTCCGCTGCCAGATCAGTCAATGCATGAAAAAACTTCAGTTGCGGGCCTGATCGAAGAACTTTATACCTTTTTGCGCCAAGCGGATGCGCGTGAATTGGGTGGTTTATTTAGAGAGCTTGATGCCGCTCATGATGAGGTTACCCGTCAAGGCGTGCAGAAACGAATAGACGAATTTGAAACCCATGTAGTGCCAATTATCGCTGATATCGATGCGGGTTTTGGTAATGCTGAGGCGACCTATTTGATGGCGAAGCAAATGATCGAAGCGGGTGCTTGCTGTATTCAAATTGAAAACCAAGTGTCAGATGAAAAACAGTGTGGTCACCAAGACGGCAAGGTAACGGTACCTCATGCAGATTTCCTAGCAAAAATTAACGCTGTGCGTTACGCGTTTCTAGAGTTAGGCGTAGACGATGGCGTGATCGTGGCCCGTACCGATTCACTGGGTGCTGGTTTAACCAAGCAGATTGCCGTAACCAATGAGCCAGGTGATTTGGGTGACCAATATAATGCATTCCTAGACGTTGAAGAGGTGTCTGCTGAAGACATCAAAAATGGCGACGTCATCATCAATCAAAATGGCAAGCTGGTTAGACCCAAGCGTTTACCAAGCAACCTGTTTCAGTTCAAGCCTGGCACTGGTGAAGCTCGCTGTGTACTCGACAGTATCACCAGCTTGCAAAATGGCGCGGACATGATTTGGATCGAAACTGAAAAGCCGCACATTGGCCAGATTGGTGCCATGATCAACGAAGTACGTAAAGTGATTCCGAATGCCAAGTTGGTCTACAACAACAGCCCATCATTCAACTGGACGTTGAACTTCCGTCAGCAGGTTTTTGATGCCATGTTGGAAGCTGGCGCGGATGTATCAGCCTATGATCGTAAGGATTTAATGAACGTGTCTTACGACAGTACCGAATTGGCGCAGGTTGCTGATGAAAAAATTCGTACTTTCCAAAAAGATGCCGCACGTGAAGCAGGTATTTTCCACCACCTCATCACGCTACCAACCTACCACACAGCAGCCTTGTCTACAGATAATTTGGCTAAAGAGTATTTCGGTGAGCAGGGCATGTTGGGCTATGTATTGGGTGTTCAGCGTCAAGAAATTCGCCAGGGTATTGCCTGTGTCAGACACCAGAATATGGCTGGATCGGATATTGGTGATGACCACAAAGAGTACTTTGCGGGTGAAGCTGCATTAAAAGCCTCTGGTAAAGACAACACCATGAACCAATTCGGTTAATTATTTGCACGTTTTTAGCCCACTTCGGTGGGCTTTTTTTTGTCTCTAGAAAACAGTGGATCGAATCAAACACAGGCCTGAGTATCGGTTTTTGCGGAAGTCGGACCCTTATGCACCTCGTCAGCGGTTTATCAGTGCAGTCTGTGCGACTATGTCCCTTGATAGATAGGCAACAAATCAACGGGCTGAATTCAGTGCGTGCAGCGAATGACAAAAGGATTTACTTAAGTGGATCGAATGTACTTGTGCAGTCCTTATAAAAGCGAATAATGAATTGGATTTTGAAATTTCTAGGAGTAGTGGCTGTATGCATATTGTCGTGATAGGTGGTGGCGCTGGAGGCTTGGAGCTCGCAACCCGTTTGGGCCGAAAATTCGGCCGAAAAAAGCACAGCATTACCCTGATAGATCGCAACAATACCCACCTATGGAAGCCGCTACTGCATGAGGTAGCCAGTGGCAGTCTGGACATGGGCGTCGATTCGCTGAGTTATCGAGCACATGCCTATAATCACCATTTTAAATTTAATATGGGTTCATTGAGCGGCATAGACCGTTCACAAAAACGCATTACATTGGCTGCTATGCAGGACAACGATGGGCAAGAAGTGCTGCCTGAGCGCACACTAGACTATGATTATTTGGTTTTGGCCATCGGCAGTGTCACCAATGACTTCGGTACGCCAGGGGTGCGGGATAATGCGATATTTCTGGATGCCCCCAAACAGGCTGAACGCTTTCATCAAAGGTTACTGAATGGTTTGCTACGATTGAATAGGACAGCAGAATCAAATGTTGAGGCGATATACCGTATCGCAATCGTAGGTGGTGGTGCGACCGGAGTGGAGTTGTCAGCAGAGCTACACAACACGTTTAACACCATGAAGGCCTATGGATTAAGCGAGCTTCGGTCAGAACAGCTGAAAGTCTCCTTAATTGAAGCGGGACCGCGCATATTGCCAGCGCTTCCAGACAGAATTGCAGCCTCTGCACACAAAGAATTGGTTGAAATCGGTGTTGAAGTTCGTACCAATACCGCTGTCGCACGGTCAGAGCCAGGGTGTTTTATCACCAAAGATGAACACAGAATTGAGGCTGACATTCTTGTGTGGGCCGCTGGAATTAAAGTGCCAGACGCCTTCAAGGGTATGGGAGAGCTTGAAACCAATCGCATCAATCAGTGGGTGGTGCGGCCTACGTTACAAACGACATTGGATGATCACATTTATGTGCTGGGCGACTGCTCTGCGTGCAAGATGGCAGATGGCAAACAAGTGCCACCGAGGGCCCAATCGGCTCACCAAATGGCAACCCATGTTTTCAAAAATATTAGTCGTCAAATGAATGGCCAAAATGATCTATTGGATTACATTTACACTGATTACGGCTCCCTAGTAAACCTCAGTCGCTATTCAACGGTAGGCAGTCTAATGGGCAGTCTAACCCGAGGCAGTATGATGATTGAGGGCCGCATTGCACGCATTATGTATGTCTCACTGTATCGCTTACATCAGCTAACATTGCATGGCTGGGTTAAAACGGGTTTGCGAATACTATCAGACAGCATCAATCGAATTATCCGACCCCGGTTAAAATTGCATTAACGCAGTTATGAGCCAAGTAGGATGAACGACCGAATCAGCGATAGGCTAATGAAATCAGTGTGTTAGGGACTATCCATAGGTCTTAATACCTATGTCTCATTACATAGTATATGGTTTTTTAATATGGTTAGGTTGTCTCAGGAAGAGACATTATCAAGCCACTAATAATGGAAAGGAAGCCATGAAAAACTTGATTATCGCAGTACTACTTACCTTAAGTTTTCCCATTTACGTGCAAGCAGAAGCAGGCAATACGTCAGTAGTGTCGACTTTAGAAGCACCCATCCTGATGGCCAATATTAACCAAGACGACGCTGAGAAATTAGCGACGCTGTTGGTTGGTGTGGGTCCAGTCATTGCAGCAAGAATTGTTGCCTTTCGAGAGCTTAACGGACCCTTTGTTAATCTTGAGATGTTATTAGAGATTGAAGGGTTTGGACCAAAGAAATTGGAAACTAATAGACATTTATTAGCGTTGTAACGGCCTAATGGTAAGTGAGCAATTTGCTCGACAAAAACCGCCACAGAACCGTTGTCTAATCCTGGTACTCATAACCATGATTGGATAATGAACTCTGAAAGGAATTGGCGGCCGCATCAAGGATGATGTGAGGGTCACCCAATGTCGGGTGGCCGCTTTTTGCACTATTAATCTCGCCTAATTGTATGATTTCTAAAGTTTTTCAAAATTTTTATTGCATTCAAATAAGCCACTGGTATTATACGCCCCGCTGTCAAGACACCTTTGGCAACGACACTATGTCCCGTTCGTCTAGTGGCCTAGGACACCGCCCTTTCACGGCGGTAACAGGGGTTCGAGTCCCCTACGGGATACCACCTTTTTTTAAAAGGGTCGTATCGTAGTGTATCTTTTTGCGGGAATAGCTCAGTGGTAGAGCACAACCTTGCCAAGGTTGGGGTCGCGAGTTCGAATCTCGTTTCCCGCTCC